>Ga0209755_10008807_pt1 | contig 10724 bp, 9 predicted proteins | sample TergutCo191P1_FD_187301 | JGI IMG/M metagenome (GOLD analysis project Ga0209755, IMG submission 187301) | Cornitermes sp. P1 segment gut microbial communities from Petit-Saut dam, French Guiana - Co191P1 (SPAdes) (version 2) | ecosystem: Host-associated > Arthropoda: Insects > Digestive system >... | reverse complement strand
GGGATTTGGTATGAAAATGGGGATAAAGTTCGGCTGGTAAGGCATTTGCGCCGGTTAGAGTCTTATAAGTGGAAACATTATAGACGCTAATCAAGAGCCGAAAAAATTGGCGTTGACAGTTCCGATGAGAACGGATTGGCGCGAGTAAAATCAGGAAGCCATTCGCTGCCTGTTACAAGTTCCTGGCAGAATCCTTCTTCTATTCCATAATCATCCAGCCAGCCAAGGACAGTTTCATATTCTTCTTCTGACAAAAATCTCTGCGGCGCAGTTTTTCCCCTGAGCGGAACCGGAGTGTACTGCGTCATTAAAGAGAGAAGAGCGTTCTGTTTTGCGTTATCTGCAAACCAGCGAAGCACCGATCGCGTTGATTCTATATATCCAGGAAGAATCAGGTGGCGGACAATTACCCTGCCGTTTGGCCTGCCGTGCGCCATTTCAATCATCTTTAAAACCGCTTGTGCCGCGACAGAAGGATAATCCGGTGCGTTAAAAAATTTTCCCGCTATCCCGCTGTCCAGCGTTTTCAGATCCGGCAGGTATATGTCAACATGATCCTTTAGCAGCAAAAGCGCCCCGTCTGTTTCATACGCGGATGAGTTCCAGAGCACGGGAAGCCGCACTCCCGCTTCGCGCGCGGCAGTCAGCCCGTCAATTATGCCTGGCACGGCGTGGCTTCCCGTTACAATATTAATATTTTCGGCTCCATTGTCACGTAACGCCGCGCAGATTCCCGCAAACCCGGACGGAGATACCAGTTTTCCGGATTCCGGCATTCCGGTGTCCGCTCCGTCCGCACCTTGGGAAATCTGGTAATTCTGGCAGAAAACGCAGCCTAAATTGCATCCGCATATAAATATTGTTCCGGAGCCGCCGGTTCCGACAAGAGGCGGTTCTTCTCCTCTGTGAATTACCGCGGCTCCTATGCGCAGGCCGGCTGTTTCTCCGCAAAAACCAGTTTCTCCCGCGAGGCGGTTAACTCCGCAATTCCGCGGACAGAGTCTGCAGGATTTATATATTTCAGTCATTTTATTGCAAGTATACATTATTATCCGCCGTATATTAAATAAATATTAATCTGATAATCATAAATTAATACTCCTGTTTTAATGGATATATAAAAAAATTATGGACAATAGTTTTGTATTGTAATATTATTATACTAATGATAAAGCGGAATGTCTGCCAGACTGTCGTTCTTGTTATTTTGTGTTTATTAATGTTTTCCGGCTGCGGTAAATTAACCAAAAAGACAGAAGGAATTAGTAAATTTAATTCATACCGCGATATACCCGGAGTGACAGAAGAAGAAATCAGGGCTATCGAAAAACTCAAGGAGAAATACAGTTCGTTTGTATACGGAATGGTTCATTCAACCGAATCGTTCTATGATTATAAAAAAGGCAGGATGAACGGCTATGCCGCATTTGTATGCGACTGGCTGACAGAATTATTCGGGATACCTTTCATTTCCAAAAATTTTCCGTGGCTGGATATTTTATCAGGGCTGGAAAACGGCAAAATTGATTTTACGGGGGATATGTCAGATACAGAGGAACGCAGAAAAAAGTATCATTTAACGAACCAGATTGCCCAGCGTACATTAAAATATATTAGTTTAATCAGCAGTCCTCCCCTTTCCAGAACCGCGGAAACGCGTCCCTTGCGTTTTGCCCTGTTAAGCGGAGCTACCACATATAATTATTTAATGGCTTCTCATATATACAACAATATGGAAATAACTTATGTTGAAAGCTCGGCACCGATATACGATATGCTTAAAAACGGTGAAATTGACGCGTTTATAGGAGAGGGAATTATTGAAGCCGCCTTTGACACTTACGGCGATGTAATAACCAGTGATTTTTTTCCGCTGCTGTACAATCCGGTTTCCCTTGTCGCGTACAGGGAAGAACTTGATCCCGTTATCTCCGTTGTGCGCAAAGCGATGGAAAACGGCGCGGCGCGCCATCTTTCCGAAATGTACAGACTCGGAGAGAGCGAGTACAAGCAGCACAAGATGTACATTATGCTCAACGAGGAAGAAAGGCAGTATATCCTTGAAAATCCGGTAATTCCAGTTGTCGCCGAACATTACAATTACCCTATTAGTTTTTTTAACAAGTTTGAAAAATCCTGGCAGGGCATTTATTTTGACGTGTTGGATGAAATTTCCAGATTGACGGGGTTAAAATTTAAATTGATGAATGAAGCGAAAACTGAATGGCCCGATTTGCAGGCGCTGCTTGAAAATGGAGACGCTTTTATCGTCTCTGAACTTATTCCCACAGAAGAACGCAGGGCGAAAGGTTTTTTGTGGCCCGATGTTCCAACAATGGCAGACAATTACGCGCTTCTTTCCAAAACGGAGTTTCCGAATATTGAGTTTAAGGATGTTCTGGACATGAGAGTGTCCGTACAGACCGGTACCGCTTACGAAGAAGTTTTCCTGAGCTGGTTTCCGGATCATCCGCATACGCTGGAGTTTGAAAGTTCCGATGAATCATTTAACGCGCTGAACAGCGGAGAAGCTGATTTGGTTATATCAAGCCAGCGCCGTCTGCTCGCTATAATTAATTATTATGAATTTCACAGCTATAAAGCGAATCTTGTTTTTGACAGCACCGCCGAATCCTATTTTGGAATTAATAAAGATCAGGAAATTCTCTGTTCAATCATTAATAAAGCGCTTAAGATTATCAATGTAAAAAGTATGGCGGATCAATGGACTCTTAAAACTTATGATTATAAAGGCAAAGTGGCGCAGGCGCAGCGTCCGTGGCTGATAGGCGTCTCGGTGCTTCTTTTTGTGGTGCTTTTACTGCTGTTTTTTGTTAAAATTTTCGGACAGCGGCGGCTTGAACAGCTTGTCGAGAAACGCACAGCAGAAGCGGAAGCCGCGAACCGCGCCAAATCATTTTTTCTTGCCAATATGAGTCACGAGATACGCACGCCATTGAACGCGATTATCGGAATGACCGTTATCTGCAAAAGAGCGGATGATATCGAAAAGAAAAATTATTCGCTTGGCAAAATAGAAGAAGCGTCGAATCATCTTTTGGGAATTATTAACGATGTGCTTGACATGTCAAAAATTGAAGCGAATAAACTGGAACTGTCTTATATTGAGTTTAATTTTAACAAACTTCTTCAGAAAGCCGCCGCGGTTATCAATTTCCGCGTCGAAGAAAAACAGCAGAAGCTGTTTTTGAACGTTGATGATAATATACCGCGTTTCCTGATAGGCGACGATCAGAGGCTTGCGCAGGTAATAGCCAATCTGTTGTCTAACGCCGTAAAATTTACTCCTGAGGAAGGCGAAATAAGGCTGAACGCGGCGCTGCTGGGGAAAACTGAAGATACCTGTGAATTGAAAATTGAAGTGGATGATAACGGAATCGGCATTTCGCCTGAACAGCAGGAAAAACTGTTCAGCGCGTTTAATCAGGCTGACAGCGGAACAAGCAGAAAATACGGCGGTTCAGGACTGGGGCTTGTTATTTCGAAGCGCATTGTGGAAATGATGGGCGGAAAAATGTGGATCGAGTCGGAGCTTGGAAAAGGTGCGAGATTTATTTTTACCATTAACGCGCAATGCGGCGAAGAAAAGGACGAAGACGGCAGCCAAAGCGATGACATGCGCGAAGAATACGTTGTGCGCAAGAATGAATTCGCGGGTAAAAGGCTTTTAATCGCCGAGGATATGGATATTAACCGTGAAATAATAGTTACGCTGCTGGAAGATTCAGGTATGATTATTGACTGCGCCGAAAACGGGCAAACCGCGCTTGACGCAATAAAAGCAGATTATGACAAATACGACATAATATTTATGGATGTGCAAATGCCGGTAATGGACGGTTTTGACTCTACCCGCGGAATCAGGAAATTGGAGACGGGGCTTAACCGGAGGATACCGATTATTGCGATGACCGCTAATGTTTTTAAGGAAGATGTCGAAGCGTGTCTCGAGGCCGGAATGGATGATCATCTTGGAAAACCGATTGATGTCAGTGAAATGGCTGAAAAACTGCGCAGATATTTTAAATGACGCGCGAAAAAATCATCAGCGCGATTATAGTTACAATTCATTTTGTAAAATTTTATTACTTCCAACTTTTCTTTCATAAATAACATCAGAATTATTTATATCTCCAATGAGTAATGATGATAACTTATTATGTTTGAGATTGTTTTTGGCGGCGGTTTCCCGGGAATTATTCGCATAACAATAAACACATCCATTTAGGCATGAGTTATATTCACCTATATCAACAGAACTCACACAGCCGCATTCAAGACGCTGATTTTTATCTTTATCAACTGATAGATTATTACCAATTATTTTTGCAATTAATTTATCATCAATACATTTCGCATGACCAATATTATATTGTGAAAGCTCTATATCCTCCGCGCAAGTATCAATGAGAAAATTGTTTTCATTTGCAATTTTTGAGAAGTTTTCTGCGATTATTTTTTTTTCTTCAAAGGTAATTTCTGTAATACAATTAGATTTAATATTCCCGGTTATTTTTTTATAAAAATCAATGAAACTGAAAGTCACTTTTTCTGTAAAATCTTTTAATTGACGCGCTATTTCTTCAAAATTTGTAATATGGTATTCAATTGTATAACGTTTATTAAGTAAAATCGGATCGTATCTCCATATAATTCTCTGCGGTCCTGTTATATCAGATAATTTTTTAAAAGTTTCTATAATTTCATCTTTAGGAGGCAGATTTTTTTCTATTTCATTATCATACGGATTAAGCGTAAATTGAAAGTAATACGTATAATTATTAAAATGTTGAAGTTTATCCAGCATAGGTTTGGGATTTTTACTCCAGAAAACAATACAATCAACTGCCTCAGGATCAAGGTTTATTTTACTTGCTTGATGATTGTTAATTGGATTTCTTACATAAACAAAGTGTTCTTTTATTCTATTTACCATCCATTCTGCATAGTACGCGGGAATATCTGTTCTTCTGCTGGCGCTTATAATCATAGAGAATTATACAGCGAAAAATTCTCTTTATCAAAATCGCCTGTCGGGCATGGCTCATTCGGGCGGCGGCTCTCTGCTATTTTTATACATTCATCTTTACACATACTATTTCTCCTATATAATAGACGGCAGCATAGTTGTAATTCCCGAGTTTTTCTTAATATTTTCGTATCCTTCATTAACAACATTGATAATTCCGCTGCCACAGGGACAAGGTTCATTTGCTCCGATTTTCCTGTTAATTTTTATACCAGGTTCATCAGGTAAACTATCCTTCGTGAGTACCGTCATTTCTTCAGGCGTATGTCCTTTATTTTCCCAGATACGAGTATTATTCATCGCAGTTATAACTATGTCAAAAAATTTTTGGGCTTTGTTTATATCATCAAATACAAGATCATGCTCTTCCATTATTGCGACTATTTGGCTAATATCACCGGAAAAACAGATCACGTCTTTTATTTCCTCAAATACTTCAATAATGTCATGCCTGTTTTTAAATGAATCAAATAAATATTTTAAAAGTTTTCTCCAATGATGATTAGTAAATCTATGTTCTTCAAACTCATAATTAATGAATTCTTCTTTTGGCGGAAGATACCTTGGTTTGCCGGATTGTATCTTTTCCAAATAATCCGCAATGTCAAATCTTTCTAGAATACAGTAATGTACAATGTAATTTTTATAAAACCCATACCATTTTCCGCTTTTTAATATTTTCGGAAGCAGTATTATAAAAACTTCATCTGCTGTGGTTTGTTCATCATTATAGTCATTAAAAATCTTTACAAATTCATCAATATTAATAATACCATAAAGATTTACAGCAGCCTGCGCATATACGTCCAGTGTTTTTTTTAACTTAGCTTTACCGTTCGGACAGCGGACCAATTTGCTTTCGGGATTATATTTATCAAATATTATCTTTGCTTGTTTTTCTGTCATTTAATGACTTTATCATAATATTCTTTTTTGATAAAGTATAAAAAACTATCTTATTTCCCAAACGAACTTATTTCGATCAAGTATCCTTCCGGGTCAGCGATATAACTTGTTCGCTGTCCCCATTCCATTGTTGTTGGCGGAAAAATGCTTTTAACGCCCAAGTCCATTAATCTTTTATACTCTTTGTCCACGTCATCGTAAGTTTTCATTTCGAAAGCAATTTTCATTGTACCATTGTTACTCTTAAGGTATCCATATTCCTGCGATGTCATTTTTTCTAGGCTGGTTACGAAAGGCCGACGGCTTGGAGGTGGAGCATTTATTCACCTCACAAAAGTATAAGTCTCATTGTAATAAGCATTAAGTGATTTCCCTTCATAACTCCAATATCTTGTAGGTTGAATATTATAATCTATGTAAAGAATTTCCCTTGTAACCTGAGTTAATAATTTTTCTTCATCGCCTTCTGAAGTTTTTACTTTTCTATCAGATGACACAAATACTTCCGCTGATGTTTCGCCGTAAGTAAAAACCAATTTAGCGCCTATAGGCACACCCATCTCGGCAAAATTTAATGGGGTCGTCTTTTTTTGTAATTTTCTGAAGCTTCTTTTTCCACAGTAGAAACAGATTTATTTATTTCCGTTGTTATTGCAGAGGTAACATCCTTTTTTGCAAATAGACGCAATATAGCAGTTGCTTGATCCGGATGAAGAAACCTCCCGGTTTCTTTGTTGGAGAGGAAATTTATTATACTGGCGGGGATAATCCCCGCCTTCCAATCAATCTCGAAAAACTCCCTTCTTGGGTTTACTCTATTAGGATAAAATGCCTTGTGCAAAGCATTTTCCACTACTTTGCAATCGTCTACTTCACAGGCAAAGAGACATTCAAATGGTAATGGTACGCCTGTTGTATTTAATTCGTTCATACGGCTTGTTATCTCATTTGTTGTTTGTCCGATTTTTACCAATCCTGGCATTGCGGGGTTGGTTAGGGTGTATACTAGACCTTTTTGTGAGTTGGGCATTGGGGGACTCCTTTTAATTAAATAACTAAAAAATAATAAACATACTCCCTTGTTTCTTAAAGTTCCTAAAAATTATTCTGCAAAAGGAATAAGCCTCATGTGTAGTTGCATTTTATTCTTCTTAAATACTTTAAATCTTTTTTCACTAAGAGCAATAATAAAGTCTTCATAAGACGTTATTACTTTTTTGTTTTTCTTAATAATTGCAACTAAATAATTGTTTTCCATAAGTGCTTTAATTATATTATCAACACCTTCTTTTGTTATAATAGGCTGGACTATTTTATAGAAATTATCTACAGGAATAAATGTAAATTGATTTAAAAGACCAATGTAAACATTTTGTAAAGCTTTTAAAACATCATCTATCATTGGAAATTCAGCTTTTAATTCAGCAATTAAATTATTATATAAAAATTTTGTGTATGCATCTAACGCATAATTAAAATCTCCATCACAAACAAAATCTCTATTATTATAAATTGCACATTCAAATAATTTACTAATGAAATAAATAGCATCTCTCGGCCTTTTAACTATTAATGAAATAATTTTTTCAAATGGATTTACATTATCTTTTAAAATAAAATACTCTTTCCATATTTTTTCTATTTCAATATTATTTTCTAGAACAAACGACATCCTTCTTTCAATAATATTTTTTAATTGTTTTGGAAATCCTTCCCAATTTATCTCAATTATTTCCATAGATAATTTGTCTGGTTCACGCGCTTTTCTCAGAATGTAATTATATATATCTTTTCTCAAAAATATTGCTGATCTTATATTAACTTTATTTTTAAACTGATTACTTAAATTATCAATAAATTCTAATAAACCAATTAACATTAATGATTGTATATCTAAATCTGCCTTTGAATCCCATCCAGAATCGAGATTGTCAGCAAGAATTGTTATTTTTTGATATCTTCTATTCTCAAAATACTTATTAATAATGACAATCATAGGCCATAATTTATTTTTCACTTTTTCCAAGAGAGAAGGATCCTGTGTTATATTTTGCTTATCAAATTGCCTTGATATAAATAATATCATTCCATAAAAATTGTTATCGAAAATATTTTCATTTTCTTTATAATATTTTTCAATTTCATTTATCTCATTTTCTTTTAAATCAACCTTACTTCTATTAAGATATATCTGTTGATATATTTTTGAAAAAATAACATATTGCCAAACTGTCATTAAAAAAGCTTTCTTCGATCTTTCATTATTATATAGATTAGTTAGTTCAACATCACTTAACATTTCATCTGAATCTGGTTTAATAATTATATAGAAATGTTTTTTATCTTCAATAAATTCTTCTTTTAATCGTAAGAAAATTTCTGTTTTTCCACTTCCTTTCCGGCCAACAATAAGTGCTTTTGCCTTATTATTTACTCTTACATATGCGTCTGTCTCTACAAAAACATCTGAGCTTTCAAATACCTCTCTTTCCGCTATACCATAACCAATTCCTAATTTTAGAAGATTTAATTCTTTAACTTCTTCGTTTTTTTCTTTTTCTATATTATTCGCTAAAACAGGCATTACTTTTTCTGGATATTTATTTAACCATACTTCAACTTTATTAATACAATCATCAGATGATGAATAATTTATAAGTATATCACTAAAATCTATAGGGGCTCTATATTTCTCTGGTGCTATAAGAAGAACATCTTTCCCTAGACCATAAGCTAATCCAGCATATAGAGAATATTCAGCATTTATAACTTTAAAATCAGTTTTATCACTTCCTACCATATGTAAAATAATAATTTTTGATTTTAATATGGAATTTAAATACCATGTTAATGTTTGATATGGTATTTCATCTTCATTATTTGTAATATAATTTTTATCCATAATATATAGAAATTCTTCTATGTCTATAGCAGCCTGATTTTTATTCTTAACATTAATTAAAAAAACATCACGTTCCAATAAAACATTTTCATAATTTGGAATCATTTTTTCTAATGATAATGATTTTTCATCAACTGATGATTGTCGAAATTCTTTTAATATTTCTTTACTATTACCAAATTTTGCAAAACCAATTCCTTTTAATATTTTTAAATCTGAATAATTTTTTATCGCACCTGCGATATTTGGATTTAAAAATATTTTCAAAACTTTTTTCTTTGCTATTGCATATCCAAGCTCAAATAAAACATTGTGATTAAGATATGTTAAATCACATACAAATTTTTCACAATTTGAAATTTGGTCGAATATCTCTGTAGTAATATTTGTACCCGATACTCGTAAATCCTCCCATCTTAAAATTTTAAATGACTTCTGATGCTTATTATACTCTTTCGCTGCTCTTGAAATAGCATCTTTATTATCTTGATTTCCGTCTTCATATGCAAAGAAAATTGTTTTTCTAGCCATAATTTTCATCCTTAATATAAAAATTCCAATCTAAATCAAACATCATTATACTCTATTTTATAAATATTTTCAAAAAAATGAAAAATATCTAAAAAAATTCTATCCCTTCCCCCTTCTTTTTCCCCTCAACAAACAACTCCTCGACAACTTTCGATACAATCAAACAAAAACATAACACGCTGACCGTCATCGTCAAAGGAACGTCCGTAAGCCACAGTAAAAATCAGTTTGCAATGTGCGATTATATAATCCATCAATCACGTAATTTTGCTAATGAGCTATTATACCCATATGGTTCAGTCTTCATGTTCTGCGAATGAGTAATGTCTGCAATGTACCAAGCGTTGTCTGTTGAATTTGCTTTTTTTACATGTCCGCCAACATCATATTTAGTTTTTAATCCTGTCTTCTTCTCCCAGAAATCCTGCCAACTTGAATATCCTTCAGGTACTCTTTCCGCAGTTCCATTAATATTTTTTATTAATATTTCTACCTCCAAAAAATAAAATTTATAATCGCACATTGTATAACTGATAAAAATTTTCCAACCTCACTTTGACGGTGGTGAGCGTTTATACAGACTAACTGGAACTGGTTTAGGTCCGGGTTTATTTCCTGGTCCCGGATATGGTGGGGACGAAGGTGGTGAACGCCTGTGCGGTCCAACCGGTACTGTTTTTGGTGCCATAATTATTCTCCCAAATACTTAGTTAAATTTGCATATTTTCTTGAAAAATGTACAATATGACATACTCCACATTTTCCTGCAAATTTTTAATAATTCACTTTACAAACCAACAAATATAGTGTACACTCGAATTACTATAGTAAATACTATAGTATAATTTTAAGGTTGTCAATGGCTGGTGAAGAAAAAAGATACAATTTTATTAGAGAAAAGTCTGGGCTTTCCAAAAAGGATTTTGCTGAAAGTCTTGGTTTGTCTCTATCCATGAGCTATCAAATATCCTCTGGGCGTATTAAGCCTCCTCGAGAACTTTTAGAGCGCTTATCTTCCAAATATAACGTTAATTTACATTGGTTTTTGACAGGAAATGGCTTCTCTGGGCTTGATGAAGACTGTGCCGAAATTGAACTCTTTGAACAGGAAGCGGCTGCAGGTTATGGACGAGAAGTGGATGATTATCAAGAAAAAAGTCTTTTTAGGGTTCCCTTTTCTCTTATCCGCCCGCATCGTCCTGAGAATTTAAAAGCTGTGTATGTATCTGGTGATAGTATGATAAATGAACGAATAAATAACGGTGATATAATTTTCTTTAATACAAAAAAAATAGAAGGAAATGGTATTTTTGTAATTTCTAATGGCAATACACT
>Ga0209755_10008806_pt1 | contig 10724 bp, 7 predicted proteins | sample TergutCo191P1_FD_187301 | JGI IMG/M metagenome (GOLD analysis project Ga0209755, IMG submission 187301) | Cornitermes sp. P1 segment gut microbial communities from Petit-Saut dam, French Guiana - Co191P1 (SPAdes) (version 2) | ecosystem: Host-associated > Arthropoda: Insects > Digestive system >... | reverse complement strand
CCCCCCCTCCATTTTCTAAGCATTTTTTTATTCCCATTCAAACAGGAGATATACATGAGAACAATCATTCTCTCGCTGCTCATTTTTGCATTTTCCGCTTACGGGCAGCAGCAAAAACGCATAGCCATAATAAACATCGTGGATGACGGGAGTCCTCCGCTTGGGCTTATGGAACTTAACCATTTAACGGACCGCCTGCGTGTGATAGCCTCGGATGTTTTGCCGGATTATGCAGTCGCTTCGGATTCCGGTGAAATCGTTGATTATGCGGTCAGCGGTCGCATAGGTCGTTTCGGTGAAGACTTTACCATTAAAGTTGAGCTTCGCGACAGCAGTTCTCTTGTTGGCGTTTTCTCTGACAACTCCAAGGACATCTACGGCTTGCTTTCCGTTCTGAATGAGAAGGGCCCTATTCTGTTTAGCAAGTTATCGACAAAGCCACCCGTCGCTGCTCCTGCTAAAAAAGAATCCATGCTCGCAGCAAAGGCAGTTGCCGCAGGCTACACAGGCACCAATAAATGCCACAAGGAGATTTTTGAATTGACTAGCACCCAAAAAGGGTTTAACATGTCAAGTTTTGTGAAAGATTTGGGGATTTCGGTAGCTAAGGTTCAGGCTTCTTGCAAAACCAAGTTCACTTGCCCTGCTGATGACAAAATTACCGATGTAGGCTTGACCGCCGGCTGCGTGAAGCAGTTGCCTGCAAAGCCAGATGGAATAATATCTTTGCTCAAAGAGATTGGTTTGGATGCGGGTCTGGACCTTGTCCAGGATTTGGCGGCTCAGTCGCCTGTATCAATTGATCCTCAGGTGAATGCCGAAAAGAGCGGCGGCGGCAGTTTCTGGGTGGCATTGGCGCTGGACTTGGTCGGTGCCGGTCTTATCACTTACGGCTTTGTGAAAAACAGCGAGGCCAAAGATTTGCATTCTGAATACAGGGCTTATGCTCCTTACGCTAATTCTTATGAAATTGATGCGCGATGGGAAAAAGCAGATGATGCGCGAAGTACTAGGAATACTTTGTATGTAGTAGGCAGTTTGTTTTTGGCAACAGGAATAGGAGTTCATATATGGTTTTAAGATTCAATTTGGCGTTAAGCCTTGCCTTTTTGTTTTTCGGCTGCGCCGATATAGAACGCGACAGCCCTTACGATCCCAAGAGCCGGGATTATGGCGGTAGCATGGGCGGCAATGTTTATTGCTCCATGTTCGGTTACTGCGAACTTGTGCAGTCAGCAGATGTGTGCATATACAGCTATGGCGGTATAGTTGTACATGACATTAGCTCATGTTACAGCCTTCCGAGCAGTAGTTCGGTCGTGCCAAGTAGTAGTTCTTTATTCGTTGGTGTGCCTTGTGACAATGCATCTACGGGCTCAGCTACAGTTACCTGTGGTGGTCAAACTTATAAAACTGTGCAAATAGGTTCTCAAACTTGGATGGCTGAGAATTTGAATTACAACGCAAGCGGTAGCGTGTGTTATGGTAATGAGTCATCCAACTGCACTACCTATGGTCGTTTGTACAATTGGGCTACAGCCATGGGTCTTGACCCAAGTTGCAATTCCAGCACTTGCGCAAGTCGGGTTCAATCCAAGCATCGTGGCATTTGCCCTTCTGGTTGGCATATTCCCAGCAACGAAGACTGGGATCAGTTGTTCCGTTATGCAGACGGCACAAGTGGCACATCAAGTCCTTACGACAGTCCTACGGCGGGCAAGCATTTGAAGGCAAAAACAGGTTGGTCTAGTTGTGGCCCTTCAGGCTCAGGCAGCCCTTATTCATGCGAAGACACTCATGGATTTTCGGCTCTGCCGGGCGGTATCGGCAATTCTGATGGCGGTTTCTACGGTGTCGGCAACTACGGCATCTGGTGGAGTGCTAGCGAGTACAGTAGCAGCTACGCCTACTTCCGGGGCATGAACTACGACATCGAGTACGCCTACTGGAACTACAACGATAAGACGTACTCGTTCTCCGTTAGGTGCGTGCAGGACTGGTGAGCGAAGCTCCGCCCATAGCGAAGCAGAGCGTAGCAATGGGCGTTGCTGTGAGCGTTTATGCAATGGTAACAATGCAGGGGCGTAGATTGGGAATTTCATTTCAAAACCTTCCTCTCCACGTCATTCAACACTTTCATCTGCTGAATAGCAATACCATTCAACTTTATCAACCTTACTTTCTGCGGAACCTTCTCATTAATCAGAACCGCATTTATGGTTTCCATATTAGAAAGGCAAATCAGCTCATTTATAGAAGCGTAATCCCTTATATTCCCCTTCAAACCTGCATTCTTATCCCGCCACTGCTTCGCAGTCATCCCAAAAAGAGCCACATTCAAAACATCGCCTTCACTGGCATAGACAATGGAAGTCTGCTGTGGCGTAAGAGTAGCTGGCACAAGGTTATGTTTAACAGCGGAAGTGTGAATGTGGTAGTTTATTTTGGCGAGCTCCCTTTTTGCCGACCAACCTAGCTGTTTTTGCTCTTCTTCTTTAAGGCGTTGGAACTCAAGCAATAAATATAACTTAAATTCTGCGCTTATCCAAGAGGTAAATTCAAATGCAATATCTTGGTGAGCATAAGTTCCTCCGTTAGCTCCCATTTTTGTTATTATTCCGATAGAATTTGTTGTTCCTATCCACTTTGTTGGACTCATTGTAAATGAATTGCTACCAGCTTCCCGCAAAAGGGGGTCGAAATTGACCCCCTTAAAATTTGGGTTATGCAACTTTTCCCATAAACCTAAAAATTCTAGCGTACCTCTGTTCCGCATCCAGTTTTTTACCACATCTTTTGGCTCAAGAGGATTCTTGCGTTTAGCTATGTCTGTTATGCAAATGTAGTCACTTCCATTTACATTTCGTCGAATGGTAACTTCCGTTCCCTGCACGCTAATGGTTTCCTTTTTGCTCATAAAAACTCCTGTTTTGAAAATTTCAGCTACAAATATAACTTCATTTTTCGAAAAAAGACCCAAAACACATAATTTTGCAAACAAGTGTTTACATTTTTTAAAACGTCTGAACCCCGATTTTCATGATTAAAAGATTAACATGATTGTTAAGCATAGTGCTGAGAAAATCAGGAAAATCCTTTAATCAAGTGAATCGTGGTTCAGACGTTCACGGATTTTATACATTTGACATTGTGAAATGGAAAATTATCATATTAACCATTTTTATTGCTGCATTAGTGCTAATGGGCTGCAAAGATGATCCCGACTATCGCAAAATAGTGGATATTATTGATAATGAAGTAGTTTCAAAATTGCAATATGATCAGGAATCTGTTGATAATAATATTGAGCTCTCTTATGAAGAATCATTAAAATCAGGGCTCGGGATTTGCGTAAACTATGCTATGCTGGTGTATAATGTGTTAAACGCAGCCGGGTATAACGTGGAAATATGGGTGTCGGTGGTTGGAAAACATGCTTGGAATCGGGTTGTTACGCAAAATGGGAAAATATTGCATATAGATGCGGCTCGGTATGATAATAATGGATATGACCTGCGGTATATAGCTTATGATGATATGCACAGCGGCTTGCATGATGCCCATGCAATACCTTATGATGTGATGAATTATCAAAATATGGGCCGCGCTTATTCCACCAGGCAGGATTACGAAACCGCGATTGAATATTTCAAAAAGGCAATTGAATTGAAACCCGACTATGCAAAGGCATATTACAATATGGCTGGAGCTTATGGCAATAATCGGAACTACGATAAAGCTATTGAATATTTTGAAAAAACAGTTGAATTGAGACCAGATTATGCAGATGCCTATTACTATATAGGATATGCCTATGAATTAAAAGGAAATACGGCAAAAGAAGCTGAATACAAACAAAAAGCCCAGCAGATGGGGTACACTCGCCCGTAAAAGTTAATTTACTATATTCAATACTATGAATTTCTCAACTCGTTTAAGTATGCATATACTCATAGCAACAAGTATAGCTTTGTGCACCATTTTCGCCATACTCTTCTTTTCTGCGAAAAGCAAGATTACAGAAGAAACTATGGAAAAAGTCAAAAACCAATCGAACGTTGCGGTGGAAAGAATGAACGTTTTCCTCGGCAGGGTCGAACAAACTGTAGAAATGGCATCTATTTCTGTGGTAGAGACTCTTCCCCTTCCTGATAGTGTTCAGGTAGAGAAACATTTCGAGCATATCTTGGAGCGAGGCTTGCGTTCGCAATCCGCTAATATATTCGGAGCCTGTTTTGCTTTTGAGCCGGGATATTTTAAGTCAAAGGGTAAATGGTATATGCCGTATATGTTTAAATCCGGAAACAAAATAGAAGTTGATGCCAATGCCGGGAATAAAGACTATGAATACCATGCGATGGAATGGTATGCAGAACCGAAAAAGCTTGCAAGCAATTATTGGAGTGAGCCTTATTTTGACGAAGGCGCAGGAAATATAATGATGGTGACCTACTCATACAGGCTTATGCACAAAGGAAACTTTATTGGAGTTGCCACTGCAGACATAGCTCTTGGCCAACTCACCGGTTTGCTTAAAGATGTTGGTTTCAGCAAGTCAATGCGTGTTTCGCTTTTGAGCAAAGGCGGGCAATTGCTCTCAGTTTCCGATTCAACGAAAATAAAAGACAAAGAGGAAATTCGTACTGTGATTCCAAGCACTGGATGGACGGTTTTGATTGAAGTTCCCAAAACAGAAATTGACAAGGTTCTTTACGAAATAGGGATGAGCGCAATAATAACCGCTGTTATTGGCCTGTTAATCTTATTTGTTGTGTTTTGGGTGCACATAAGAAATATGACCGCTCCGCTCAAAAAAATAGTGAAAGTGATTAAAGACGGCGCAAGCGGAAACCTGGCTGTTCGTGCAAACATACTGCGAAAAGACGAGTTCGGTACAGTGGCAACAAATTTGGATGTTTTTTTCCAGAAGATGTCTGAGATTGTGAAAGATTTGAAATTAAAATCCACAAAGCTGGCTAAGGAGTCCACGCATCTTTCAACAGTCAGTGAGGAGCTTGCGCAGGGCTCGGGTGAAATGGTTGAAAAATCAACGAACATTGAAGGCACAACCAGCCAAATGGCTAAAAACATAAGCTCAATGGCGAACGCTGCGGAAAATGTTTCGTCTAATGCAAACGAAGTATCGGGTGCAGCAGAGCAAATGTATGTGAACATGAATACAATAGCAAGTGCTATAGAAGAAATGACCTCAAGCATAAGGCAAATTGCAGGCAGCACTGGCGAAGTTCGCAAAATATCCTCAGAAGCCACAGCCAAAGCCACCAATGCCACAAACGTTATGAACACGCTTGGCGCAGCAGCAAAAGAGATTGGCCTTGTTACAGATGTTATAAAAAGAATAGCAGATAAAACCAATTTGCTTGCATTGAATGCTACGATTGAAGCTGCAAGTGCAGGAGAGGCAGGCAAGGGCTTTGCAGTTGTTGCATCTGAAATAGAGGAACTTGCAGACCAGAGTGCCAAAAGCGCAGACGACATAGCTCGTCGCATTGAGGGCATTCAAAACGGCACAAACAGCGCAGTTGCCGTTATCAACGATGTAAGCAGCATTATTGTGCAAATAAACAGGTCTGTGGAAGATATAGCCGGGCATATTGATCAGCAAACCAAGGCCAGCAACGATATAGCCAGCAATGTTACTCAAGCGAACGTCAGCGCAAAGCGTGTGGCAAGCGCAATAAGCGGAGTTGCAAAAGGTGCAGGAGATGTTTCTGCGCATGCAGATGAGGCGGCGCATGGTGCAAGCAATGCATCCAAAGATCTTCATTCAATGAGCGGAGCGGCAAAAGGTTCTGCCCAGGGTGCCGGTTTGGTAAATTCCTCAGCCTCGGATTTGTCTGGAATGGCAGAAGAATTGAATGACATTGTGAACCGGTTTAAGATTTAATTTTGCAAACTTGTTTACATTTTTTAATCGTCAGAAATTTGTAAATTGAAAAGAGATGAACTTAAAGCCTGTAGGTATAGTATAGCCCATGCAAGCAAAAAACCCGGTATTAATCCTTGCCCTTTTCATTTGCGCAAATGCTGCAAACCTGATGTCCAACGGAGATATGGAATACGGCGATGGCGGCTGGTATTTGTGGAATAACCCTGATGGTCCCGCAGATGTGGAATCAATTGTTGCCGGTGATAGCGTTGGGGAAGGTGGTTCCAAAGGCGCAATGGTAATTGTGAAGAAACCGCCGCAACCTGTTTGGGGATTGCAGTTGCAGGCTCCAAAGTGGCTGGCAGATTCTGCGGTTTATAAACTCAGCTTTAAGGCTAAGGGCAACGGCATTTTGAAGGCTGTTGCGCAGGGGATTGGACCGGATTGGAGAGAAAAGGAAAGCGGCTCTTGGGAATTGACTTCGGAATGGGCAGAATATTCAATGCCTTTTTTGGCAGACCAAAAAGGTTATGGTTTGAACAACATAAATTTTCAATTAGGCTTTATTAAAGATACGGTTTTTATAGACAATGTTGTTGTGGAACCATTGGGAGCAGACTTTGATACCACTTGGTATAGCGAGGCAAACGCAAGAATAGAGAAATATCGTAAACAGGATTTTAGCTTAAAGGCAAAAGCCGGAGATTCGGTGCGCATAGAACTTGTGAGGCACGAATTTCCTTTTGGCACTGCGCTCGCTCTTAATGTAAAACAGGATAGCGTTGAAAAATGGTACAGAGAAACTGCGGCAAAGTATTTTTGGCATGGCGTTAATGAAAATATTTTCAAATGGCCCGACTATGAACCTGAAAAAGGCAAAGTGAAAAGAGAAGAAATGCAGGAATATATAAAATTCACGCAAGAAAACGGCTGGGATTTAAGAGGCCATGCGATAGTGTGGGGGCATCAGGGTTATGGCTTTGACAAGCATTGGAGCATACAGGGTTCGTGCGAAGATTTGGAAAAAAATATCAAGGAACGCATAGATAGAGATTTGAAGGAATATCAAGGAAAGTTTATTGACTACGATGTTTGGAACGAGCCTTTTCACGAACCGTTTTTATTCAACAAATGCGGATGGCAAATTTTGGACAGTGCTTTTATTTGGGCGCACCGTGCAGACCCGAGCGCAAAACTTTACATAAACGAATACAATGTTGTTGCTGCCGGTGAAACGGATAGATATTATGCTCTGGTAAAAGGCATGCTGGACAGAGGTATTCCCGTGCATGGAGTTGGTGTGCAGTGTCATTTTCAGACTCGCCCTGTGATTCCCGTTTTGGTTAAGGAGCGGCTTGACAAATTGGCATCGCTTGGCTTGCTGATAAAAGTTACTGAACTGGATTTTGGCTCTGAGATGACAGGGCTTGGAATGAGTGAAGAGCGGCAAGCGGAGCAATACAAAACTTTTTTGACCACGGCGTTTAGCCATCCTGCTGTTAACGGAATTTTGCTTTGGGGTTTTTGGGACAATCGCCATTGGGTGAAAAATGGTGGAATAATCGATAGTAAAGGCAGGGCAAAGCCCGCCGCAGATACAATTTACAATTTGTGGCATAAAACCTGGGCAACTAATTTGCAGACCGTTGCCGATGAATCTGGTGAGATTAATTTCAGGGGATTTCCGGGTAAATATAAAATTACCATTGGGGATAAAGAGGAGTTTGTACATTGCAAAGTTAGGTGTGAAATAGAAGAAAAGATTGAAACTGCGGGTAATTTAAAATATACTCCGGTTTCTTTTTTGAGAATTTTTGATGGAATTTTTATAAACTCCGGCAAAACATTTATTTTTAATCATGGGTTCAATTCGGCTCTTATGATTGGCGGAACTTACGCTCTTGTTCAAACAGGCGGTGATTGGAAGTTCAGGCAATTTGCCTACGACAATGATTGGGTTCCAAATGCCGGAGCCCCCGCTGTTATGACTGGTGGCATTGGTCCTGTTCTGGTGCCGCTTTCCTTATATGGAATTGGGCGTTTCAATGAAGATTCAAAAATGCAAACTGCCGGAGTTGCTCTTATGCAGGCAACTATAATTTCAACGGCATTAACAACCGGAATAAAAGCCCTTACAAGCCGCAGGGAGCCGCATATTTGGGGTGATGACAGGCAACCGAGAGCCAAAGATTTTAGCGATGATTGGAAGTTCGGATTTTTTGAGCGAGTGCCTTTTGACGGCTGGCCGAGCGGCCATACTTCTGCGGCGTGGGCAATGGCGGCAACCTTGACGGAATTTTATCCGGACAATATTCCGCTGGCTATAGGTTTGTATGGTTATGCAACTTACATGGCAGTCGGCGTTTCCACAAACATCCACTGGCTTTCAGACGGCTGGGCCGGTGCGCTTTTCGGTTATGCGGTTGGCAAAACCGTGTCGCGGCATTTTATTGAAAAGGACAAGAATAGCAAAGTTTCGCTGGTTGTGTTGCCGGACAGGTTTACGGTTGTGTGGGCGTTGTAATTTCCAACATGCTATCCACCATTCTCATCCTGCTTTCGCTAACGGGATCAGCACCTAACCTCAAAGATGTTTCATAACACAGCTTCGCTTCGTTAAGGCTGTCAACAAGAAACATATCATCACCATCCATAATGGCTTCTATTTTCTCAACTCGGTTTGAACCTATGGAATCCAAACTGTCCAAACGATAATTCAAGGTCAAAGATTCTTCTTCATAGCACTCCTTTGCCCTGCTCAGCTTGTCTGTAAAAAACAATGCCTCGCACTTTGCGTAGTGGCTAAAAGTCTGTTCCTTTGTGCTCTTGTTATAATACCAAAAGCCGCCGATAATCCCCGCAACAACAAGCAAAAAGATTATATCCCCCTTGCCCATAAATTTTGATTGAGAATTGCCGTCTTCATCTTCTTTTTTTAAGAAACTTATGAGCATAATTCTCTCCGCATCTCTCTGTATTCAGCCAAATAATTTCTCGCCTTCTCTGCAACAGCTTCCGGCGTATAACCGAACTCCTTTTCCAAAACGGTGAAAGGAGCTGATTTTCCAAACTCCGTTAAACCCCATGAGCGGCCTAAGCGACCAACCACAGGTGTAAACACAGAAGGCACACCGCTGGAAACCGCAAAAGCTGCACCCCAACGAGGTATCAACGCTTCACGCTCATGCTGCGGCAAATCCGCAAAAAGCCTTGGGCTCATCACGCTGATAACGCGTATGGAAAGATCTTCTTTGCGCAAAATATTCGCAGCCTGGCAGCACAAATAAACATCCGAACCGTTTGCCGCAAATGTTAAATCGGGATTTTCCGCATATTGCACAATGTAGCCGGCTGCGTTTGCTTTTGAATGCGGATTTTCCAAAGGTGGCATCACTTGCCTGGAAAGTATGAATGTCGTTGGGCTGTTGCCGTTTGCCATAGCCATTTCCCACGCAAGCGTTGTTTCTGTTGCATCCGCAGGGCGGAGAACCAGCATAGCAGGCTTGCCGCTTGGCAAAGTCAAATTTTCAAGCAAACGAACCTGGGCTTCTTGCTCTATAGGTTCGTGGGTTGGACCGTCTTCGCCAACTCTAAAGCTATCGTGGGTGAACAGGAATTTAACAGGCAAAGCCATTAACGATGCAAGCCTCATAATGGGTTTCATGTAATCGCTGAACACAAAGAATGTAGCGCAAGTCGCTGTGAATTCCCCGTGCAAAACAACGCCGCACATAACTGCACCCATTGTGAGTTCTGCAACTCCTGCTTGCAAAAATGCACCGCTGAAATCACCGGGTTTGAAAATTCCCGTTTTATCCAAAAACGCCTGCGTATTGTCGCTGTTGGAAAGATCTGCCGAGGATACCACCATGTTTTTTTGATTATCTGCCAGCCAAGCCAGAATTGCGCCGGAATTTACCCTTGTGGCAACGCCTTGTTTTTGTGGGATCACGGAGAGATCCAAAGCCGGAGCCCTGTTGTTTTGCCAATGTTCCAGTTCTTCTGCTAATTTCGGATAAACATTTTCCCATGTTTTATATCTGGATAACCAGTCATCGGCTTCTCTTTGTAAATCGTTCAACCGCAGATTAAAGGCATCTTCCACATCGGGCCAAACCACAAAGGGATTTTCCGGGTCTCCGCCCAAACCTGTGATGGTATTCCGGGTGGACGCTCCAGCCGCATCTATAGGTTGTCCGTGTGTGGAAACTTTGCTTTCAAAAGGATTATTTTCTGCATCTCTAATTCCTTTTCCCATAATTGTATTGCCTATTATGAGAACCGGTTTTTCGGTTTCCGCATAGGCATCTGCGAACGCTTTCCTGAGTTCATTTGGGTTGTGCCCGTCTATGGTGTAAACTCGCCAGCCCCACGCTTCATATTGGGCGGCAACGCTGTGGCTCATAACCTCTTTGGTTGGGCTTGAAAGCTGAATGTTGTTTGAATCAAAATAAAATATGAGGTTTGAAAGCTTTAAATGCCCGGCTATGCGGCCAACGCCGTAAGCGATTTCCTCTTGAATGGTACCGTCGGAGAGAAGGCTTATGGTTTTGTGCTCAAATAATTTGCCAAAGCGGTTTACCAAAATGCGCTCTGCTATTGCCGAGCCAAGGGCCAAGGCGTGTCCAAGCCCGAGTGGGCCGGATGTGTTCTCTATGCCTCTAACCACGTCTAAATCCGGGTGTCCTGGTGTGTGGCTGCCTAATTGCCTGAAATTGCTTAAATCGTCGGTAGTTAGCCTTTTTGTATAGCAAAGTGCTGCATAAAACGCTGCGGACATGTGTCCGGGGTCCATAAAAAATCTGTCTCGTGCCCGCCAGTAGGGAGCTTTAGG
>Ga0209755_10008805_pt1 | contig 10725 bp, 16 predicted proteins | sample TergutCo191P1_FD_187301 | JGI IMG/M metagenome (GOLD analysis project Ga0209755, IMG submission 187301) | Cornitermes sp. P1 segment gut microbial communities from Petit-Saut dam, French Guiana - Co191P1 (SPAdes) (version 2) | ecosystem: Host-associated > Arthropoda: Insects > Digestive system... | reverse complement strand
TCTGCTCCAGGCTCAGCTTGGGCTTTCTCCCGCACCGCTTGCGCTTCTCGGCGAAGGCGGCCGTCAGTATCTCCATCATCTTCCCGAACGTTTCCCGCTTCACCCCTGTCACGCGCCTGAATTTTTCATCGCTGTAGTATTTTAGCGTTTCTTGTTTCATGCACCATTTTCATTCGTTTTGGCGCGTTTCGCAAGAGGTCTAATGCCCAAGTACATCACAAAAGATGACAGCCGTAAAAAATCCGCGCCAAGGATATCCAGCAGCGTGTCATAGATGCCTCGACAATTTTCGAGAGGTATATCAAAGAATCTCAAGCTTGAACTTGAACGGATTCCCCGCCCACGTTAAAAGTGACCGGCTTGCCAAATTCAAGCGTTATCGACCCGCCTTCTGATTCAAAGCCGTAAACCTCATAGCCAAGCGAATTGGCGGTCTCGCACAATTTCCCGATGGCATCCAAGTGTTCCTGGATTGTCCTGGTTTCGTTTTCCATGAATTCTCTCCTGTCAAGAAATGTTATATCGTTTGCGCGAAAATACATAGGGCAGGACTAAGAATACGGGTCTCCCTTTTCCCACAAGCCTTTCTTTTCCAGCAGCCTCATCCAAAACAGCGAAGATGGCGGATTGTGTGTATACGGTGAGCCAACTTCCAAATTGATCCGGCTGCCATCAAAGGTGAACCCCGTGATTTCCAAACCCGAAGGCCTAACCAGTTCCCTTAGCTCGTTTACAATGTCAAGGGGTTGCAAGGCTTCCTGTTTTTCGTTTTCCATAAATTCTCTCCTGTTAAAAGTGTTATATAAACGTGATGCGAACCGCAATGTTGTTATTGTTGTTCAACATCACCTCCACGGTCTAAGTGTCGCATGGCGATTGAGGGTAAACAATACCGACCCTCCGTCACGCCGCGAGCCTGATCCTCGCGCCCTTGGTCTCTCCGTCGATTAGCCTAAGCTCCGGCACTGAGCCCAGGAAAGCCCTCGCGATCTTGGTGTCCGTCCTGGGCACGTAGCCGAGCGTGTATATGCCCTTGCCGCCGTTGACCATCACCTTGACGGCTATCGCGTCAGGGTCGTGCTTGCAGTCGGGTTCGGGCACCAGCAGGGCCAGCACGTCCTTCGGGTCGTAGCGGAAAAGCCGGGTGATTGCCTCCTGCCTGAAGTAGGTGCCGGCGACTGGCAGATCAAGGCCGCCGCTTCTAACGATTGCCCACGCTCTCACGAAGGCCTCCTTTTTCGGCATGTCCTTGGACATTTTGTTCGCCAGGCCGCAGACCTTGGAGAGCTGGGTTTTCCTTTGCGCCTTTTTGTCTGCCCTGGCCGCCGTGCACCTCATGAAGTCGCCGCACCGCCAGCAGGGCTTGTCTTTCTTGCAGCCCTTGGTCACCTTTTTGTCCTTCTTGCCTTTCTGCGCGGCCTTTATCTTCGCTAGGTGCTCTCTCTTGTCGAAAGATTGTATTCCGCCGTATATGCTGGCCTGTGCGCCCGTTTCCGTGGTCTGCCTTTCCATGCTCACGCCCTCCGTTTCCTTGGTTTTGGATTCACTGTATCTTTATATATTTAATGTGGTACACAAATAACTTTTACTCAAGTGAAAAGTTACGCAAAAACCACATTTTTCTTGACTTTTTTCTGGCATAGCATGATAATAGAAGCCATGGAAGGCTATACTATGAAGGAATTGGCCGCCCTTTTAGGCATAAATGAAAAAACGGTCAACATGCGGATTTTCAGGCAGGGCATAAAGCCTCTGACCAAAGATGCCTTATACGACAAGTCCGTACTCGAGGCAATCCGCAACGTGCCGGGCAAGGGCAGGCCCAAAAAGCCGGCAACAGAGAAGAGCGAGGAGGCATAACCGATGGACAAGCCGAAGATATACCTTGAGACCACCATGTTCAGTTTCTTCCACGGCTCTGAAGCCACTCCAGAGTACAGGCAACACAAGGCGGACACCAGGGCGGTGTTTGAATTGGTAAAAGCGGGGGAATACGAGGCGTTCACTTCCCATCTCGCCACGGACGAACTGGCGGACGATCCAAACGGGGACAAAAGGATCGAAATGCTTGCGCTTGTCCCTGAATACGGGGTCAAGGTTTTGCCACTTACCGAGGAAGCGCAAAGGCTTACGCAACTGTACATTCGGGAAGGGGTCGTTTCCCCGACATGGGAAACAGATGCCGCCCATATCGCCATCACGGCGGTCAACGGCTTGGATTTTATCGTCAGCCTCAACTTTTCCCATATTGTCCGCCCGTGGACGGTTGAACGTGTGCGGAGGGTTAATTTCCGCGAGGGCTATAAACCCATAGGCATTTACAGGCCATCGGAGGTACTGGAGCTATGAAAACTGTGCAGGACTATCTTGGCGATCCCAGGATTACAAATGACTTGGAGCTCATGTCGGGCCCGGAAGAGGTACGGATGATTTACGCGATCCGCCTCAAGCATCAGGATGAAACGGCGGGGATGACGTTCGAGGAGAAAGCGGAATTTCACAGGCGGAAAACGGATGCAACGTTTGCGACCCTCGGCCTGCCCCCGCCGCAATACGTCAACCTTACTGGTCAGGGTAAGATTAAGCCCAGGGCTGCCTTGAGCGTGTAACTCTTTTATTCAGATTTCATGCAACATGATCAGGTGAAATTCCCCATGACCGCGACGGGTTCCGCAGGCTCTTTCGTGGTCACATCCATAATAGTGCGACTGGTCAATTTGGGGGCGGGCTCGAACCAGCCCCCAAAGACGAAGTTTACGCCGTACCCCTAAGCCGCCGTGCCGAATTTGCCGTAAATCGCTTTGCTCACCGAAAGGCCAAGGCCGTATTTCTCGCTCATCGCCATAAGCTTGGCCGTTTCGGCTAGGATTTCGTCACGAAGCGGCAGCATTTCGGGATACCTGGCCTTCAACTCGTCCTTGCCTATTGTCTTCGGCTCCCCCAGAATATTTGCCATGCACTTGTTCGCAATGGACTGGGCCTTGATGTAGAGCACCCTGTCCTGCGGATTTAGGGCCTCTTTTATCGCGTCCATGTTGATGTGGTGGTTTTTTGCGCTTTCGACAAACGCCATGGCGCGGTACTACTCGTAGCCGAGGGCTTCACGAAGAGATTTGAGCAGACTGGTAACCCATTTTCGGAATGCCTTGGCCTCGGGCTTGTTCGACCTGAAAATAAGGGTGTATATACCGTGCTCATTGATAAACTGCAGACGGCGTGCGCCCCCATGCGAACTTGAAACTAAGCTTTTCTTAGTTTCAAGTTTTCCTAACTGTGCTGTTGTTAAAACGCATTGCTCGTCATCTTCGGCGCGGTACTGCTCGTAGCCGAGGGCTTCACGAATGGACTTGATGATGCCGAACACCCAATCCTGAAAGGCTTCCGCCTCTGGTTTGTTCGATCGCATGACCAGCCGATATATGCCAAGTTCCGAGATGATCAAAGCCTGTACCCGCTGTTTGGCAATGGAGCCGTCCTTCTTCCTTCCGGTTTCCACCCCTATATAGGTTTTAGCTATATAGGGGGTCGGCATGTTTTTCAGCGCATCTCTATATCCTGTGTTTTGCGGGACTTGGGGCTGTCGGATTGCGAAGGCAGTGTGATCCGTTTTGAAAACGGGTCACATATTCCAGCTTCCTTTATCACATCCGCCTCTTGTGCCGAAATATATAACATGGCCTCGAAAAAAAGGATAATAAGCGTTACCACTGGTATCGTATTCCCTACCATAGTTTTATTGCTGGCGAATGCGCTTGGGCAATAAGCATCAGAAATATCGTTAAATCCGTAGCATCCGTGGTACGCTGTGTTATGCTTGCCGAAATTCCCGTCTGGGGCATGTTGATCGTGGCCCTTCTGCTGTTTGGCGCAGTTTCCCTGTATCTCGTCCTTGTTATTTTTCGTAATCGACCGCCGCCGCCACCTGAGTGGCTCGGGTTCACGCAAATGGAATTCAAGGGGCATTTGTTCAAATGGGAATACGCATGGGGTGCGGTAAGGTATTTCAGCGAAATGTGTTTTGAATGTGGGTGCAAGCTCCATAGCCAAGATTGCCCTATTTGCAACACCAGGCGAAAACCAATCTATCATAGTCATGTTTTCATGGAAGACTTGGAAAACGCCGTGAAATGGTACATAGAAACTGGCAACTATAGGGATATAATGGCCAAAAACCAGCTTGACAAAAGGTGTTTCAAGCCGTAAGAATGGTTATATAAGGCTTTAGGAGGTGTTTCATGCAAAGGGTCGGCTTTGCGGGCGTTTCTGCCCTGTTTTGTATCGTTTTTCTGCTTTTATCGTGCGATATTAACCCCATGACAGAGACAGTTATCCGGGATCCAGTGACGGTCAGATTCTACAGCGGGGAAACATTTTTCGTACTCATTGATAACAAGAAAAGCTACAGCCCTTCGTGATTTCGTGACATTTGCATTCATTGAAAAAAGGCTCCCCAAAATAATGCAGCAAGAAAAGCGGGAAAGGCGACAGCGCAACGGTAGCATTTTTTGGTACGATAAATTTTGAGCATTGCTTTTCATGTATCGCCTTTACAATGATTGCGCCTCCCTCGAACCACCCCTTTATGTCATGGTAATCGGCGATTGTTTTGTAGGCATCGTTTACAAGGCAAAACGTCCGCTGGATATTTACGGCAGTAAAATAACGCCAAGTAGACGCATCATATTTTCTGATATCAATATAATCACTTTTATTGCCTACAAATTTTTTATAGTTGACGTTATCGGGAATATATAAGGGTGCGTCACTGAAACAGCCATTTGGATTCTTCCTGCAATTTTTTAGCGCCTCCGCCATTGGGTAGCTTATCCACAATCTGCCCATTTCAAATTCATCATTGAAAGTACTCAGCAAACCAAGTGCTTTTTGATGGTTTTCCTGTCGAGACGCTATATCTTTACGACAATGAGCATCATAATCAAAGAAAAGGTGTACTCCCGACACGTTTTTTCTGTGAAGGTCTTCTATCTCCGTATAATACATTTCCTTCTTTCTTTTAGATTTGCTATTATCAGAATCACACATTTCCTTGAGTCTTTCTTTAAGCATTTCCACTATATCCAAACCAGTATCGTCTTTTACTCTATCCCATAGTTGAAATATATCGCCACAGAAACAAGATTTTATGATAGTGTCGCTATCAGACTTCGAGAAAAAAATCTTCTTGATGTTTTCGAAAATTTGCCCTTCGACAGTTTCGCCTTCAAAGACAAGCAGTATCGTATCAGCCATCAAATGCGCCTGCACGATACATCTTTTCTATGTTATGGGCAAATCGCAGCTCCCTGTCGGTCAAGGCAGACAAGGCCCGCACTTTATCCTTGTGCATAAAAAAGAGGCAGTCGGGTCGCATGGTATCATTCGACATTAGCCCCGTGTTATGTGTAGTCAGAATGAACTGGCATTTTTTTATCCCCTTGATTTTCTCTATGATAAATTCAGACAAGCGCTGGTGATAGAAAGCGTCGAATTCATCCATGAACACAAAAGAAGGCGATGCATCGTCAAACAAAGCGTTTTGCACCCAATAGAAAAAGACCAGCAGGGATTTCATTCCCGTGGAGCAATTTGCAAAAAAATCGATCCTGCTTTTTTCATTGTGTTCCGCCCCATAGCTAAAGAAAATTTTGTATTGGTCGCCAGTTTTCATGTAATCGATATTTGAAGGAACACCCGCCGAAGCAAGAAAACCCATAAAATCTTCGAAATGGTTTTTGGTTATTATCCCATCGTATAAGTCGCCAGTGCCGGCAGTGTACCCAGCATACACCCTGGTATCAAGGTTGCGGAAAAACAGCATTCTGTCCACAAAATCAAGCATGGAATAAAAGGCTATGGATTCGCCCGCTGGCTCCAAAACGGCATTTGATTTAACGTATTTCAATGCGGAGATGTGTATTTTGGCTATGTCCTTGTTCAGCGTCAGGGTGCCCGGCAGGTCTATTACCAGAACTTCGTTTTCAAGGCGGTTGTACGAGATGACACACTTGTCGTTCACGAAAAAGTATTCATATACAAGAGTCTGTGGATCGGTTTTCCCATATTTGTACTCGACAATGGAATCGCCGAATTTGAATTTGTAACAGAATTCGACAGTCTGGTTTTCCGTTTCCAAGTTGCGGTAGTTGCTGAGCAAAAGCGGTGCTTTTTCCTTGTCGGTCAGATTTATGATGATGTCCATTATGGCAAGGCCAAAATTTGACTTCCCTGCCCCATTGTAGCCGTAAATCAGTGCCTTCTGCACAAACCCATCCTGAACGCACTCGTGGTTGAACTCGTAGTTGGAAGAGGAAAGGTCAAGTGACATGGTGTCCTTGAACCCCCTGAAATTTTTGGCTGAAAAGAAACACAGCATACCTCATTATCGTAATGCAATGCGGAAACCTTTACAAGAGCCGTAGAAAAATTACGGCATTGTTTTCGGTATACACGCTGTATTGTTGCCCGTTTGGGGCTGAAACCAGCAGCCTTGACAACAGATGTTTTCAGCCGCAAGATGGATATGTAAGCTTAGGATGTGTTTCATGCGTAAGTTTGGATTTTTTGTGGCGGTTTTGCTCTAGTATTCACCTCATGCGAAAACCCAGCCTCTTTGTTCCTTAATATAAAGTTAGGCGCATTTTACCATTTATTGTTCCCCGCAATATCAAAAATTTCGTTCAGATGATCGTTTTCATTGACCTGCTTCCACGACCAAAACTTGATTTTCTCAAAGGAAAAATCAGGGACGCTTATCCACACGCCTTCCCTTGAAATCAGCCCCAGACCCTTGCAGCCCAGCAGCAACGCATAGGTCTTTACCTGACCAAAATCATCTTTTAGCTGCCTGCCGTTGGCAATTGAATGCTTCGCCTCCCACACCCAATGGCCCGATCTGTTGTCGCGTTCCCCCTTTGGGAGGATGACATAATCGGGGATAACCCTCTCCCCACGTGCCACCCTTATCCTTAGCTGCCTTTCCCACTGATGCTCCGCAAACCCCAGTTTTTTCAACAGTGGTTCGAGCAGATGCCTCTCCACGTCTTTTTCGCTTTTCAGTTCGACTTCTTGTATGGGATCATCGGGCAGTCTTGGCAACGGGGAAATATCCTCGCCCCTCTCTTCAAGAAGATGAAGGATTCTGTCGTAATATTTTTTGGGGATTAAACGCCCGTTGATGCCCTGCATGTTTCCCCTCACCAATGGTATTTCCGACAACACTTCGTCGTTTTTTAGTTCACTTAGGCTAATCGGCTTTACCGTCATCGGGTGCCCGATATAGATGCCCTTGTAAAAATAAAAGAAGGGTTCAAAGCACCCGGGGGCTATCGCCCTCCAGATTGAATGTATATGGCTCCTTGGAGTCAGGCAGTACATCACTATTATGTCCCCGGCGTTCGTCTCGGGGTTGCCGTTCCAGAAACTTACGGAGGCGCTGTCTGCATTGTCGAGATAGCCAAAGTCGCCGTTGTTGTTTATCCCTCCCCCAACAAAATGCGCTTTTCTCGGTTCTGGCAGGGTGCCGCCAATCTCGGGCTTTTTTACCATGTTAAGGGCAAAGCCGTATAAGAAGGCGGAAAGCTCGGCGCCGCTCAGGTTGTTTGCCACCCTGAATTCATGTAGCGATTTGCAAAGCTCGAAATAGTGGAACATCCTTTTGTCAAGATCGTTCCTGGGGGGAACGGGGGGCAGGTATATACCGAACTCACTGAAGATTGCGACAAGGCGGTAATAATATCTGTTGAAATAATACGGAAAAAAATAGTCTGGATACGTTATATAAAAACAGTCGGAAAGGAGTTGGATATCCTCGCCCCCGAAAGGCTCAAAAACACGGCCTTGTTCATCCAGGACGGTTATATATAGATTTTCGGCATCATCAATGGATGCTATCTTGCTGCTTGTATTACTGCCACAAATATAGCCTTCTTTTTCCCACGCTCCGATATCCAGGCTTAGTTCTTTGACGGCTTTAATATACTCGTCTAGATCATGCCAATAACTTCTTGGGCTAAACTGAATGTCGCTATTGATTTCGGTATATATGCCCATCTTTTTGTTGAAAATGTTATCTTCATAATTTTTAAAATAGCTTACTAGTTCCTGTCCACGCTTGGATTCTTTGTAATTGCCCCAAAGGAAGCTGTTGAAAACCATACAGCGAAACCACCCCCGTATCTAAATATCGGTGGTTTACGGGTGGGGCTTTATACTGAATTAGGGAATTACCAGTCTTCTTGCCAGTTACCCCACTCAATAAAGTGTCGTATGCCCCGTGATTGATTACCGTGGATGTCTATGGCTATGATGGGTACAGTTGCTTGTCCTACAGATCCGACAGCCTGAATAGAAACTGTATTTGCCCCAGGTTCCAATTCTGGGGAAGATACCCAACCCGCCGCCCCTGCAATTGTCCACTGCCCCTCAATCATCACATGGGAAAAATCAGCGACATTAGGATTTGTCGGTAATGTCCCGAACTCGTGAATGTGTTATACTACCCCAAGCGGAGGGATAAACCAATGACGACGATTCCAGTAAAGTGCCCGGTGTGCGGCGGGACAAGAATATCGAAGAACGGAAAGGAGGGCGCCAAGCAAAGGTACCTGTGCGGCGACAAGGGCTGCCCAGGGAAGTCCTTCGTATTGGAGTACACGTACAACGGCTGGAAACCGGGCATCAACGAACAAATAATAAACATGGCGGCCAACGCGTCCGGTATCCGCGACACCGCGCGTGTGCTGAAGGTGTCGAAGCAGAAAGTCAGCGACACTTTAAAAAAACGGGAAAAACGACAAACAGGGTCAACCTCCGGTATATAGCCAACGCGGGAGCAGTGGAGGCGGAGATGGTCCTGTGGGAGCAGGTCGAGGCTGCGGAACTGGACGAGATGTGGAGTTTCGTTGGGAACAAGGGCTGCCAGCGCTGGCTGTGGCTGGCCATCGACCGCAAGACGCGCGCCGTACTTGCCTATGTCTTCGGGCAGAGAAAGGACAAGGTCTTCATGGAGCTTAAGGCGCTGCTTGAGCCTTTCGGCATAAAAATGTTCCACACAGACGACTGGGGCAGTTACCGGCGGAACATCGCCCCCAGCCAGCACACGGTAGGGAAAAAGCACACGCAGGCGATAGAGCGGAAGAACCTGACGCTTAGGACAAGGATCAAGAGGCTGTGCCGGAGGACGATATGTTTCTCAAAGTCGGTAGCCATGCATGACATTGTTGTTGGTCTTGTTATCAATATTTTGGAGTTCGGCTGGTGTTTTGAGAAGCATTTTCACGGGTGAAGGACATGACCATGCATTTTAATGCCTACGTCATGTCATTTCGATGCCAACATAACTTCACCTCAACAGCGAAATCATGCTGAATTGCTACTACAGACATGTGAATCACATTTGCTCACTACAGTGGACACGCAAAATGGCTGGAATTTTGTGGGTAAAGTGTCAATCCGTAGAACTTTTCCCGTTCATGCGTTTGTCGTGGGTGAGGCAACGCGTCCGCTTGACAAGAACATCGAAAAAAGCTATAGTTTGATAGTCAGCGACCTTGGTGGAACTGGTAGACACGCTAGCTTGAGGTGCTAGTGCCGAGAGGCATGGAAGTTCAAGTCTTCTAGGTCGCATAATCGCGTAATTCCTTACAGGGTAAGGAATTACGGGTTTTAAGCCTACCCGAAAACGGGCGACGTAACCTGCTAAAGATGGCGAGTGACACTGAAAAGTGACACTTTCCGCCCAAAGGAGCCGTTATGCGCCCGAGAAAAGGCAGAAAACCCTTTCCCTGTTCAAGAAGGAAACCAGCGGTGGGTTCATGTGGTATGCCAGGTTCTGGGACGAGATTGCCAGACGGTACGCCGTAGCCCGATCCCTGGGCATTATCGCCGAAGGCAAGAAAGAGCGGCGCTACGAGGCGGAACAGGCGGCCAGGAAAATGCTGCCTGGGATTAAGTTTGAGCGGGCCGAGGAAAAGACGCTCATTAGGTACCTGGAGGACTTCTGGACACCCGATTCCCCTTACGCAAGGGAAGCGGCACTGGTCAAAAAACGCCCGCTTTCAGCCTACTACGTCAAAATGAACCATGAGGCGGCATGTCGCCCCTTTTCCGCAGTTCACGGGGGTTACGCCTGGTGGAGGCCGTGTCAAATCTGGCCTTAATTTTTCAGGCTGGCGGGCGGCATACCGAAATAATACGCGGCGCATCAACAAAATCTGGTGGACGGCCCTGCCGCGGCGGTATCCCGGCTCATTTCGCCCCGCATGCCGCCGCAAGCCTCGCGCCGCCCAGGATGTTCACCGCGCGTTTTATGTTGTACGCCAAAAACGACAGCGAGAATTCCCCGGTCACGTTGCGCAGCCCCTTGGTCAGGCAGTACCCGGCGTCCATCGCGCGCTTCACCGTCCCGAAGGGGTGTTCCACTATCGACTTGCGTTGGCCTGTCTTCACCTTGTCCGCCTTCACCCTCACCTGGCGGACGGCAAGGTTCCCCACGTCGCACTCCTTCGTGAAGTCCCCTTCGGCCATGCGGACGGGGTGGCGGTGCCCGCCGTCCTCGCCCTGCTTGGAGCACTTGCTTGCGCACTCCGCGCAGGCCCGGCTGTTGTAAAACACGGCCCGCCCTTGCGCCTTGCCGTAGAACCCGGGGTACAGGACCTGCCCCATGGGGCAAAGGACGATGTTCCTCTCCGGGATGTACACGCACCGCCCGTCCTTGTGCAACGTTAT
>Ga0209755_10008804_pt1 | contig 10728 bp, 7 predicted proteins | sample TergutCo191P1_FD_187301 | JGI IMG/M metagenome (GOLD analysis project Ga0209755, IMG submission 187301) | Cornitermes sp. P1 segment gut microbial communities from Petit-Saut dam, French Guiana - Co191P1 (SPAdes) (version 2) | ecosystem: Host-associated > Arthropoda: Insects > Digestive system >... | reverse complement strand
TAAAAGAAGCGGAAGCCAAGAAGAAAGAGATTCTTCTTGAAGCGAAAGAACAGGTAATCCGTGAAAGGAACCAGCAGGAAAGAGAGACCCGGGAACGCAGGGCTGAACTGCAGCGGTATGAACGCCGAGTTGTAGTTAAAGAAGAAGCGATAGATAAGAAAACCGCTCAAATTGAGCGGACTGAGCAAGTTTTTGTAGAGAAGGAAAAGGCTTTTCAAGTACGCGAAGACGCGCTTTCCAAAGAGGAACAGCGTTATCGCGCCGAGCTTGAACGAATTTCGGGGCTAAGCACCGAAGAAGCCAAGGCTTTAATAATACAAGACCTTGAAAACGAAGCAAAACACGACGCTCAATCGCTTATTAACAAAATCGAGCAAGAGGCCAATCTCGCGGCGGAAAAAAGAGCCCGCGACATCCTTGTAACAACGATTCAACGATTGGCAACAGAAGTAACAGGCGATGTTACGGTAACTACGGTTACCCTCCCCAATGACGAAATGAAGGGGCGGATTATCGGCCGCGAAGGCAGAAATATCCGTACTCTGGAAACATTGACAGGCGCGGATATCATTATCGACGATACGCCCGAAGCGGTCGTTATCTCATGTTTTGATCCTGTGCGCAGGGAAATCGCAAAGATTGCTCTTGAACGGTTAATTTTAGACGGGCGGATTCATCCTGCGCGTATAGAAGAAATCGTCATCAAGGTAAGCAAGGACATTTCGCAGAAAATTTTTGAAGAAGGCGAAAAGGTTCTCTTTGACCTTGGCATCCACAATATTAAACAGGACGCTGTGCGCGCGCTTGGGCGGCTTTATTTCCGCACGAGTTACGGGCAGAACGTGCTTCATCATTCAAGGGAAGTTGCGGTTATCGCGGGCATGCTTGCCGCAGAAATCGGCTGCAACCGCGATCTTGCAAAACGCGCCGCTCTGTTACACGACATCGGCAAAGGCGTTGAATCCGATTCCGATCTTAACCACGCCGAAATCGGCATGGACATGGCGCGTAAAATGGGCGAGGATCCGCGTATTATCAACGCGATTGGCAGTCACCACAACGACATTGAACCAACATGCATCGAGGCTGTCATTGTGCAAATCGCAGACGCAATTTCCGCGGCACGCCCAGGCGCGCGCAAGGAAACCCTTGATAATTACATGAAACGCCTGGAAAATCTTGAAAGTATCGCAACAGGCTTTAGCGGCGTTGATAAATCATTCGCTATTCAAGCAGGGCGCGAACTTCGCATTTTGGTCAACAATGAAGCGCTCAATGACGACCAAACCCGCGAGCTTGCAAAAGAAATTGCAAAGAAGATTGAAAACGATCTTCGCTATCCGGGACGCATCAAGGTTACGATGATTAGGGAGACGAGGATTACGGAATACGCAAGATAGCAGGTAACTAAAAAAGATATTTATAAGTGACCAGGCAGGCAGCCTGGTCACTTTTTAGTAATCGTAAGGAAATTTGGTGATAAAATATAAAAAATAAAATGTAAGAATGTAAATAATAGGGAATCAATTTGAATAAAATTATTATTAAAAAATCTATATCAGGCGTTTTATTGCTGGGATTTATTATTTTTGGATTTTTAGACGCTTTATTTCAGGGGCAAAAAACTTATTCATCAATAATGGGCTTTGATATTAACAGGGTTTATTTTTATACTTTCTATTTATTAATAATGGGCTGCTGGCTTCTTTATAATAAATGGTTTGTAGGCATAGGATTTTTGGCATTAGCGTCATTTAATAATTATTTTATAGAATATATAATCATTCATAATTATTTTGCGTCTGTATTAATTTATATTGGAATTATATTTGATATAGTTATCAGATTAAAATTTAAATGGCTTATACCATTATTTATTGTTGGAGTATTGCAAGGTATAGCGTTTCAAGCCGCTTGGTTTGATTATTATTTTGTTGGCTTTATGGAATTTTTGGCTTTATGCATAGGTTCTCTTTTCATAGTTAAATATATTGAATAATCTACAACGATTTGTTTTTAAATAAATATTTTTAACTTCTCCAGCACTGTCTCCATATCTACAGGCTTTCCGATATGGTCGTCCATGCCTGCGGCAATACAGCTAGCGATATCATCTTTAAAAACATTTGCAGTCATCGCTATTATGGGAATATGTTCCCGCGAAGAATTGGTTTCGTATTCGCGGATTCGGCGCGTTGTTTCAAGCCCATCCATCTCCGGCATTTGCATGTCCATGAATATAATATCGTAATTTGAATCGGAGAGCGTTGCCATGTCAAGCGCAATTCTGCCGTTTTCCGCAGAATCAATTATTAATCCCGTTTCTTCCAATAGCGAAATTAATATTTCACGGTTAATATCGATATCCTCAACAATAAGCAGTTTTTTTCCGGCGAATAAATCGCTGATGTCATTCATAGAGAAATTTTTATCCATATAAGGATGATCGATGATTGAATCGCGCAACAGTTTGACTGTAAAAATAAATTTTGCGCCTTTGCCAATCTGCGATTCAATCCAGATTACGCCGCTCATCAATTCAATAATATGTTTTGTGATGGGAAGACCAAGTCCCGTCCCTCCGAATTTGCGCGTAGTGCCGCTCTCCGCCTGTTCAAATGCGTTAAAAATCCTTATCTGCTGTTCAGGTGATATTCCTATTCCGCTGTCCGATACTTCAAAATGCAGAATGGTATGCTGTTCAAGCTGACTGTTGAGTTTTACATTTATGTTGATTTCTCCGTTCTCCGGAGTGAACTTTGCCGCGTTGGAAAGCAGGTTCGTAAGCACTTGAGTAAGCCGCTGGTCATCGCCGATGTAATAAGAAGGCACATCTTCATCAACAGTTATCGATAAATTTTGTTTGTTTTCGTCTACGCGGAAACGCACAAACGATTCGGCTTTATCTAAAACGTCTTTTAAATCAAAAGGCACTTCCGAAAGATCAAATTTATTCGCTTCAATTTTTGACATGTCCAGTATATCGTTGATTATTCCAAGCAAATGTTTGGACGATTCTTCTACTTTAGTAAGCGCGTATAATTGTCTTTCGCTGTCATTCGATTTTTTTGCGATTTCTACCATGCCGATAATCGCGTTCATTGGAGTGCGCATTTCGTGGCTCATGTTGGAAAGAAACTGGGTCTTGGCGCGGCTTGCCTGTTCCGCGTTTTCTTTGCGAATACCCATTGCTTCCCTTTCAAAAAATCCCGATAAGGTGTTCGCAAAAAGCGTAGCAAGACTTATTTCGCTGTCGCTCCATTCTCTAGCCGATCCTTCCTTGGAAAAATCAATTGCGCCGATTATTTCTCCTTTAATAAAAACAGGCGTAGTAATGTAATTGGCAAAACTTACCCTATATGGTTCCATCGCTTTTTTAATGACAGGATCGTTGGAAGACAAATACGAATCTTTTCCGCTTCCCGGCACAAGACTTTTTACAATCGAAAGCATCGATCCTTTAAGAGGCAAAATGCTTCCAATGCGCGTTGAAAGCCCGAGTTTTGGATTGATCCATTCGTTTCTGCATTCCATAATGCATGTTTCTTCGTTGAACCGGAAGAAAAGCATTTGCGAAACATCCATGAACTCGCCTATCATCTGAAGCGTCTTTGTGATTAATAAATCGGTATCGGAATCCGCTAAAAAACTGCGTGAAATATCCGCCATCAGTTTTTGCTGATTCTGCTGTTTTTCCGCAAGGCTGGAATATTTTCGCATGATTCTGTTTGTAATAATTAAAAAAGAAGCTGATATAACAAGCCCGATAATAACAGAAGAAATGATCCATCTATTCATCATACGCTGAGCATCTATCGTAGTGCGAATGTCTACCCCTGTAAACAACATGCCGATTACATCGCCCCCGACAACAAACGGCGCGTAACAAACGCCGTAGATGCTGTCGTACAGTTCCAATGTTCCAAGATATTCTTCCGCTCTTCCAAGAACTTTTTCCGCAATAAAATCATGCGTAATAGCACCGGAAATTCTGTTGCCGTTTTCATCAACAAGAGTGCTGCTTATGCGTTCATCATCTAAAAATATCGCGGCTTCGCATCCGTTTCTTTCCTTAAAAACATCAACATATTCGTGTCTTTCCAAATCGTAAAAACAATTTATAATGCCGATTAATGTGTCTCCGTCAAAAATAGGGGCGCTTGCATAAACAGAAAGACGGCTTCCGATTGTATCGATTTCTTCGATCATGGTTGTCGTTTTTCCGGTTTCTATTGCGTTAGAAATTCCTTTAAACCTTGATATGTTGTCTCCTCTTGTATCGTTAAGCGATCTTGCAAGCGCGACTCCCTGCGCGTCGCAAATGCTTAAAAAATCGATTCCCTGAACAAAATTTGCAAGATATTTTGCAAGAGAGGTATAATCCCTGTTTTTTACTTTTTCAGCAACCGCTTCGTCTCCTGCGATTACTTCGGCTCTTAAAATAACCCTTTCCTCAAGCTCCGAAAGATAATTAATAAAACTCCGATTCGCCGATTGAACCCGATTCAGCGTCAATTCCGTAACAATGCTGTTAGTTTGATACTGTACTATATGGATCACAGCGGCGAGCGTCAAGATAAATATCAAAACAAGAATGAGATAAAGATTAATTTTTGGTCTTCCTATAGACATATCTTAAATATAAGTGTTTTTCTATCGAAAACCTATAAGATTTTTTCGATGAAAAATAATACAAAAAGCTTGACATATATTTTTTAAGTGTCATAATTTATAGATGAATATAACAACCATACCCAAAATCATTCAAATGAATGTAAAAAATTACCCAAATAACGTTGCGCAGCTCAGTAAAGATAAGGATGATGTTTTTCATCCCACAACTTATACTGAAATGTACAATGAAATTCTCTGCTATGCCGCAGGGCTTAAAGAAGAGGGCATCAGGCGCGGAGATCATATCGGATTCGTTTCGGATAATAGAAAAGAATGGCTAATCACGAGCATGGCTCTTCATTGTCTTGGAGCCGCTGATGTTCCGCGCGGATGTGATTCGATGGCGGAAGAATTGGCGTATATTATTTCGTTTGCGGATTGTAAAACCGCAGTGCTTGAAAACGAAGCGCAGTTGGCAAAACTTCTGCCAATGCGGGATAAAATGCCATTGATCTCAACTTTCATTCTTATTGAAAATGATTTTGATAAAGGAAAATATTCTTCCGCTCTTTCTGGAATCACTGTTCTTGGCTACAAGGACATAATGGAAAAAGGAAAAGCAATTGTTGCCAAAGACGGCGTAAAAGACATCGAGGCAGAAATTGATATGGGCAAGGAAGACGACCTTGCAACGATAATTTTTACATCGGGAACGACAGGCGAGCCCAAGGGCGTTATGCTTTCTCATAAGAGTATTTTAAACATAGTGGCAAATGCTCCAAGGGCTATCAGCAATAAAGCGGGCGATATATGGATAACTGTCTTGCCGGTCTGGCATTCTTTTGAACGCGCTGTTCAATATATCGCGCTTTATCCCGGCGGAGGATTGGCATATTCCAAACCTGTCGGCAAAATCATGCTTGCAGATTTTCAAAAGGTGTATCCCAATTTCATGTCGGCAGTTCCGCGTCTTTGGGAAGCGCTTCGCGCAGGCGTTTACCGCAACGCAGCCGCAAGCGGAAAAACAGGCGCGCTTAACCTGTTTGTAAAAATTTCCACCGTTCACGAAAAATTGAAAAACATGCTTCTGGGTTTAATGCCCCAGTTCAAGCGCCGCTTCGTTCCCCTCGACATGCTTGTCGCTGTCATTCCGTTCCTGCTTCTAAGTCCCATTCGCGCACTTGCAAATGCGCTTGTCTTTAAAAAAATCAAGGCAATGCTCGGCGGAAAATTCAAACTGGGTATTTCAGGCGGCGCGGCTCTTCCTGACGCAGTAGACAAATTTTTTGCAGCAGCCGGCGTAAAACTTCTGGAGGGCTACGGTCTTACAGAAACCGCGCCTGTTCTTGCAGTGCGTTATGCTCATCACAATGTCCCGGAAACAATCGGCCCTGAGTTTTACAATATGGAAGTGCAAATCCGCGACCCCGAAACCGGCAAGGAAATGAAACCGGGACAAATGGGCGTTTTGTTTGCACGCGGCGTTCAGGTTATGCAGGGCTACTACAAAAAACCCGAGGAGACCAAAAAAGTAATCGACAGTGAAGGCTGGTTTAACACAGGCGATATCGGTTTAAAAACTTACAAGGGCGAGATTAAACTGACAGGCCGCTACAAGGATACAATTGTTTTGTTGGGCGGCGAAAATGTCGAGCCTGTCCCGATAGAAAACAAAATCCGCGATTCGATTTATATCGATCACGCAGTTGTGCTGGGTCAGGATCAAAAATACCTTGCGGCGCTTATTGTCGTTAACATGGAAAATATTGAAGCGTTCGCAAAAGAGCACTCGATCTCCTACATGGACAATGACGCGCTTGTAAAAGTTCACGAAATAAGAGAACTTATTCAGTCCGAAATAACGGAACGTGTAAACAGAAAGACAGGCTTTCGCGGCTTTGAGATGATCTTTAGATCGGTTCCGCTTGCAAAACCATTCGAGGTTGGTAAGGAACTTTCCGGCAAGCATGATTTAAAACGACACACGATTGCGGAAATGTACAAGAAGGAAATTGCAGAGCTGTTTATTGACAATTAATGTTTTGTAAGCTACATTTAAAAAGCGCGTTTGTATTTATATTAATGCAAAAGGCAAAGGAGAACATAATGAAAAAGTTGGGACTTTTAATTATTGCCGCAATAATTGGATTAGCATTATCCGGCTGTTTTTCGCTTCCAGCAGATGGAATTCCTGAAATTACAATTATTAATCAGACAGGGTATTTAGGTTATGAATTATATATAAGCCCTGTTACAAGCGATGTTTGGGGCGGAGATGTGCTTGGCAACCAGGTCTTGCGTGACGGCGCCTCTTTCAAGCTAAAATTGGAAGAGCCTTTAAGTACGGTCAGCCGTTATGACTTTAGATTGATAGATTTAGACGGCGATTCATACGAGATCAGAAATCTTGCTATAACGCATAACTCTACGATTACTTTCAGATTTAGTCACATAGTAAGGCAATAAATTTTAACGCTCGTGTCCGGGGATTTTATATTTACAAGACAGTTACTTCTAAATCAAAACCTCGGCGGGCTATAATTTTGCACTTTGTTAAATCCCCCGGTTTTACATTTTTTCCTTCACTGCTAATTATCACTGCGGCTCCGTCAATTTCAGGGGCTTGGCAGTAGAGCCGTCCAAGCCAAAAATTATCAATTTGCTCTTCTATTAATACATCCAATGTTTTTCCTGTAAACCTGTCCATTGATTTTTCTGTAATGGAAACTTGTTGCTCTTCTATTGTTTGTTTTCGCATCTTTGCGGTTTTCCCCGCAACGCGCCCTTTCATCGCGTAAGCTGCAGTCCCTTCTTCCCGCGAATACGCAAAGCATCCCAGCCAATCAAGTTTTGCTTTCTTTTGAAAATCTAAAAGTTCTGTAAAATCTTCGTCTGTTTCGCCGGGAAAGCCAAGTAAAAACGTAGAACGAATAATCGCATCAGGCAGCTGTGCGCGGATTGTTTTTATAAGTTCAAGATATCTTTTTGCATTGCCGCGCCTGTTCATCGCCGCAAGTATTTTTGTTGATGCGTGTTGAAATGGAATGTCAAAATAGGGAAGGATACGTTTGTCTCTTTCCATTAAATCGAGAATTTCCAATGGAAAATGATCAGGATGAATGTATAATAGCCGTACCCAAAAATTTCCTTCTAAAGCAGAAATAGATTTTAATAATTCCATTAGTCCTTTTTTCTTTTCTGTATATGCTCCAATATCCTGTCCAATAATACATAGCTCTTTAATCCCGCGATTTAAAAGGGTACGGCACTCATCAATAATATCAGGAATTGTTCTGCACACCAAAGAGCCGCGAATCAGCGGAATGGCGCAGAAGGAACAGTTGTTATTACAGCCATCGCTGATTTTTACATAAGCGGAACCGGGCATGGATAAAAGCGGACGCTTCCCGGTTCCGGTGACTGACACTGTGTCTGTCACCTCGGCTTCCGGTAAAATTTCGGCAAGCTCTTTTCCGTAGCGTTTGGCAAGGCAGCCTGCAAGGAGAATTTTTTTATTTGGGTAAAGTTTACGCCACTCAAGGACAGCGGCAATCGATTCTTTTTTTGCGCTTTCTATAAAGCCGCATGAGTTAACGATTATTACATCAGCCTGTTCTGCATCAGAGACATTTTCCCAGCCGGTACTATTTAGATGAGCCATCATGTTTTCGGCATCAACTTGATTTTTTACACAGCCGAAAGGATCAATAAAATAGCGCGTCTGTGTTGTCAACTTCCTGTCTCGAGGCGAATTAAAACAAGGCGGTAACGATTTTCTTCATCCCTTACCCAGCGGAAATCTGCGACAACAACTTCGCCGGGAGAGCCAAGCTCAACAGGGAAGGTTCGTCCTGCGCCGATGATCTGAAATCTTGCAGCCTGCGCGTTGGATACCCAAATGCGTATTCCATTCTGAGCCTGGATATCAAGCTGGTCTGCGCGCTGGAAATAACGCTGGTTTGTTCCTCTGCGATCCCGTTCATTGAGTATTTCCCAGCGGAACATACAATAACCTTGAAATACAACCTGCAATGTAAAAGGATACGCGCTTGGAGAAGCGGGAATAATTGTAGTACTGCTAGCTGCGCTGACAGTTGTACTAGCTGTAACAACAGCGGCGTTTTGTTCAATGTCTGCGCCTGTGAACACGGCGGCATCTGTCAATATAAAGTGAAGAAGAGCGCCCATTTCCGAATTGTTCTTTGCAAAGTCCGCCACTGTTATTCTTAGCTCAGGGATACCGTCATTGTTTAAATCGATCGTTATATCCTGACCGAGATCCAAGCTTCTTGATCCTCCCGGTGTGCGGATTGTTACGGTCTCGCCAAGATTAAAAAGTTCAAGTTTGTATGTTTCGTTTTCGACAGGTATCAGCACCGAGTCGTTTTTATACATGCGCCTTTCCATGGAATTACCTTCCATGATATATTCTGCAGGCGTGCGTGCTGCAGGCGTATCAGATGCCGGTCTATTCTGGTTGTTTATAATTAATGTATAAACGCCAAAACCGGCGCCGCCAAGAATGATTAAAATAACCAGCATCGGAATAATAAAGCCGGGAAGTTTAGGAGGGGACTTTAAGAGTTGTTCAACAGGAACCGGTTGTTCCTGAATACGAAGCGCTCTGTAAAGTGAAATAACTTTTTGAACATCAAGGTCAAGATACGAGCCATAGTTTCGAAGGAAACCAAGCACATACGGTTCGCCGGGGAAGACGGAAAAATTTTCAGTTTCCAGAGCTTCTAAATAGCGGATGGAAATATTCGTCTCCCGGCTTATCTGATCGTGGCTTAACCCTTTTTCGATGCGCGCAGATTTTAGTTTTTCACCCAGAGATTCCATTTAGTCCCCCGAGCCTTAATCAACTTCTCTGAACAAAAAGTTGTTGTACATATTTGCATTGGCAGGAGTATCATAAGCAAAGCGTGTTTCCGGAATACCGCTGTTCAATTTAATATTGGTAAAATCAAAAATAATTACGTTATCGCCGATTGTCCGTCCTTCCATTCTGCGGATTGTTCTGTTAGTCGGATTGATGCTTAAAATGATCTCTCTATAGCCTTCGGCAGTTGTGCGTCTTGTAAGACGAAGTTTAATTACGTTTTCTGATGAACCTAAATCCAGCGGCACAGGGTTGGGACCTGTTAAAAAAGCCGGAACATAATTACGCCTTAAAAGAGAAAGCCCAAGCCCGGCTGTTCCTCCTCCGGGTTGAGTTCCTGGTCTTCTGTTCATGGGTTGATTTAATACAGCTCTAAAATCGGGCAGATAGATTGTTAACGCATCGCCGTTGTATAGAATAACCTGTTCAGCCGGCCGTGAAAAATCAATACGTAAAAATGCCGGAGACAAAACGCTTATTGTCCCTGCCATTTGCGCATTGCCCGAGCGGATATTAATTGTTGCTTCATAATCCCTGACACCCGCATAAGTATTTGATACCATTTCCAAATACCCTTCTGCAGTTACAACCTGCTGTCCAAAAGCAAGAGTTAGACTGGAAATCAGCATAAAAAACAGGGAAATTCCTCGTTTAACCTTGAAATTTAACACAATAAACCCCTATACAATAATTCTTCTGTACATTCTAAGTTATTGACCATTCTTAGTCAACAAGCCGACTGTCCATTTAGCTGTCAAGTTGACAATGACCCTCTTGGGGTGTTACCCTTGCTTTACAGGTCCAGTAGCTCAGTGGATAGAGCGGCCGCCTCCTAAGCGGCAGGTCGGCTGTTCGATTCAGCCCTGGATCATTACACAAAAACCTGCGGCTTTTGTGTTTCGAGTTTCGCTTTGCGAAACTCGTGGTTTTTTATCGAGCTTTACTCGTAAAACTGCGGACGTCGTATAACGGCATTACCCTAGCTTCCCAAGCTCGTGACGCGGGTTCGACTCCCGTCGTCCGCTTAGAAAAAATATAAAGAGACTGTGTCAATTTATTTTTTTATTGTTTTTATTGAGGCTAGCGGGAGTCGAAACGGAGTCGCGGCCTCTCAGACGCGAATGCGTTTGAGAGGTAAACCGCCATGGATGGAGGTTTAGCGGCGCAGACGGACTGGAAGCCTGAAGCAGGATGCTGAAGGCTGTAAGGCGACTCCCGTCGTCCGCTTAAAA
>Ga0209755_10008803_pt1 | contig 10730 bp, 6 predicted proteins | sample TergutCo191P1_FD_187301 | JGI IMG/M metagenome (GOLD analysis project Ga0209755, IMG submission 187301) | Cornitermes sp. P1 segment gut microbial communities from Petit-Saut dam, French Guiana - Co191P1 (SPAdes) (version 2) | ecosystem: Host-associated > Arthropoda: Insects > Digestive system >... | reverse complement strand
AGGTCTTCCAAGTGGCCTCTTTCCCTAAGGTTTCCCTAGGTAAACCCTGCATACACCCCCCACCATCTGTCCCTGTCCTCAGCCATATCCATCCAGTCAATGCCCCCCTTCCTACTTCTTGAAGACCCATTTTAATATTGTCATCCCATCCAAGCCCAGGTCTTCCAAGTGGCCTCTTTCCCTAAGGTTTCCCTAGGTAAACCCTGCATACACCCATGCCCTGTACACGTCACATACCCTGCACAACTCATTCTTCTTGATTTGATCACCTGAATAACGTTTGGTGCTCACAGTACATTATCATCTGCCTCAACAAAACCTTTAAAACAAAACCTGAAGTTCAAACTTTGCTGCATCATCTCTAAGATATGTTTCAGTTAGTAAGAAATGAATAAAAAACAATGGAACTGTCAATGAACTGGTCACTGGTTGCACAAAGGTGATGAAGTGGACCAAACGACAGATTATCCAATATGGTACAGTTCTACAATCAAGAAAGCCCTTTAAATGTATTGAATGGGAACCTTTGTATACAGATCTGAAAAAATTAACATCTAAAGCAGGAAAACTTCTTGCATGAAAATTTTATTATATGGGAAAATTTAATGTTCTTGTGGGAGTTTCTGTCTTACTTTAAATTGTAACTTCTCACCTAGGAAAACACTAATGTCATTACATGACACTGTAGCAATACTTACTTTGAACAGTTACTATATGAGCAGAAGAAGCGTTTCTTTCCTGACAGTTCCTTGTGAAATAACAAATGTTTCATCAGACCTCTCTTTGTCCAGAATTCTCTCTTACAGGTATCACAGGTATAGACTTCTGTTTCAAGAGATTCATGATGAAAAGAGAGATGTTGCTGCAAGACTGACTCATTCTCAAAGCATCTTCTGCATATATGGCAATGAAATGTGTTATTATTAGATGGCTCCTCTTGGTCAGTCATATGTCTCTGGTCATCAGTCTTTTCTTCATATCCCTGTTTGCACACGGCATGTGGAGACACCTCTGTCTGAAGGCAAACATGTTCTTGCATTCTGGTTTTACTTGTGAAATTTATTTTGCACTTGACACAAGTAAATATTTGTCTCTGATAATAAGGCATGTGTTGGTTTGTCCTGAATAACTTACTGTGTTTAACACCAAGAAAGTCTTCCTGCTTATGAAGAGCCATGTGTCTGTGCATGTTTCGCACTGTTGTGAATAATGCTTTGCATATGTCACAAGTAAACATTTTTATCTTATGAAGAGACATGTGTGTCTGGAATTGTTCCTTTGTCAATAGTGTTTTCTTGCATATGTCACAAGAAAATACTTTCCCATTATGAAGAGATATGTGTCTAAGCAGGCTTCCCTTACTTGTAAAAGTTCTGTTGCACACATTACAAGAAAATTCTTTAAAGTGTTGAGACATGTGGATCTTCAGCTGTCTCTTTATCAATATTTTTTTGCATATATCACAACGGACTTTTTCTCCAGTATGCAGAAGCATGTGTCTGTAAACGTTGTCCTTTCTTTTGAATAATTTATCACACATGCTGCAAGGAAACCGTTGTCCCTCATGATGAAACATGTGTTTCTCCAAGTCTTTCTGTGTCTTTAAATCTCTCTTACACAGATCACAACAGAACTTTTCCTTTCGATGAACAGACATATGACTCTTTAACTGTTCTTTTGTCTTCATTTTCCCACAAACCTCACAAGGAACTTTATCCTCATGAAATAGAAGCATATGTTTATTCAAGTATGTCTTTCTTGTCAATATTCTACCACATTTGTTGCAAGGAAATCCTTTTCCCTCATGAAGCAACATGTGTCTCTCCAAGTCTTCCTTCGTTTGTAACTTTCTCTTGCACAGATCACAAAAGAAGTCTTCCTTCTGATGAACAGACATGTAGCTCTGCATACTTGACATTGTTATGGAACTGTTCTTGCATATATCACAAGGAAATCCATTATGAGGGCAGATACGTTCTTGCCTGTTTGTTTCACTATTTAAATGTTCCTCATTTTTACTGCAAGTAAACACTTCTTCAGATAAATCTTGGTGATCAGACATATGCTTCTCCAAATTTGTTTCGGTCTCAAAACTGCTCTTGCATATATAACACATGAACTCTGCAAAAGGAAACCAAATGTAATATAGTGTATACATTCATACTTTAAAGAACCACCTGCAGTTCATACAGCATGCACTGTATCACCCAACAGATCTTTATTACAAGAACTCCTTTAAAAAGTGGGTGGATGGGAGACAGAGGAGGCAACTTTGCATGTTTGATAATAAAATCATAGTTTGACTGAAAGTTTCAAATATCCTGTACATCTACAAATTTCCACGGAAGTAAATTATTTAAGTAAAAGGTAAAGTGATCCTGTTACAGGTCCGGTGTGGCCCAGAGGGTGGGTAGAGATATAGCTCTACTCTTCCATGACCGCGGCACTAGAAGGGGGCGAGTGGTCAGCAGAACGCCCCGGCCGCACTTTACCCCCGGGGAAGACTGAATACCCATTTTACAGGAGGCTGGGTGGGCCCCAGGGCCGGTCTGGACAGGCGGAAAATCTCGTCCCGACCGGGATTCAATCCCAGACCGCCTAGCCTGTAGTCAGTTGCTTACCGACTGAGCTACCCGGCCCACAAATTATTTAAGTATGTGTCTAAAATGAAAGGGATTCAGTTATATCTTACAAGTTGACAAGTTTTTATTGCAACCTAGAGCCAACCCAAAAATGTTAATGCTACACAACTTTTCATCAACATGGCACACAGATGATCAGTGTGAAATGGTCTACATTTGCTAATCAGCACACATTCCAATCTTCGCATCACCCAATGACATTGCAAACAAAATACCCACCAACGATTCAAAGCAACACATTCAGTCACAAGTGACTTATACATAAAGATTCTGGTTTTCAGGCACTTCATTGCTGATAATAAGGAGTTCTGTGCCATAGTTACTGTTCAGCTGGGGATATTCAAAACCAAAAACAGACATACCATGAAAATCAATACATCATTCAACAAATGCACTCTCACAAACACCACTTATGACATACATCAACTCCTACATGTTTCGGCACCAAGGTGCCATCCTCAGGGAGTCATTATAACAAAGGTATAAAATTTATGGTCATTAATTTTATGTATTTTAGCATTTTAATATTTTAGTCATTCCTACAAGGAGGAGCAGAACCTAGATTGTATTTGGCTTGGCTTGTACAGCCCTGAGAATGGCACCTCAGTGCCAAAACATGTAAGAGTTGATATGCGTCATAAATGGTGTATCACAGAATGCATATGTTGGATGATATGTTGATTGTAAGAATACACACAGTATGAGTAACATAAAATATGAAGTTAAAATAATTACTGTTGAAAGCATCAAAATTTGTAGATGCCTTGGGGACCATGCATCCTTTGAACTGGCAGCAATGTATGTGAAGGTAAAGAGGCAGTGCTCAGCACTCCAAGGCCACACGAGTTGCAAAGTTACTTCCTCCAAAGCAACTTTAGCTCCCAATGACAGAACACCTAATAAAATTGTCAATGGATCCAGCATTTGATGAAGACCAAAATTTGGTCACAGTGAGCTATTAAAGTCCTCCCTGGGGTGGCACTGCCTTTTCGAAAGTTTATGTTAAACCAGGCAGAGAGGACTGCATGCTCCGGTTAAGCTGGAGTGACCCTACCAGTAGTATAGCTACTGGTAGGGTCACCCCAGCAGGACAGGTCTCAGCAGAGGAACCAGACAAAGTGTGTCCCACTATGAGGAGGCAGGGAGGACTCCTTAGTTATTTGCCAACCTCCACAGGGGAGCACAACCTGAAGTTGTAGCCTGGTCCTCCACTGTGAGGTTGAGCACAAGGCTGACAACCTTATCCTGAAAAAATAATAATGCTGAGAAGCCCAAGAAAGTTGCCAGAATGGGCATCTGCCATGAGGGAAGCCAAGGTCAAACTTAAAGGCCAGAGGAAGAAGAAGGAGAAGAATGGGAAGGAGGAAAAGGAAGAGAAGAAGTCAAAGACGAAGAAGATGATGATGATGATGCTACAGAAGTTCCAGTTGTCTCTGTATCATTTGTGGGAGGGTGAAAAGGTCAACTCGCAAGCATCAGAAGCATCAGTGCAAAAAGTATAATCATGAAAGCCATCACACGACCTACATTTGAGTTTACCAGCACCCATAAGAAAAATCAATCAGACCTCTTCCATACTGATTAGTTAGCAAACTGTATTAGACAGCACAAACGAACCAGTCACATCAGAGTCTAAATTCAGGCTGAATGGGTTACATACAGCAAATGTTTGGTCACTTGCAGCCAAGACACCGAATGAATTTGTGAGCTTGAATCCATGTTAGGACTTGGAATTTTTCTGAGTTTGCTTTATGAACATTTCATCCAATATTAACTAACTAATAACCATGCACAAAGTTAAGCACATTTTGCATGCAGCAGGGGAGAGGGGGATGGTTAACATTATATGAAGGGTTGTCTTATTTCCAGATAAATGCAATAATTAACCCATCAAACTTCTTACCTGGCACTGTAGAACCCATAGTTTTATTAAGCATAAGTTCCTTTCTTTTGTGCACCAACAAATGCTTGTTAAGAGTCCACTAGATAAGAAAACAAAAATAATTAAACTTTGAGGTAATTCATCATGTTGTGTATATAATGACAATAAAAGACTACTACATGACCGTCAAACACAACTGTACATTTTTCAAATAATCAGCTACGTGTTTCAGCTTGTAACAAAGTCATCATCAAGCTGCATATGGGAAGCAAAAACATAAAATTAACAACTGTAAAAAAAAGTAACTTAAAATCTCGACTTGTTACATCAGTTAGCACAATGTAATATGAATTTTAGTTATTTCGTAAGCTGATTGCTGTTGCAGCTGCCTATATCAAGTAAAAAATATTTTATGAAAGACACCTGCTGTCTCAATCATCAGGACAGATGAAACACATTCCTCTTGAATATCAGTGCACACAGGTGTACCTTTTAACACATCCCTGAGCATGGAAACTTTACAGCATAAGAAACCTGCATCCACCAGGATGTGGCATAAGAGCTGTCATGCTCAGGAACATGACTGAACTATAGCCTGTATTTGCCAGACCATAAAGTATCACATCCCAGATGAAAACTAACCATCACAGTCACCCCACTGAAAGCCTGAAATGTCACACAACCTGTTACTTTTTACAGTTTTAAATTTATAAGGTAGTAAGGTAAATCAGTCCCATTACAGGCCCAAGGTGCCCAGAGGGTTTAAGGAAGTTAAGGTTCCCAGATTACATGACAGTGGCCCAGGATGGTGGTAAGGTTGTCAGCCTTACGCACCGGCCGCATTTACCCCCAGGAAATACTCCTGGTACTCATTACTGCTACAGGCTGAGTCAACCCCAGGGCCATAGTGCGATTGAAGGATTATGTCAATGAAAAATTCCACTGATATTAGCTGGGATCGAACCAGCGACCTTCCAATCTGTAGCACAGCACCTTAACCACTGTGCCACTGCGGTCCCCTTATAAGGTAGTAAATGTGGTAAATATCAAATGGTAATAAACTGTTTTACAGACACAAATTTCTTCTCCTGTTCAGTAATACGAAAATACATCTCAAAGATATATGGGGTGTTTTTGGCAAACCACAACACCAATGATGGGACATGTAAGTACAAAAACAAATCTATGATAACATGGGTACTTGGACACTTTGTTTCCAAATTTATGGCTTGTATGTAAAGAGAAGTGTGAACCAAGTGCAACAGCCATGGCCATACTGCAAGCTGCTGCACATTATGAAACATACACACTACTGAATATCACTTACTTGACGAGACAGCTTCTTGCCACAACCTGGATAGGTGCATTCAATTTTCTTTCCTTCATGAGATTTAATGTGAGAATCAAAGCTCCTTTTCACATAGTAATATCTACAGGGGAGAAAACGACCCACAGACCCAAAGTTAATCATACAAGTTTCTTGTGAGACTCATTTTATAAATTCCTTTTATGACAAAGCATCAAAACAGATTAACTAGTTAAGTGTAATATTTCACCACAATTTCAATCACATTGATGCACTTAACTTAATTATGTAAGTTCCTACTTGAATCCTGGGTTGCTGTGTAAGTTACTGAATTCATAATCCTATTTTGCTTTAAAAGTCACATAAAAAGAGCAAATATATACTCACAGCTTGAACTAAAAATCATACGGCAAAATTATATACAAAAGCAACGTTCACTCTTGAAGTGTATAGTTTCATCCTTATCAATATGACAGACTACACAAGCAATAAGAGGCTCAATGGTCACCAGTTAGTGAAGATGCAAATACTTACCTCTTTGGAGAACAAACACCAGAACAGAGGCCACTGCACATATACTGAATCACAATATAGGACTCACCTTGGACATGAATCATAAGGGCAGGAATATTTTTTCCTACTGGATAATTCTTGATGAAGATACATATGTATTCGGAGTGTATATTTATTCTTAAACGTTTCCTTGCATATATCACAAGTAAGGGCTGTAAAAAGAAATACAAATACAGTACAGTAAAATCACAAATCTTATGGCACTCAGGTGCATGAGCAGCCTAGCATATGAGAGTAGAGGGGGTAGTAGGGTGGGCAGATGAGGGGCAGAGAATGTGGTTGCAGTGTCTCACCTCTCTTTCTAAAAACACACGTTTGTGTTCTTACATCCGTGTATTATTTATGCAGTTGGAATCTGACAATAACAGTAGTATTCCACAACCACCCTCATCTTCACCATTTCAAATATTGCCATAGTGTAGTACCAGTATTTTTTGAAGGGCAACATTTTTGTTTGGCTAGTAGCTGACAACACAAAATGATCTCCACTCTGCAACCGCATGTAACCAACTAACCCAACACCTCTCCAGTGCCCCTTGCGGATGATACTAAGTCACGAGACTAAAATTTGGATGTTTGCGCAGTGCCATAATATTGTGACCAAGCTTTAATTACAAGCAGAAACATAATAATATGCATGCCTGACTAATGTGCAAACTGCATATCTTTCTATGGAGGGAAAATTAATGAGGGGAAAACCTTCAAAATAATAAAAAAAAAGTATGGAGCTTTCAAAGATATCTAACATAAGTGAAAGAAGACCTTAAGCTGAAAAATATTACATGGCAATTACACTGTAACTATATTCACCACTACAGGACACTTTCTGAACATAGGTGACAAGAAATTTTGCATTACGTAGGAACCAAACAATACATCATCATATCACAAAACCTATCATTATACCCGGACTAAAGCTACGGTACCAATCATTTATTTACATTCTATTCAACTGTTATCCCTACATCTAAAGCTAGCTTCCAACACAAGATCTTTCACATGGATATTCCAACCACAATAAGCATTTAATGGACCAGTCTTGAACCCAGTACACCTGTACAGAAGGCTAGCACCTTGCTCAAGTCTACAAAGTCCCAAGATTGCAGCATCAACATTTTCACTGTGAGGCACATGTAACTTGCATCCTATCCTTCGTGTAATACTGTGCATGAAAGTCTCTACACTTGAACCAAAATATGCAATACGAAGTCCTGATATTTATCTTAGTAACTAACCAACTTGATGCACAAAATTTTGTTTTACCATAAGCTTATTTCATGCCTTTACATGTTTCGAGCACATGTGCTTGAAACATGTAGAGGCATGAAATAAGCTTATGGTAAAACAAAATTTTGTGCATCCAGTTGGTTAATTACTACGATAAATATACTGAGATGCAAGATCAGCAAAACATCAAAAAATTAAGTCCTAAGTTTATGCTACAATCAACTGAAGCATATCTGATTTTATGACAAATAAATTTAAGTTGTGCATGTAAATTCATGTTAGCTCATAAGAAGACCACTTACAGGACCAAATACAGTGATACCTCGGCTAACGAAGATAATTCGTTTCGGCTAACGAAGATAATTCGTTCTGAAATCACATTCGTTAGCCGAAATGTGATTTCCCGTAGGTTTCTATAAAAAATCGTTTAATTTGTTCTGGATGCTGCCCACTATTTAAAGATAAGTTTTATAAAATAGTAAAAAGCACACTATAAAAGGGCAAAAACTCACTGAAGGCTGAGATGAACAGCTACCCAATTGGATGAAGGAGAATGGAAAATAGAATGAAAAACTGACGAGCTTTACACTATTATACTGGAAATATATTATACACTTTATACCATTAAACTGAAAATATGTACACAATGTTTTTACTGTTCTTCTTCCAAATTTTCAAACTTTATTCAAGGTAAGTCTCCTCTTCTTCAGTAGCTGGCCTCTGTCTCTTTGCTAAAGGAGAAGTCAAAAATCTGTCCAAAGTTGACTGAACTTCTCTCCTGGAATGGCCCGACCATTCATGTTTGCTGCTTATGTTAGCATGCACATCCACTAAAACATTCATTAGCCGAATCCATATTCGTTAGCCGAGTCCAAAAAACAGCGAAAAAATCTTCGTTAGCCGAAAAAATTCGTTAGCAGGGTCACTCGTTAGGCGAGGTATCACTGTACGCATATGTACAAGTTGAAATTATGTTTTTTTTCATGCTGTCATTGTTCTGTGGTATCCTTATGTCTTATTGTACCGATCATGCACTGAAAGAACCTAACATCACAAAGCATAATGGGACAACTACACATACTTCGGGTAATATCTGACATATCTTGTGTAAATGTGACTTACACAGGGTGCTGCAAAACTCAACCTTTATGTTATTTGGAGACTGAATGTACAAGCAAGTGGCTATAATATGATGCCAGTTCTTCATTACCATACTCAGCACCCATTTAAATTATGCACGCATGCATACATACATACATACATACATACATGGATCCATAATTTTGTCAAAATGACAGTAGATTGTGGAATTAATCTTGAACGTACAAAATACACAAAGTATGCAAAATTATTACAGTGCAAAATATTACAACACTTTATGTCAACATATAGAGTATTATGGATCATCTTCACACACAAAATAATCATCTAAAGAGTGGAAAAACTGTGTATTGAAGTAGGTTCCTAATGACAGCAAAGAATGTACTTTTCTGAAACATGAATGCTGGCATTTGGTCTATGAAGATGATGTATATTCCTTGTACTGATACTACACACAGATGAATCTCGTTGAACATTTTCCTCATTATTTAGAAAGTTTATTAAGAGAAATGGAATCGAAAGGTAATACCTCTAATTCTTTAAATACACCTCTACACGGAGCTCTAGGCTGTGCACTAACCATAATTCTGCCAATCTGCTTTTGTACAGTAAACATCTTTCCACTGTTTGATGAATTAACTCAAAAATTATTCCATACTTTACTAAAATATCAAAAAATGTGAAATAAATTGATTTGAGAGCATTAATGTTGCTGATATGGAACATCACTTAACCGCGTCAACATTCTCCATGTAACTGAATTATTCTGTAGTAAAAGGTATCAAGCATTGCAGTTAAAAGGACAACAAATTATATACCCAGTAAACTTCCATATTTTTTAAAACTTTAATATTTTGACATTCCACCAATGCCCTATATTTATACTCATTCATTAGTCATCAGCACTGCTAAATAAATTACACAAAACACACACAATCTCTCTCTTTACTTGCACGTCTTAAATCAAAGGCATTTAGAAAAACAGGGGATCATTTACAACTCATAACAAATCAGCAAAGTTTTAAGCTAGTTGTTCTGAAGGACTAAAAAAACCCAATTTACATCACTGCTACAGTCTGTTACACTTTCATAACAACTGAAACTCCATAAAATCTGTGAAATAGCTCATTTAAAATACAACACATACTTTTTCCTTTGCGGCAAATTACTTCATGGAGATGTAACTCATGTTCCGTGGAATAAGCCCTCCTACAACCCACTTGCTTGCATCTATAAAGATGCTGTAAAAAATAAACAAGCTTTAAGTACAAAGCCAGCACATTAATTATGGTGTTAGTTGATAAACAGACATTCCTTACATAAGAAGTTACAATAAAGCAAAACAATAATGGAATGTTCCATCAAATTAATGATGAAGTGTTTTTCATGCTGGTAAGACCATACTTAACACAAGAAACCCCACAATGTGGCCAGCCTGTTGTTTTGTAAAACATGGCACAATCCCAGGGATAAACAACAATATTTTAACTGAAGTTAGTAACTATGAGTCTAGGGTTTCACAACTTTTCCAAAAATCTAGGAGTAACCTCAAAATTCTTGATAGGTGACATGAAGCAAGTTCCATACTGAAGACCCACAAATATCATGTGCTACCACACAAAATTTTGTCACCCTGACAACGTGGTGCCCAGGATTTGTGCACCTCTAGCCTAGAAAGTAGTTTAACTTCTGATGTTACCAAACTCCTGGTTAGAGGAGATTATATAAGGAAGCAAATTTTATGAGGTGTGCTGCTCAATTCTGTCCTGCACACAAAACACTCAAAATATTTTCAGCTTTATTGCAGCCAGCAAGTATATGTTTGTGTATGGTATTACATAACACAGATAAAGCCACATCACTAACTACACACAATTACTAAATTAGTATGTTTTCTTTTGGGTATTTCCCCGGCGTCTGAGGTTTAAATGCCGACGTTTCGGAACCCTCTATCGGTTCCATCTTCCTAGGCAGGTGAAGGAAGAATAACTGGGAACTT
>Ga0209755_10008802_pt1 | contig 10730 bp, 14 predicted proteins | sample TergutCo191P1_FD_187301 | JGI IMG/M metagenome (GOLD analysis project Ga0209755, IMG submission 187301) | Cornitermes sp. P1 segment gut microbial communities from Petit-Saut dam, French Guiana - Co191P1 (SPAdes) (version 2) | ecosystem: Host-associated > Arthropoda: Insects > Digestive system... | reverse complement strand
ATCAATTCCATTAAGAAATCAGAAAAAAATGTCTTGACAAGCCGACCACTTTACTTTTTGAACAGTAGCGACATCAGCACCAAAATTATATGAGATTTACCCCTACCGTAAGCCCCGACGAGCAACCGTGCGCGGCTTTGGTTCTGCACGTTTATGCTGTGTAAAACATCCTCAACTATGTCAATGGAGGACATCGTGGGGATAAATGTTTTTATTTTATTTTCGTTGTGAAGGTCAAAGGCTATGTTAACCGAAGTCTGAAAGCCCCTGACAACATCAATTTTTTTGCTATACATACTCATTCCCCAATCGCTCAGAGTTTCACTCGTTGATTTGCCTGTAATACTCGCGGACACACTCTAAAAAATCCATTTCATTTTCCATTCGGATTACGTCAAGCCCGGCTGTTCTTACGACTTTTATATATCCCATCAGTTCTATCCTGTTCAGTAAGTTTACAAGCGTGATAATATCGAGGGTAAAGATTTTTCCCGCGTTACCCTTATCATTTTGGATGGACGATATTTTGATTTCTGTTTCCCCGTCTGCGTTATCTAAGATAACCGCAAGCAGTATTAAAGGATGCAGAGTATCTTTCTTCGGAGTGCATTTTTTGTAAAGCTTGTTTCTCTTGTTTACAATATCTATAAGCCCAAGTTCACCGAGTGGGCAGTCAATATTGCTTTCTGGCTTAACCTTTTCGGGATTGGATTTAATCCGTGGAACGTAGGTGCTGATAATGCAGTTATAATCGTCGTCAAGGGAACGTTCCGACACCTCGTTGTCGTTCATGCGGATATAGTTATTAATCTGAACCACGAAATCGTCCCTTGTAAACTCGCTCAACTTAAATTCATTGAAGAAGTAGTACCACGCCGTTGCTTCTTCGGCGTTGCTTGCGAGTTTGTAGTGGAGCAGCCAAAGCGTACCCATTTCTTCAAAGTATTTATCGCACTCAAAAACAATCTCGCCGAACGGTGTGAGATTTTGTGTTCGCCTACCAGTAGTCGGCTCACCTGTAAGCCCGACAGCTTGAAGCCAATATCGCAGGGCTTTTACCATGTTCGCGCCGATACCCAAAATATCCATAGGGTTTCCGTTCACGCCCATGAATACGGCAGGGTCGGCGACTACATTCTTCATACCCTTATATAGCCAACCTTTTCTTATGAAAAAGGTATCGTGCGCTCTGAATTTCATTAGACTCTCTCCTTTGTCCCCAAAACATTTTTCATCAAGCACCCATCGGACAAATACTTAGCTGTGACGCACATCTTACAGCGTTCGCATTTTTCATCGTTGATACGGTATTCGCCGCCGATTATAGTAATTGCACCGAATTTGCATAGGGATTCGCATTTCAAGCATTTCCGGCAAGCGTTGAATTTCCGTACTTGGTATGAAGCCATTCGTTGCAAATCTTCGTGCTTAGCAACGTTCATCGTCTTTATTTTCACCGAATATTCGTAACCGTCCTGTGTAAACGGCTGAACCGATAAAATCGGCACGTTAGTTTTCTTATCTACAATGATGGTTTCGTTTATCAGCTTTCGCCCAAGTTCTCTTGCGATTCTTCCGAATGGGATAAATAGGCCGATAAAATCATCATTGTACGGTCGGTTAAGCTCATAGACCTTAGCGTTATCCTCGGCGGTGCAGTTTGTAAATTTTAATTTCACATCTTCGGCAGCAGCTATACCGTTACCGCCATGTCGTGCTTTCCATTTACCTGTATCTATATAAACCTCTGCATCGGGCTTGCCGATTTGTTTTGCGAAACGGACAAGAAAATTTCGCCATTCGGTAGACTTGTCCGACATATAAATGTGCGAAAGGTACTGCGCTCGGTCATTGTTGTTCGGGCAGCACCAACAGCCAACACGGTCGTAGCCCAATCTGTAAGCATCGTTAAAGTCTATGTCCTCGCCTAAGATATAAAGCCATATATCAATGTCTTTCCAAAGGAAGATAGGTGAAGCCGTCTTTTGCTTGCGTATTTTTATTGTGTCAGCACTGTCTTCGACACGATTGTACTTGCTTCTTTTCACCGACTCGCATTTGCGTATGCCGTAATAGGTGAGTATTTCACAATCACGGTAATAACGGTTAATTGTTCGGGTAATCGGACCGGTCTTAAACATTGTACAACACCATCGGAGCATACGCGCCGGGGGGCCGATGTCCTCGCAGACTTTGAAAAAATCCTGCTCGTCGTTACGCGCCATTTTGAATATCGCTTTGGGATTGTCCGCTTTGTATCTCTCTACATATTCGAGTGTCAAAGGAAATTCGAGCGTGGTGTCGCCGAAGATGTGAACCAAACTCGCATTTTTCAACGCTCTTACCGCCAAATCAGCCGCCACGGTGGAATCCTTACCGCCGGAGAATGAAATTACAATCCTCTCCTGCGGGTAGCCTGTCGAGGATTGTTTGATAAACTCCGTAGCTTCGTCAATCAAATAATTAAGACGGTTACGGTTAGCTTTTATAAACTTGCTTATGTTTTCATTAAAGGAAGCGTAGTCGTTTTGGCTCTCATGTTCTTTGAGTAAACGCGCCACATGCTCCGGCTCATGTTTTGTGTAATAGCTCTTGGTAATGATTTTTGGGATGCCGTCTATGTAGTAGCGGTTGTTCGATGCCCACACCGATTTATCTATATACTCAAACGGCTTTGCGGTTAAGATTTCAAGCAACAGCCTTTCCTCGGGAAAGACGGGGCGTAAATCAGCGCACATATACCTTGCCCTGCCGTTACAAAGCGTACAAATATTTTTGTCTATGTTGTTCGTCAGTCTGATGATGGGCGTTTTACATTCATCGCACCAAAAAATCTCTACGGGAATATCCTGCTCCGTAGAACAGCCGCAAAGCTCACATTTTTCGTTTTCGGTTTCTCGACCGCAATCCTTACACCACAAAGCAAAACACCCCCTTCAAACTTCGCTATAATCCATTTATTTGAATTTATGAACTTCTTTTTAACATTGTTCAATTTCTACAAGTTCAATAATATCGCCAACTTCGCAGTTTATGGCATTGCATATTTTAACAAGAGTTTCGACCGTAACAGTTTCGCCCTTTCCCATTTTTGCTAAGACGGACATACTTATGTTTGCAGCTTCGGATAATGCTTTCTTATTCATGTCCTTGTCAATCAATAATTTCCATAATTTTTTATAACTTGCTTTTCTCAATCGAATACCCCATTTCATCAGCCAATAGGTTATTTTTTCTTGTTCGGTTTTTCAAATTATAGCAGATTCTTATGGATGATACAAGCACAAAATCGTACTATCGTATAACTAATTACATTATCGTATTGATTTTCTTGTGTGTATACGGTAGTATGGTGTTGGAATGATTGTTAATTATGGGGAGGAGAGATGGCTTGATGAAACGTAATCACATGTTTGGGATGCTTTGTACAATGCTCGCATTACTCATTACTGCGTGTACGTTGAACCCAAGCGACAATCTATCAAGTGATAGCTCCGAACTCACGGTTTATTTTATAGATGTGGGACAGGCTCACAGCACATTATTTGTCAGTGACGGCGTTGCAATGCTTGTCGATGGCGGCAATCCTTCTGCTTCAAACCTAATATATACTTTTTTGAGGAACAAAGGCATCACACATCTTGATTATATCGTTGCCACACACGCTCACGAAGACCATGTGGGCGGTCTTGCAGGCGCACTGAACATTGCTACCACAGGAGTCGTATTAAGCCCGGTAACTTCATTCGATACAAGGGCGTTTAACAGCTTCGTCAGATACCTCGATGAACAGGGAGTATCAATCACCGTACCAACGCATGGGGATACATTCCAACTCGGCGGCGCAGACGTTCTTATATTAAACCCAATCCGGGAATCGTCTAATCACAACAACATGTCTATTGTTATGAAGATAACACATGGGGACGTAAGTTTCCTCATTACCGGCGATGCAGAAAGAGAAGCAGAGCAAAATATATTAGATGCAGGCTACGACATATCAGCTACAGTTCTCTTAGTTGGGCATCATGGTAGCGATACTTCGACGACTTATCCTTTTCTTCGGGAAGTCATGCCCCGCTACGCGGTCATATCATGCGGAAGTAACAACCAATACGGACACCCGCACGAAAATACGCTTTCACGGCTTCGCGATGCAGATGTCATTCTATACAGAACTGATATGCAAGGCGACATAACCGCTGTCAGCGATGGCAGGACGGTGACATTCACAGTCGAACGAAATGATGGTATTCAAACAAATCCGACTGCGCACGAGGACGCACCTCTGCCATCGGTACAGGTTGATAGCGAAGAAGGATATGTAGGAAATATTAATTCTCTTGTGTTCCATACAACGAATTGTCGCAATTTACCAACAGAGCAAAACAGAGTTTATTTTGATACTCGTGACGAGGCTGTGGGGACAGGGAAAAGACCTTGCGGAAACTGTAACCCATAACGTAAATCACAAGAACGAGCGGGATAGCGATGTTAAAAACGCCGCAAAAATGTACGTTCGTAAGTACAGTTTGGATGTTTTTTCTGATGAAGGAGGATTCACATGCCTAATACGCCCCATCAAAAGTTACGACAGCTTTATTTAATGAAAATCCTTATGGAACAATCGGACGAGGAACACCCGTTGTCGGTCAAAGATTTGATTGACCAGTTGCGTCTTTACGATATATCAGCGGAGCGAAAATCGTTATACGCCGACATTGAGCGTCTTGTGGTGTTTGGCATCAACGTCGAAAAACAAAAATCTCATACGGTCGGGTATTTCGTGGGTGACAGGCAGTTTGAACTTGCTGAACTGAAGCTGATGGTGGATGCGGTGCAATCCTCCCGCTTCATAAGCGCCAAGAAAAGTGCAGGACTGATTAGGAAAATTGCCTCATTGAGCAGTATTCATCAAGCCAAGCAATTTAACCGCCATGTGTATGTAGATGGACAACCGAAAACTATCAACGAAAACGTTCTTTACAATGTCGATGCCATCCACGCCGCCATCAATGACAACAAGAAAATCAGATTCAAGTATTATGACTACAACGCTAAGAAGCGCCGAGTTTACAGGAAAAATGGCGAATTATATTCACAAACACCTGTTGCCTTGTGCTGGAAGGACGACAGTTATTACCTCATCGCATTCAGCACTAAGCATGGTGGCTTCGCCCATTACCGCGTAGACCGCATGAGTGATGTAACTGTTCTTGATGAACTTCGAGATAATTTTGGTAAAGTGAAATTTAACGTCGCTGAGTATACGAAAAAGATATTCGGCATGTACTACGGTGAGCTTGTCCGCGCCACGTTGTCCTTTGCCCCGTCGCTGATTAGCGTGGTTCTTGACCGTTTCGGGCGTGATATCCATATCATGGAGGAGGCTGACGGTTGGATTACAATTAATGTGGAAGTGTCGGCAAGCCCGGTGTTTCTCGGTTGGCTCATGCAATTCGGTGGACGCGCTAAAATTAAAGCTCCTGACACTCTGATAGACTCAATGAGGACACTTCTAACAGAAGTTGGAAAAAATTATCAATAATATGTTGAATTTCTACACTGTCCGTACAGAAGGACAAAGAGTATGCAAAACTCTTATTTATCAAGGGTTCGCAACAGCGAAGATAAAACAGGTGATACGAATTTTGTAAGTGGCGGGCGCAGAGTCCGTACAGAGGGACAGCGAAACTTGTAAACTCTACACATGAATCTGAATAACGGAAGGCTTTATGCGGCGGCGAGCCGCTTAAATTAACGCCGAATGTACGTCAAATGACGGCAGAACAATTGGATGGTGAGTGGTAATGAATGACAGGCAGATATTTGGAGCTTTTTTGAAAGCCCGACGCAATGAAAAAGAGATTCCTATTCGCCTTATGGCTGAAACCGTGGGTATCAAACCCGGTTACTTCAACGACATAGAATCTGGTCGGCGTACACCCCTTGAACTTGAACTCCTTGACAGAATAGCTGATGCTCTGCATTTGTCAAATGAAAACAGGCAATCATTCTTTGACCTTGCGGGCAAAGCGAGAGAGGCAGCGCCGCCTGACCTGACTGAATATATCAATGAAAGCAAACCCGCACGGGTTGCGCTCCGTATTGCCAAGGAAAAAGCTACCGACGAGGACTGGCAAAGGTTCATTAAGCAACTTGAACAAAAAGAGTAGTTGAACAGAAATGCCATGACAACCCGACTGCTTATTTTATTTGAAAATCGGAAGGAACATAAATTATGCTAGAATTATCAACATCCTATACGTTGTCGCAGATACCGTATATCACATATGACGCTTTGGACGATTACGCAGAAGCCTTGGTGCGTGATTTTTCACCGGAAAGCTTTGATACCCCTATACCAGTTGATGTGGACGCATTTTTAGAATTCTATTTGAACCTGACGGTGGACTTCCGGCGCATCTGTTATAACAAAAAAGTCTTGGGCATGACGGCGTTTAATGATGGCACGGTTGAAATTATGGATGATGACACCGGATGTGTCGTGAAATTGCCTGTTGAAACGGGAACGGTCATTGTGGACAGTTCATTAAATGTGAAACGCAATGAACAAAGGCGGCGATTCACAATGACACATGAGGGCTGCCATTGGCTGATACACAGAAAGGCTTTTGCTGTTGACAATCCTATGGGGCCTGCTGGCATCTATGAAAACCAGTTTCTCGCTGCCAAAGAAGGGCGCGTTGATTATAGTCGCAGTAAAAATGAGCGGACAGAGATTGAATGGATGGAGCGACAAGCTGATTTCCTCGCTTCTGCCATACTGATGCCAAAACCTGCGCTCAGAATGGCATTTAAAGATTATTTCAAATTCTATGGTGAAAAACCCCGCCGTATTGTCCGAGGAGCAAGCCCTATGGATGACTGCTACGCCAAGCAGTTGCCGGAATATATAGCCAACATCTTTAACGTGTCTAAGAGGGCGGCATTAATTCGACTTGAGAAGCTGACAGCGATTGTGAACAAGGGCTGGCATGATACACGTATCTCACGTCCGATTTAATGGGTATTTATTTGCCCTAAAGTACGTCAAATAGCGTACACAGTGTTGTCGTATCAAACAATCCAGTGAAGGAGGAATCGAACAAATATGGATAATGAAAACTCAGATGGCGTTTTGTATGCCTTTTTCGTATATGGCAACGTGCCGGAGTTCATGCCCGGATTTGCTTTCAGGCGTGACAAGCATTTTAAGACGGCAGATAAGAAAATCATCAAATGCCCTTATTGCCAAAACCCTTTTACAACCGTTGATAAAAATGTGAAAGTCGAAATTTACCCGCAATCAAGCAAAACGAAAATTGTTTGCCACAGGGTTATGCCATGTATGGCTTGCCGTCGACCAGTAGGAATAATTTACGCCAACAGGAAGCCAGCGTAGCAACACCAGTTAATCAGATACATTGAAAAATTCATATCGAGCCACCGCCTGTAACGGCGGTTAAGCCAAAGCACACGGAATCTGTAAAACAGTGTTTGGAATGAGAACACCTTGCCAACGTCTGTGCTTAGGCGGATAAAGGCGTACCGTATTGGACGCATACTCGACACAGGCGGATAGGTATCATTTAAACAAGGCGCACCGCGCCCATACCTAATCCGCGACAGTAGATTATAACTGTTATGTTTACGAGTCCGACAAGCGGCAACTTTTTGAGTTGCTGATTTGTCGGACTTTTCTTTTTCCCGACAATACCACATCAAAACTTTAAAGCTGCCGCTTGTAACGGACTCCCGAAAGGAGTCAACGATGACAATGGCAGCTTTTTTGTACTACCGAGCAAGAGCGCCACCTTCTCCATTCGATTTTTAGCTATTTCAAAAATCAAATGGAGGAAAGCTCAATGAAAAATTACATGGACAGCGATTACTCGCTCAACAAAAACGCAAAGGGTATCATCTACCGCTTTGCTGACCAAATCGTGGAAATCAGTCTTGAAGATTATCTGCGTGAAAACCCCGATAAGACCTCAGCCGATTTCGTCGAACTCAAATCCTTATCTGATTCCGATTATTACAACACCGACCGAGCCGATTATAGGCAAACTTGGAAAAATACATCACTCGACACGCTGGACGAGGATGAAATGGTTGCCTTCGCTGCTCCCTCTGTTGAGGAAGAAGTCATCGACCAAAGAGAACAAGCCGAGGTTTACGCCAAGATGAAATCCTCGGCTCTCTTTGCATTGGACAAGCTGACTGATGTTCAACGGCGGCGGTATCTGATGTATCACGGCAAAGGTATGACAGAGCAAGAAATCGCGGACGAAGAAGGCTCGACACAGCAAGCCGTGAGCAAGAGTTTGGCATGGGCGGAGCGGAAAATAAAAAAAGTTTTGCCCGGCTCAAAAAAATAGGTTGTGAAACCGCGCCATTTTTCATGCTCTATGAGAGGACTTTATCCTCCGACACTTGTTCCTTGAAAAACACCGCCGAACTCGGCAGTCATAAACAATACTCAAATACAACTGACTGTGACCCTAAAAGGGTAAGCGACAGGGGCATCCGCCGCCATGACTGCCGAAAGGCAAGAGCGACAAGCAGAATCCCCAACAGGCTCTTGGTACAGCCTGCGCCATGACCCACAGTAAGGTGATAATGATACTTTTGCCCAGCCACAGCATGAGCGTGATAAAACCGTCGCAAGCAATGGGGGCAACTCGGCATCAGTATGCGGAGAGTGCGGGCCTAATCCCAAAGAGGACAGGCTGGCATTATGAGGCTTTACCACAAGCCGTTTGAGATATTCCCATGTCGGGGGTGCGTGGCAAATACGACAAACCTAAAAAATCAAAGACATAGGGCAGGAGTGTTTCTATTTCATTCCTGCCTTTTACTGTGATTTTTTAACACACAAATAAAACTACATTAAATATAGAAATGGAGCGTGAACATCATGCAAGGCAGAAAACAAGAGAGAAAGAAAATCAAGGAAATGACCCTGTGCCGTACTTGTGCAAATGATTATCGGAGTAGTGGTTACGTCCTCGTTCAGAAAGGTTTTCAAGAGAGCAAGGAAACTTGCGACTATTGCAACATGAGGCAAGGGCTGACTTACGGCGTTTTCAGTTCGCTGAAATAAGGAGCGGTGAGTTATGGCTTGCAGATATAAGTACGCCGATGTTGCTTGCGAATACTGCCTTGATAAAGGGCGGTGCATTTACGAGATTTGCCCCCACATCATGGACAACCTCGACGATTTGATGAGGGACAAGGCTTTCCAAAAAGCGATAGCCGATGCCGATAAATGCAACTGCAAGCACAAGCGGACACTACTTCAGTTAAAGAAAGAGCAACAAGCAAAGAGTAAAGCTGCCCACGGAGGCGGCTTTTTGAATGGAGGTAAGTAATGATTGTCAGCACACAGGAAGTTTACCGAGCTGTTTTCAAAGATTACCCCGATGTGCTGGATGTCAAACAAGTCAGCCAGCTTTTGGGGGTAAGTACCAAGACGGTATATCGTCTGCTCCGTAGCGGAACGCTGGACAGCCTCAAGGTTGGGCGGGAGTTTCGTGTGCCAAAGGTTAATGTAATGAAGTATGTGAAAATATTGCACCCGATTCTAGCGGAACAGGCAACAGCATAAAAAATTTTCCCCGCAAAATATATTTTGGGGGCTGCAATATTATGGAAGGCGCGCTACAATGGGTAATGTCAATAGTAGGTGGACATTATCTGCGCCAAAGGAGGTTAAATTGTAATGGCAGACCATCTACAAAAAAAAGAAAAAATAAGGGTCACGGGTCATGTGGCCGAAGTAAGGGGCATCTTCCATATAAAACTGTCTTGGACGGATGCCAATGGACAACGACAAAGGAAGTCTATATCAACAGGGCTTCCGGTCAAAGGTAACACAAAGCGAGCCGATGATATGTTGCGTAAGGCAAGGAAAGAGCAGGAGGAAATCGTCAATCTCATAGGTGGCAAACCTCGCTTGGAAGATTGGCTCTTTGCAGACTTCATGGAAGAATGGTTGGAAGCGATAAAGCCGGATGTCAAACTGACTACTTTCGGCGGCTACCAAATGAATGTGCAGAAGGCTATCGCTCCGTACTTTCGTGACAGAGGTATCGGACTACAGCAACTCAAAGCCGAGGACATCAACGCATTTTACACAGAACAGCTAAAGCAACTAAAGGCTACGTCAGTCCATAAGTTTCATGCCAACATCAGTAAGGCACTGAAATACGCCGTGGAAATGGACTATATCCCACACACGGTGATGGGTAAGGTCAAGCGCCCAAAGGCGGACAGATTTACAGGCAAGTTTTTGAAACAGTCGGAAACAGTGGAACTGTTTGAAGCCGTTAAGGGACACAAATTGGAGTTGGGCGTTATCTTCGGAGCGTTCTACGGCCTCAGAAGGTCGGAGGTTGTCGGACTTCGCTGGGAATCAATCAACTTTGAGGCAAACACCATCACAATCGAGCATACCGTTACGATTGCTACTGTAGACGGACAGAAGATGGTGGTTGCGGATAACACAACAAAGACAAAATCAAGTTTCAGAACTCTGCCGCTTGTTCCGGCAATTCGAGCCAAACTGTTGGAGGTACAAGCAGAGCAAGACCACAACCGTAAGCTATGCGGGAAATCCTATAATAAGCAGGAGGGCATTTACATCTATACGGATGCAATCGGCAATAGGATTAAGCCGGACTACCTCTCGACAGAGTTTCCCAAGTTTATGGAGCGCAACGGCTTTA
>Ga0209755_10008801_pt1 | contig 10731 bp, 7 predicted proteins | sample TergutCo191P1_FD_187301 | JGI IMG/M metagenome (GOLD analysis project Ga0209755, IMG submission 187301) | Cornitermes sp. P1 segment gut microbial communities from Petit-Saut dam, French Guiana - Co191P1 (SPAdes) (version 2) | ecosystem: Host-associated > Arthropoda: Insects > Digestive system >... | reverse complement strand
GCTGCTGTAACTTTATTAATGGTATAGTTTTATATTTCTTATCACAAATTGATTGCTATGGGTCTTCTCAGGTTAACAAGAAAAGTCCTGACCTGGCTGCAGTGGGAAGATCAGAAGGTTTGGTAGTGGCACCAGCAGATCCACTTTTGCGAATTACACAGCTTGAGCAGAACATCAGATTCCTTCAAGACCAACACAAACTTATGTTGACGAGTCTTCACCAAGAAGTGGAACAGTTACGGCAGAGGAACAGAGGTAAACAGCATGGTGATATACTGTAACTGTGTATGATTCACTTCTTCTAGACTTCCTTTCACATCTGTACGAGCTGTTTGAATAACATTCACACCATTTTTTTCTTTATTTTTATATGAACTTAACAGTTGACACAGCATTATTAAATATGTCAAACTGTTGATTTTCTTGGTAAAGGAGGGGAGAAGTTGCACCCAGAATTAAATAGAATAGATAATCCACAAATATGGAAGTACCTGCTATCATTGCAGCTTGTAAATGGTGTATCATTACTTCTAAATATTCTTTACACTTAGGAATTTTTGCATGATGTGCTGTCATTAGCAAAATTTTCAAAACATCACTTCAACAAAGTCATAAACTGTAAGTGTTCTAAATTTTTCAGCTGTCAAACGTGTCCAGGTTGTGGAAGCCTCCAAAAATGTAAAATCTGAATTGGTAATTTTTACCTCTGAACACACTATGCTTTCAAACTGTGTCTTCTCTTTTGTGTATTAAACCATGTTTCAATTCACTATTTTGTGTAGGTCTGCACAATTCTTCTACACAGAATGTCCCAAAAATATGTATATGTATACATACTTTACATGCCAGTAACAGACATAGACGTACAGGCAGAGGTACGTTGTTTTGTACTGTTCTGTCTGATTGATGCTAGATCACAAATGAGTGTTGCACTTAGCACTGGTATATTCTGCTAGTTGGTAGTATCCAGTGTAAAAAAACAGGCATCATTGCAGGTACAGTTTGAGCAATGTAAGTGGATTCTTAAGTGACACTGGAAAACAGAGAATATGTTTGAGGTACAGAGACAGTGGAAAAATGAATTTGGATCACCATAACTATCACAGGTAACTGTTGTGAGGTGATGTGGTAAGTTTGAGACTGATGGAACAGTTCAGAATGTTGAAAGAAAGCCAGATCTGGAAGACCTTGTAGTTCAACAGTGAAAGTGCTGCAACTTGGTAGGCCAACATTTCTTCATACAACCTCCAAAGAAATGACTTTATATAACCAACATTGCGTGCACCAAAACATGCACATCAGGTGTAATTGCAACATTAAAATACAGCATTAAAATAGTATACTGAAATGCAATATTATAATAATCTCCTAAGAAGTCTGTAAGGCATTTTGGCCATGAGACTGGTGATTGTAGAACTGTTTATCTTATTTTGTGGCATCAGAATTTGAAACTGTGTGCACCAGGACTGCTACATGCAATGAATGAGGATGATCCAGATCATCTGATGGAATTCTGTGATTGGGTTTTGCACGTGTGTGATGAAAGAGAATTTTTTTTTTGGGGGTGGGGGGAATATTGAACATTTGAGATGTTAAGGAAAGCAGTATAACAATGGCTTAATATTGGTACACTTTGCCTTTTGATATATATGTAAATAACATGTGTATGCAATTTGTGGGACACTCTGTACTGTTGTGAATCCGGATATCCCCCTATTCCCTGTTTTATTTTTTAAAATTACCTGAATTTTTGCTAGGTATTACACTTCATTGACATTTCTTCCCTCTTTCACATGCCCTTCTGGGCTTGTAACACTGGTTCACTTCACTTCATTTTTGTCTTGTCTTGTTGCATTTTGACCAGTATATGGTGTTTGTCATTCGCAAATGAACCCAACTAAATTTAAAGTTCATAAACATTGATTCCATTCAGTTATATTTGAAGAGTCTTGCTATGGTCTGTTGGTTTTCCTCTGTTCAAGCTGCTGCAGATTTCTGCACCAATGGTTCATTTGCATGTCCTGTCTGTATGTAGGGGGATCAAATGTTCCCAGAAATGCAGACTTGTATTTAAATGAGTTGTGATGTGACAATGTTGCTGTAGGATATGTTGCCTGTTGCCTTTGTATGCATGTGTGGGAAGTAGTTGCACATTGGAACTTGTCTGTCATGTGCTAGAGCTGCTCAAATGATAGTGGGTCCCAGCTTTCATTGCAAATGTCTCACTTTTAGTAAACAGTTCATGTGCAAGATGGGGAAGAGTGCTGCACAGACAGTGCAGGACTTGCAAACTGTTTATGGGGATTATGCTCTTCAAAAAAATGGCTGTATGTGTCTGGTACAGCAATTTCAAAATTGGGCCAGAATTCCTGGAAAATGAGCTTTGCAGTGGGAGACCGTGAACTGTGAATGCTGAAAGAATTTCAAAGGGACTGATTGCATGCCAATCAGCAGATAACCATCAGAGGGGTTTTGAATGAAGTGGGTATCTCATGTGGATCAGCACAGGGAATTCTGACAATGCAGTAGTTCTTGGCAGGAAAACAGATCACACTCATGCCAAAACCACCGTATTCACCACACCTTGCACCCAGTGATTTTTGGCTCTTCTGTAGACTACAAATGGGACTTCTGAGTCAATGTTTTGTGACATTTGATATGAGATGCAGTGCAACAGCTGGCCTGTGCCCCATTATGGAGCCTTTCCATGAGTGCTGCCATGTGTGGCAAAACTGTTGGACCAAGTGTGTGTGTGTGCACAGAGGGTGCATACTGTAAGGATAATTAGACTGGAAGGCACTGCACTTCAGATACTTAAAATTTTTATGGCTAAATTCCAGGAACTTTTTGATCCACCCTTGTTAATTTTTTCTTGTTATGCTGTTGCCAGCTAATGAATAGTAGAGGTTGTCGAGTTGCAGTATAGAAGTATGTTATAATGCAACCACTATTTGCATGCCTGCTGTTTGTGTTGCATTTGATATACATGCTTGCTCTCAGGTTTCAATCAAATTCTGATAGAAAAATGTTAAATCTTAGCAGATTTTTACATTTTCTCAACATCTGGAAGTCTATGCTACTGTTACCAAAGAAAGAGGGTGCATTGCTAGTGATGTCTTACAGTGGTCCACCAAACCAAATATTGTCCAGAAAATATTGTAATACAATATAGAGTTCTGACAGTCTTTCATCATCAGTACCATGTTGGTGTTGGCCTATCAGGAGCATCTTTACAGTGTCTAATATTATATCTTTGCTTTATCTGTCACTCTAATTCACCTTTGATGCCATTGTTACAGTCAGAGTGATATAACTATTTGAAACTCAAGTAAAACACAGTCAAGAAAATGCAGGCACTTCTGATCATAGCAACAGAAAGTGGCCAGCAGGTCCTGTAAGATCATAATGAGCTGACTGCATTCTGCTGGATGTTGTTTGTTTCAGCTGAATTTGTTGTGACCAATTTTTTGTTTTTTTTCCTCCCTTTTGATTCTTGCTATCTTTCTTACTTTCCTTCCTTCCTTCCTTCCTTCCTTCCTTCCTTATTTCTTTGACTGAAACTCTCTCAACAGTGCTTGCCAGTATTTATGCTGCACTGTTTGAAGTGTTGGATTATCGCATTCTGGCCTCCACAATTTTACTATATTTTGATTTGTTCAAGTTCTGGTAATCAGAGGGCTGTTTAGTAGCTTTGAATTATGAAGTTACCATATTTTGAAGTAACAGCATTAAAAAGTTTGAAGCTGGGGAATGTCACATGCCTCAAATTATGTGGTATTTTGAGTAATGGATTTCAAGTTAATGAGTTTTATTATATCTTGTTGCCCTGCAGATGGCAGAACTGTCCAGTGTATGTAGAACTTGGACATGCTTGCCTTTTAGAGCTCTGAACTTAAAAAAGTGCTTGGCATGAACATAATATATAGAAACATTGAAGCTCATTGTATGTGTTCATGCTCATCAAGTGGCTGGTACTCTGTAGGAACTTCATTTGTATTGCTTGTGATATGCTTTTACATCTCTTACTTATTAAGTTATGCTTGCATGTAAATATTTTCTTTGTTTTTTAAACACCTGCAATTCATTTTACTGTCATGGGCTAAGAGTACATATCTCATAGCCATATACAGTAGTATGTGCCTTTCATATTTTTAGAGAGAAATAACTGAATTAATATAGACACTTGTAATTTTAGATCTACAATTCCAGCTTGTGTTTGCCAAGAGTGGGTTTATTCAGAGTAGTCCATCACCTTCATCCCCTGAAGATGATACTAAACCAAAGGTAATAAAAAGTAAAATATAAAATTATGTATGGGCAATTCTTGTGACTTGTATTGCCAGTATAATTGCAGGAGACTTTTTCTTGTCCTGTCAGCAGGTAGTATTAAGCCCAAAGCAACTGAATATGACTTCACTGCAGGTTGAAATCTTAGAAAAAGAAATTGCAGAACTAAAGGCTGCTCTTCAGGAAGCCAAGACCAAGAATGTTTATCTTACTGGAATTGTTGAAGAGCAGAAAAGGTAGTGTTATATATATTTTTAGTTTCACAATTATTGTGCTGTGTAAAATTAGTCATAGGGCTGTCATATATTTTATACATGTATGGTTTATGAATAGGGTATGTTGGATTTATAGAGTGTTACTTATGTTTAGCTTTTCCAGTGTCAGGTTGCAGACCTCTGGATCAAGGGCCCATATTGCTGGGCATTTTGCTGTTGATAGGATTAGTTAATATTCTGTGCTTGTTGTATGCAGTGTATTGATTAATTTTTGGAAATAGATTACACTGTCCTTTAGTTACATTGTAAAGTGCTGGAGGGGAGAGTGTTTTGTGATGACTGGTCCCTTCTCTGAGCCATAAGAATTTAATTTACCCCTCCAGCTTTGTTTCCTATGATTAATTTCAATAATGGCATTCCATCTATGCCTAGATTTTCCAGGTGGTCTTCCCAAACCCTTGTACGCATTCCACTTCCATGCCTGTTCGATGTCCTGCCCACCTCATTATCCTTTTTTTTTTAACAACAATGATGATGACAACAACAACAAAAGCAGCAGCAGCAGCACCACCACCACCACCAACAGTAACTATAATAATATGGCAAGTAGTAACAATTATGAAGCTCTCATTTATGTAATTTTATACAGCCTGCTGTTGGTTCTTTAGTTCCAGGTATGCTTCACACTCTGTTCTCTGACATCCTTAGTCAGTCTTCTTCACTTAATGTCAGAGACCAAACTCCATATTCATAAAACATTACTTGTAAACTTATAATCTTGATTATTTTAATCATTACTTTTAGACAGCAAATAGGAAGACAAAAGATTCTGAACTGCACAGTAGCAAACTATTCCCCATATTCAGCTCACTCTTAATTTCTTCATCAATCTAATTGATTTGTTAATATTTTCTCCAGGTATTTGAACTTAGGTATATTTTTGAATGATTTTTTTGGTTCTTATGGTTTTGACCTCCATTTTGGTGCTAAGGTACACTATTGGTCTTGTCCACTGCCTTGCATTTCCACTAATTTATGAGTACTGTTCATGTTTTGATGCTTCCCAGCATCATTGTTGGTTTGTAATAGTTTAACTGTTGATATATCTGTATGGTATTTGTGGTCCTGTCAGTTAAAGTAATGTAATCAGCATAGATCAGAAGTTGCTGTGTGACTATCAAGTTAATTTCCCTTGGTTTTCTTTGATTGCCCCTCTGGCATATCCTAAAGCAAAGTATAAAAGTAGCAGTGATAATACATCTCCTTGTTTTAGACTGTTCTGCATAGGAAATGCATCATGCACTATTATTTGAGCGAATAAAAATCTTTGTCTAATAAATACACTGGATTCATTTTCACTGCCATCTGGAATAAGAAAAGTGACTGTGTCACAGCCCAGGGGGGGAAAACAGAAACAAAAAATTTATTTTTGAAGTATGTGCATAAGATTGGGCAATCTGTTCTTAGTCATTATAAAGGCTAGTTTCCATTTCTTTATTAATATGCTAAGGGCCTTGTTTTGTTTAAAAACTGTAACATTATTTCTTCCATTACACTGAGACCAGAGGAAAACGATGAGATAATGCTGTCTTTCATCAGTAACACAATGGCAGCATTATCACATCCTACTCTTCTTCTGTCTGGTTTCAGTATCTATGTGTTGCTGTGCAGGAAGCTGGAGAGGCTTGAGTACAGAAAACAAGAACTGGAAGCTCTTGGGAATAAAGAAACATCAGCATTGAAACTAGATGCTCAGAATCAAGCTGGTACATCTATAACTGATGGAGATATTGTCTCTCAAGATGTACTGGATGAGCAGGCATTGGTAGTGAAACTCGAAGAGGCAGAGAAAATCATAAGGCGTCTCCGTCGAGAAAATGAAGAAAACAGGAGGGAAGTAAGTGTAACTGAATGCAAGTTTTGTTTCCAAAATGTTATTTTGCATATTGTTTGTATCTGTTAAGGAGCACCAGTAATATTGTCATTCATATTGTGACCACTGGAAGCTAGAAAAGAGATATATAAATGAAATTTCCTTATTAAGGAACTCGGAAGTTTGTCAATAACAACATACATGCCTGCCACTGGATCCCATCCTGAACCAAGTCTTGGTCTGTCTAGTGGTAAAGGTAAGGTGAAGTTCACACTAGAACAGGCCATGAAGGCTGGTGTGTGTGTGTTTAGAAATTTGGCTCTACTCTTTCTTTAACCTCAGTGCTAGATGGGGACGGTGGTCAGTGCCATGCCTTGGCCACTGGGAAAGAGACCTGGTACCCACTTACAGGAGGCTGGGTGGGCCCCAGGGCTGGTCTGAAAGGGTACAGAAAATCTTGCTCGCACTTGAATTTGAACCCTGAACTGCCCACCCTGTAGCAAGTCGCTATACTGACAGCACTCTCTTGGCCCATGGTCTCTCAAGTGGTAGCTGTCGAAGATGTTGAATGACTTTCTCTTTCTGTCCACTTCTTGATTTCACCATTATAATAATTTGAAGTCGTGTGTACCATTTCTTTAACTTTATTTTCTTCTGTTTCTGTCAGGATCACTGGTTGTATTGTTATCCTGTTGTTATTATGCACTTAACATGAAATTTATATATTAATCTTGTCAGAGGCTTTTAGTTGATGAGCCCTGGGGGGGGAAAAAAAAGGATGAGATGAGTAACAATGCGACAAATACTTGCCATTCACAGCAGTTGAATTCTTGAAAATCCTGCAAATGGGGAAGTTGCAATGCAAGGCTAGGTAAGATCTTGTGGAGAAAATGAGATTAGGGTCCCAAAAGACAAACAAACATGATAATATTTAAATTGATGGTTAATAAACATGAAAATATTTCTGTCATGTTTATTATCATATTGGTTGGAGTGATGTTGGTGTTTCTGGCTGAAAGTTGTCTGGTTGATCAAATGATGCATAGGGCTTAGCACATGGGGATAAAGAAGATTTAGTGAGGAAGTGATTTTTTTTGATATGTCTGTATATATATCTCCTTGTTTGGTGCAATGACAGCCTGGCATGCGATGGCGTACTCAACTTAATGCTTCACCTCTTTGTTTCTTCATTTCTCTTCAATGAAATGAGTCAGCAGTGTGTTTACACCATGACTGTGTCTGACTGCAGCAATTCTCTTTCCATTGTACATCAGCACATATGTTGCTGAGGATTACGAGAATTTACTCAATCTTTTATTCTCCATTTGTACTTAATTTTGCAGTTTCTGGTTTAAAAAGAGTGACTGATGACTTCACGTAGATCAAACATGATCACTCACTGTCATCTCTGTCAGTGTTCCATGCTTTCTCTTTCCAGTGTCATTCACTCATTAACATTGAACGGCTAAGTTATTGCTGATCTTGCCCCATGAAACACAGATGGGATTAAACTAGTTTGATTTTCTGCATGTTTGGTCATACTTTCCGGACACCGTTAAGACCTGAGGGCAACAATTAGCTTTAAGAATTTTAAAAAGTAACTTCGAAGTGCATTTTGGATCACACAACGTCTGGGTAGCTACTGAGTGAGACAAGTGGGCAGGTTGTGGCCTGTTGTCTGTTATTGTGCATGCTTATGCAAGTGTGGCTGTGAATGAGCGAAGGACTTACAACATGACACAGGAAGGTTGCCATAATATTTCTTTTGTGACTAAGTGTAAAGGTGATGTGCAAACATACAAAGCAGGAGGGGCTGCTGTATTGTTAGGGTAATTAAATGAGGATTGTTAGCTGGTGTGAATGTGACATACTGTGGATAAAACAAGAATTGCATACAACATTGTGATCTGTAAACCTGAAGGGAAGATATCACTTAAGTGATTTAAACATGGGAAGGCAGGCTATTCCTAAGATAGATCCCAAAGAACTATAAAACTTCTTATCTTCTGGAAGAAAGACAACTACCAGTTTATATTGTTGCACATTTGTTGAACAGTGGGCATCAACTGAATGCATGACAGGGGAGTAAGTGGGCTGGGATAGCGTAGTTTCTATAGTGACTTGCTATGGGCTGGACAGGTGGGGGATCGAATCCCACTGGGGGGTGAAATTTTCCACCCCCATCCTGACTGGCCCTGGGACTCACCCAGCCTCCTGTATGTTGGATACTGGGTCTCTTTCCTGGGGGTAAAGCACCTGGGGCATGGCATTGACCACCCATCCCCATCTAGTGTTGAGGTTAAAGTAAGAGTAGAGCTATACCTCTACTCCTCCTTTAGGCCTTCCTGGCCTGTTCTAGGGTGACAGGGGAAGTCATGTCTGTCTTATCCCATGATATGCCTAGATGGTCTGGGAACACTGAACACTTCTTTCATGATAGCTGATTACTGAGCCAATGTTGCAATGAAGGAACTCAGATATGAAAGATAATCACCAGATAGGGATATACAGTTTTGCATGGGTTTTGAGTGACAAGTTGGTAAGTAATCACTGGAGATATTGCACAGCCTTTAGCAGAAATTTTGCAGTAGGTTTTTTTAACACCTTAAAATTTGTAAATGAACAACATGGGTGATACTGTTTATTGGAATTCTCTTTGTAGTTAATGACAATTCGAGCAAATGTAAGTAAGGGCCTGGTTGGGAGTGGAGGAGGACGTCAGCTAGGAGGAGGAAATATCAGTCATCGTGGGGGTGGGGGAGGTGGTGTTGGTGGAGGTGGAGGTGGCAGTCATCATCGGTCTCACAGCCAGCAACAGCAACAGTCGCAGTCTCAGAGATTTCCTCCACTCCATACACAGAGCTATTGGCACCATGGACAGCAGTCTCAACATAGAGGAGGGTAAAGAGACAGCATTACACAGTGGTGTTATTAACTACATTTTATTACACATATTTTTAAGTCAATTCTGCTCTTAGCATAAATGTTGATTCCTATATAACTAAGCCTCTTCTTTTAAAGTAAGTTCGAGAAAGAGAATTATTAGCACAATTTTAGTATTTTATAAGGCAAGATGGGCTTAAAAGTTTTGAATCAGTGGGTACATTTCCATGATGCTTGGTATACACACTGGTAGAGGCCATTCTACCTTTGCATGTTTTAAGTTCTAGTAATATGAGCATGGTGATTTGAATTATCATGGTCACCACTTGAAATGGGACTCTGAAATTTTATTTAGTAAAAATTCATTAAAATTGTGCGGCTTCTGTTGCATTGAATTTTTCGGAGTATAAATTTCAGAATCTGTATTTGGTGTCCACTTTAAGTAGAGATAACTATTAAAACACTGGGGCTAGGAATGTGAAATGTTATGTGGAAACCATAAACTTAAGATGTTATGAAACTTTGAAGTTAAAGCTGACAAATTGTACTAGACAGGAATATTAATTGCCACAGCTTATAATTGTTGATTTATAATTCCAAAATGTGTGTGAGTTAGTGTTCAATATTTAAGTTGTGGCAAGTGTAAGGCAATGTCTTTGACCTGTTTCACAATCTTGTATGATGGATGTACTTAATCCGCACCTGTTCAAGCTTAGGGACTGCTGGCCAATTAGTAGTTGCACTCCATTTTTCCGCATACCATTGTAAACATTGTTCCTTTTCAGTCTTGAATAATGTGTGATTTGATACCATGTTACCACCATTCTGTCATTGTGTAACATACACTATATCTTTTTTTTATGCTTGATGTGTGTTGTAGAATTCATCAAACACTATCTCTTTTTTTCTTCTTTGCTTCTATATAACAGAAAATGGAATTTATTGTAAGTTTTGACACACTGTTCACTCTCCCCTTGCTTCCTTGGTACAGTGAAATCTTAATATAATGAAAGAGCAAGGTATCTGAATGCTTTTCTGTTTCAGGCTGGCACAGTACGTGAATATTTTTATTTGTGATCACACAATTAAAAACATATGTTTTGCTATTATTGTACAGCGTACCTGGGCAGTTGTGTTACTTTTCTTCCTCTTCCATTTGCCTGCTAAAGAATTACGTGACTTTTATTAACAGCTGGGCTTTATTCTTTCTTGTTTATGATAGGACTGTTACTTCGCAGATGAATAAAGTACAAAATAAAATTATGTGATCAGAAAACTATGTGAGACCAAATACCAGTTTTTGTCATCTCTTTCCACATGAAACATTCTCTGTTTATGTGAAACAAATTTATAATTTTCCTTACTGAATTTTATTGGGATGATCTAAATTTGATAGAGGATTTTTAATGTGTCAAACTGCTGTTTTGTCTTGAAAGGTCACATTCCACTCAGAATGTTGGAGCCAGAAATGTT
>Ga0209755_10008800_pt1 | contig 10731 bp, 9 predicted proteins | sample TergutCo191P1_FD_187301 | JGI IMG/M metagenome (GOLD analysis project Ga0209755, IMG submission 187301) | Cornitermes sp. P1 segment gut microbial communities from Petit-Saut dam, French Guiana - Co191P1 (SPAdes) (version 2) | ecosystem: Host-associated > Arthropoda: Insects > Digestive system >... | reverse complement strand
CGGCGCCGTTCCCGAGCCGCGGCTTCCCGATCGAGAGCTTCTTCCGCCCCTACGGCCCCGGCAGGAAGCAAGTGCGCCCCGCGCTCGAAGGCGCGCGCGGCGAGATCGCGCGCGACCGCGGCGGCTATTACCGAACCGAAATCTTTCAACGCGACGCGCCGGAACCCGGCAGCCCAAGCCCCCTCGCCAAGATCGCCGCGAGGCTCAGCCGCGGCTTCCGCCACCAAGTCCGCTGCCACCTCGCGTGGATCGGCCTCCCAATCTTAAACGACCCCCTGTACGGCGCACGCCCGGAAACCGCCGCCCCGCCCTCCCCCGCCCCATTCATGGCCCTGCGCGCGACCGCCCTCCTGTTCGGCGACCCCGAAACCGGCGCCCTTCGCGAATACCGCGTCCCCGCCCTTGAATACCCGGCGATTTACATGTAAAATTTAGTCATGGGCGCCGCCGCAGAATCCGCAATGTTTCGCTCCCGTTCCTCGGTTTACTTCGTCGGCATCAAGGGAGCCGGGGTCTGCGCCCTTGCCGAGCTTCTGCGCGCGGCGGGAATGGAAACGCGCGGCTCCGACACCGGCGAGGTTTTCCACACCGACGCGATTCTCAGGGATCTCGGCATCCCGTTTCACGAAACCTTCGACCGCGCGCACATAACCGATGACATCGACCTCGTGATCCATTCCGCGGCGTACAGCACGGAAAACAACGCGGAGCTGGCCGAGGCGCGCGCGAGGTCGATACCGACCGCGACGTACCCCGAGGCGCTCGGCGCGTATTCCGCGGCGTTCGACTCGTCCGGAATCGCCGGCGTCCACGGCAAGACAACCACCGCCGCGATGTGCGGATGCCTCGCCCGCGCGCTGGGCCTTCCCGCGCAGGTTCTCGCGGGAAGCGCCGCGCGCGACTTCGGCGGGAGATCGACCCTCGCGCTCGGAAGCAAATACTTCATCGCGGAGACCTGCGAGTACCGCCGGCATTTCCTCGCGTTCCGCCCAAGGCGAATCGTCCTAACCTCCGTCGAAAGCGACCACCAGGACTGCTTCCCCACTTACGAATCCATCCGCGACGCGTTCGTCGACTACTGCCGACTGCTGCCGCCGGGCGGCCTCGTCGTCTACTGCGCCGACGATCCAGGCGCCCGCGAGGTCGCGCGCGCCGTCGAAAGCGAGAGCCGCGGAATCGCGCTCGAGCCCTACGGATTCAGCGCGGAGGGAAAGTGGCGCGTCGAGACATACGAGGCGCGCGACGGGCGGGCGTCGTTTCGCCTCGCCGCGTTCCCCGAGGAGCTGCGCTTGCGCGTCCCCGGTCGCCACCAGGCGCAGAACGCCGCCGCCGCCCTCGCGCTTTGCGGGAGCCTGCTGGAGGAGGAGCACGGCGACGGCTGCTGGACCGAGCGAAGGCGCGCCGCCGCGAGGGAGGCTCTGGAAGCCTTCTCCGGAACGAAAAGAAGGTCGGAAACCCTCGGCGCCGCGGGCGGCATACTCTTCATGGACGACTTCGCGCACCACCCCACCGCGATCCGCGCTACCATCGAGGGCCTGCGCGCCTTCCATCCGTCAAGGCGCATAGTCGCGAGCTTCATGCCGCACACCTTCAGCCGCACCGCCGCGCTCCTGGACGAGTTCGCGAGCGCGCTCTCGCTCGCCGACGCGCTTTTCCTGCACAAAATTTACGCGTCCGCGCGCGAAAGCTTCGACGGTCAAGTCAGCGGCCTTTCTCTCCTGGAGAAAGCCGAAAGCCTGCGCGGCGCGAAACCCGCCCCGCTTCTGTACTACGCCGACGAGCCGCTGGACGCGCTGCCGCCGCTCGAAAAATTCCTCGAGCCCGGCGACCTCTTCGTCACGCTGGGCGCGGGCGACAACCGCGCGCTGGGCGAGCGGCTTTTCGAGCGCTTCAGCCGGCCCGCGCGCCCCCCGAAAAGCGAAGAGGCGCCCCAATGAACAGCATGACAGGCTACGCCTGGCGCGAGCGCGCCTGCGACGGCGCGTCCGTCTCGGTCGAGATAAAAGGCTGCAACAGCCGCTTCCTCGATATCTCCGTCAGCGCCCCTCCCTGGCTTTCGCGCATGGAGGCCCGCGTTCGCGAAATCGTCGGCGGCGCCTGCGGCAGGGGCAGGGTGGACGTCTCGATCCGCGTCAGGGAAACCGACTCCCAGGTAGCCGTCAGGGTGAACTCCGCCGCCGCCGCCGCGTACGCGAAAGCCATTTCCGATCTCGCCGACGCCCTCGGCCTGACCGGCAAAGCGAGCGTGTCCACGCTGATAGGAATGGACGGCGTGCTGGAAACGGAAAAGGAGCGCGACGCGGGCAAAGCCTGGGCCGCCGTAGAGCCCGCGCTGCGCGAGGCCGTCGCCGACTTCGCCGAGGAGCGCGCGAGGGAAGGGAAACACACCGAGCTTGACATACTCGCCTCGGTCGCGCGCGTCGAGGCCGGGCTGCGAACGGTCGAAAGCCGCGCGCCCGGCCTGGAAGCCGCGATAATGGGGAACATCCGCGCAAGGCTCAAGGAACTAGGCGCGCCGGGCGCAGACGAAAACCGCGTCCTCGCGGAAACCGCCGCGCTTCTCATCAAACACTCCGTTTCCGAGGAAGTCTCCCGCCTGAAGTCCCATCTTGGCGAATTCCAGGCGGAGGCGGCGCGGAACCCAAAGCCCGGGAAAAAGCTCGATTTCCTGTGCCAGGAGATAAGCCGCGAGATAAACACCATAGCCTCGAAAAGCGCGACGATCGACGTAAGCCGCGCGGTGGTGGAAATGAAGGAAGCGCTCGAAAGCGCGAGGGAGCAGCTTAGAAATGTCGAGTGAGGCCAAAAGGCGGGAGGTGGCGGGACGATGAGGAAGGGCGTAAAAATCGCCGTGTCGGGAAAAAGCGGATGCGGGAACACGACCGTCAGCCAGCTCGTCGCCGACAGGCTTGGGCTGCGGCTCGTGAACTTCACCTTTCGCTCCCTTGCGCAGGAAACCGGCATAAGCCTAAGGGACGTGCTGGACATGGCGTCGAAGGACGACAGCTGGGACAGGGAAGTGGACAAGCGCCAGCTCGAGCTGGCGCGCTCGGGCGGCGGCTGCGTGCTGGGATCGCGGCTCGCGATCTGGATGCTGGAGGAAGCCGACCTCAAGGTGTACCTGCGCGCAAGCGCGAGAACCCGGGCCACGAGGATCCTAAGAAGGGAGGGGGAAACGGCGGAGTCGGCCGCGTCGTTCACGGCCGAGCGCGACAGGCAGGACCACGCAAGATACCAGCGGATTTACAACATCGACAACAACGAGTACGCCTTCGCCGACCTAATAATCGACACCGACGACCTCGATCCAGAGCAAATAGCGGAAATCATAATCGAGACCGCGGAAAGGCAAGCGCAGGGCAAAAGCGGCTGATCGGAATCGAACCGACGTCTCCAGCTTGGAAGGCTGGGGTAATAACCATTATACGACAGCCGCGCGACAAAACATCCTAGCGCGAAAACGGGAAAAGCGTCAAGAGGGCGCGCGCCGCCGAGAACGCGCAAGCCATGCCGCGGCTTGCGCGAAAAGCCCGTCCCGCGCAAAGACGCTCGCGCGCTACCCTCTCCGCTGCCTGGAAATCCCCTCCGCCGCCCATTGGATAATCACCTCCAGCCTGGTGGCGATAGCCGAAGGCATATGCACCTGCGACATCACGAGGTTGGAAACGTCCACGCCGGCGAGACTATAGATAAGAATCCCCTCCGCGATCGGCTCGAAGTACATCTGCGCGATAAACCTTCCCTCCCTAATGGCCGGAATTATCGTCCAGCTTATCGTCCGATTGTTGGTCAGGCTGTAGCGCAGGCCGAGCCCGTCCAGCGTCATCTGCGCGCGGTAAAAAGTGTTCCCGAAGTTCGCGTCCCTAAGCCTGACGTAAATCGTCTCTGACTGCGGAACGCTCGTCGCCGGCGGCGGATCCGGGACGGAGGTGTTCCTCCTGTTGCCATCGAGCCGCGTCGCCTCCTCGAACAGCGGGACGTACGCCTGGCGCCTGTGCGAGTGGTACAGCCGCCCCTGTAGGTCCCTTATCTGGCTGAGCGCGTTGTATACGTCCAGCAGGGAGTACCTGCCCGCCGCCGCCGGGATAACCATGATCGACTCCACCAAGACCACCGGCCGCATCCCTAGAACGTCGCGGCTGATGCCCGGATCGAGCGCGCTTTGCAGGCCAAGCGTGCTGACGTTCGCGCCCGGCCTTTCGAAGGTCTGCAAGTGACCCTCCTGCGTGAACGCCTCCGCGCGCGCGGCGGGCGAAAGCCCCGGGAAAATTTCGTCGAAGGAACGCAAGGCGGGCGAGGGGCTTTGCGCCGCCAAAGAGAACAAGACAAAACACTTAACCAGAACCGCAAGCAACAAGCGCAACGCCATTAATAGGCTCCTTTTCCGCGCAAGACCGCGCCGAAGGTTTTGTAAATCACCCAAATGTCAAGCCACACGGACCAGCTTTGCAGATAGTACGCGTCGTAGGACACGCGGGCGGCGTAATCCCTCTCGGAGCGACCAGAAACCTGCCACAGACCGGTCAGGCCGGGCCTGACCGAAAAAATCCAGGCGAAGTCCCCTCCGTATTTCCCAACCTCGTCCCTCGTAATCGGGCGAGGCCCAACAAGGCTCATATGGCCTTTTAGTATGTTAACAATCTGGGGGAACTCATCGATACTCGTTCTGCGCAAAAAATTTCCGAATTTCGTCACCCGCGGATCGTTTTTCAGCTTGCGGCTCTCCTCCCACTCCTTCCTAAGCTCCGGATTCGACGCCAGCAGCTTTTCCAGCCTTTGCTCCGCGTCCACCGCCATCGAGCGAAACTTCCATGCGCGAAAAGGCTTCCCGTCCCGCCCCAGGCGCATGTGCCCGTACAGAACCGGCCCCGGCGACGTCAGCTTGACCAGAAGCGCGACAAGCAGCAGCGCCGGCAAAATGACGGCGCCGCCGACCAAGACAACGAAAACGTCGATCAGGCGCTTTATGCCAAGGTTCCAGGGCATCTTCAGCTTATGGCTCGTGACAAAGCCCAGAAGCCCGTCGAAATCGCGCACGGACGTCCAGACGCTGGAGGTGTCGAAAAAATCGGGGATAATGACATGGTAACGGAAAGCGGAAACCGAATGCGTGAGCAGCCGCTTCAGCTTGCCCAAATCCTGCCTGTCCTGCGCCACGATCGCCATTCTTATTCCGTAGCGCCTCACGACCTCAGGCACGACGGAAACGTCGCGGATTTTCGGAACGCCCCTGTAGCCGTCCGCGCCTTCCCCAGGCTCGTCGCTCAGGATAAGCGCCGGCACGTACCCGATCCTCACGCTGTCAAGCATCCTGTCCACGACCAGCTTGGCGGTGTTGCCGCTGCCGAAAACGACGGCGGGAATCCCCACCCATCCCGCCTTGCGCAGAAGGAAATGCGTCACGCCCCTTACTGTCAGCAGTATTAGCGCCGAGAACGCAAGGCTGATGACAAACGCGGAGTTCACCGCGTCCCAGGACTGGGTCTCGATGGACCGGGAAACAGCCACGCCGCCGTAAGCCAAAAAAGAGCCCAGGCAAAAGCGCCTGAGCTCCTCGGAAGGCGCGAGCGAGACGCCTGGATACAGCCCGAGCACGGAAAAAATAATTATGAAAACCGGCAGGTAAGGCCAGTACGTAACGAAGGACCTAAGGTTGATGAAGCCGCTGTCGTCAAGGATTATCCATCCGTACGCCTCCACCAAGACAAAGCCCCAGCCGAAAGACAGCATGATCCCTATCAGATCGGAAAGCATGAAGATGGCGCCAGTTGGAGCTGAACTTGTTGCGCGAAAACGGGCGCGGAACCAAGCGTCGTATTCCGAAAGAGTCATTGAAACAAGGTATTACACCCGCTCCTTTTTTTCAAGCGCCTTGCGCATTCGGTCAATGAACGCGCTTTTCGAAAACCGCCTGGCCTGGCTTTCGAAAGCCTGCCGGTCGCCGAAGCGCGCCTCGTCCCGCTCGAAGCCCTCGATCGCCGCGGCGAGCGCTTCCGGGGTCTGCTCGTCGAAGAAAACTCCCGTTACGCCCTCTTTCACCGTGTCCAGCGCGCCGCCCTCCCGGAACGCGATCACGGGACACCCCGCGGCGCACGCCTCAATCGGCACAAGCCCCAGATCCTCGACGCCAGGGAAAAGCAGCGCGCGCGCGCCGGCGAAAAGCGCAAGCGCCTCCTCGTCGGAAACCCTCCCAACGAAACGAATCAAAGGCGACTTGGAATACTTTTTCCGCATCTTGCCCGCCCCGCGACCCGCGACCACCAGCTTCCTTCCCAGCCTCGCGCAAGCCTCGACAGCCAAGTCCGCGCGCTTGTAGCCGGTAACCTGCCCGAAAAACAAATAGTAGTCCGCAGGCTTTCTTTCCGCCGCAAAATATTTTTCGACGTCCGCAGGCCCGTACACCACCTCGGCCTCGCGGTTGTACGCCCTGCGGATCCTCTTCGCGACGTAGCTGGAATTCGTGACGAAACGATCGACAAGATTAGCGGACGCGACGTCCCAAACCCGCAGGACAGGAACAAGCTGCCTCATGAAAAGCCGCGCGAGAAAGCCCGCGCCCCTGAAGTACTCGTGGTACATATCCCAAAGGTAGCGCATGGGGCTGTGGCAGTAGCAAAGGTGAAAAGCGTTAGGGTTGGGGACCACCCCTTTCGCCGGCCCCGCCTCGCTGGAAATAACGAGGTCGTATTTTTGCAGGTTGAAATCCAGCAGCGCCCGCGGCATAAGCGGCATGTAAAGCTGATATAGCCTTATCGCAAAAGGAAGGCTCCCCACCCGGGAAGTCACCACGCGATGCCTGTTTATCAAGTCCGAGACAGCCCGCGGGTTGTACACGTGCGTGTAAATATCCGCGTCGGGGAACATTTCCAGCAGGGCCTCAAGCATTTTCTCCCCGCCGCGCATGTTCACGAGCCAGTAATGCACGATGGCGACTTTCACGACCCTTCCCCGTGCCGCAGCGCGAGCCATTTCGCGAACTTCGAAAGGCTCGCGAACGTTTCAACGCCTTTCATGTCCTCCGGAAGCTCCTCGTCCGACAGCAAAACCGGAGCGCAGCCCGCGCCCATTCCCGCGCGCGCGTCGCGCAGCCCGTCGCCGACCATGTACGACCTTGAAAGATCCACGTTGTATTTTTCGGCGGCGCGCAGGATCATTCCCGGCTTCGGCTTGCGGCAGTCGCAGTCGATCTTGTACTCCGGGCACTCTCCCGGAAAACCTTTGTCCGGATGATGCGGGCAGAAAAATATGTCGTCGACAAACGCGCCGCATTTCCCAAGCGCCGTTTCCATTTTTTTATGAATCAAATCCAACGTGCAAAAATCAACGTCGCCCCTAGCGATAACCGGCTGGTTTGTAACGACTATGGCAAGAAACCCAAGACCGTTTATCGTCCTTATCGCCTCCGCCGCGCCGCTGTTCAGCTCAAAGTCCTCGGGCCTTGTCACAAAGCCGCTTAGCGTGTTTATCGTTCCGTCGCGGTCAAGAAAAACCGCCTTCTGCGCAAGCCTTAAATTCCTGCCCGCCACAACGCCGTTTTCAATATCCGCGGAAACCTGCGCGTAACGTTCCGGCGTGCCCATGTCCTTTATGTACTCGGGAGTCCGGTAGGCAAAAACCCGCCCGCTCCGAATCATCGGCTTGAGCACGTCGCGGTCAAGGTCAACCTTGTCCTTGTCCTGCGGGCATTTTTCCAAAAGATCGGAGGACAAAATATGAACGCCAGCGTTCACCTGATTTTTGTAATACAGCCTCTCGTCTTCCTTGCTCAGCCAGCCCGTTACCTGATTGTCATCGTTGCTTTCAATAAGCGCGCTGTCGAAAGGATGATCGTTTGGATGAACCGCAAGCGTCGCCCACGCTTTTTTTTCGCGGTGGAAGGCAATCATGCGCGAAAAATCGACGTCAAAAATAAGATCGCCGTTCAGCAAAATAAAATCGCCAGGCAGATCCTTAATTTTGTACAGCGCCCCAGCCGTGCCCAGCAACTTCGTTTCGCTAAAATATGAGATCTTGCATCCAAAACTGCCACCGTCGCCAAAATAATCTTTTATGCGCTGACCAAGATGCCCCACAACGATGGTAATATCCGTCAAGCCGTTTTTTTCCAGACACCCAACCTGATGTTCCAAAATCGGCTTGCCGCAAACAGGGAGCATTGGCTTTGGTATATCGCCAGCGATTGACGCAACGCGAGCGCCTTTTCCCCCAGCCATGATTATAGTTTTCATCAGAAAAAACGATCCTCCAGCATCATGCACAAGCAATGGTAAACGGGCAAGTGCAGCTCCTGAATTTTATACGTCTCGGTTTCGGGGACGACGATGGAAACATCCGCAAAATCCCGCAGTCTCCCCCCCTCCCCGCCCGTGAGCGCGACAACTTTTATTCGCTTTGCCTTTGCGGTGGCGGCGGCGCAAATCACGTTTTTCGCGTTCCCCGAGGTGGATATGCCCAGAAACACGTCCCCTTCCTTCCCGTAGCCATACAACTGCTGGGCGAAAACGACATTGCCGTCAATGTCGTTTGTCGTCGCTGTGCTAAGAGAATAATGACCAGACAAAGCTATGGCAGGCAAGCCCGGCTGCAAGCGCGAAACGAGATAGTCCGCAATCCCGGAATCAACGCCCGCGATATCCGAAACGAAAGCGTCAGGCAAGACACGTTTTTTGACAAAACTCTTCATCAGCTCCCCAACAATATGCTCGGCGTCCGCAGCGCTGCCCCCGTTTCCCGCCGCCAGCAATTTTCCGCCTTTCGCAAACGATTCCGCGATAACATTAAAAGCAACATTTATATTGCAGGCCAAAGGCAGCAATTGCGGATAGCGTCCCGTTAATTGTTGTAAATGGTCCATGCCTGCGTTCCCGTTTCAGTAAAACTAGGTGTTAGCACCGCGCCCTGCCTTTCCTTTAACGCATCGATAAGCGCTATCCTGCGACAGGGGTCGCAATAGATCATCATGAAACCGCCGCCGCCCGCGCCGGAAATTTTCGCCGATTCCGCACCGTTGTCCATCGCGTATTGATAAAGATCGTCCAGAAATTGGTTGGAAATAGAAGCGGCAACGTTTTTTTTCGCCTGCCAACCGCTCAAAAGACAGCCGGAAAACCCCTTGAAATCCCCTTTCAAAAGAGCTTCCTTCATCAAAACCGCCTGCCTCTTCATGTCATGCATGCTTTCGATATTTTTGCCGCTGCCATCTCGCGTATGCCGAATTTGCTCGTTTATGATATTGGCGCTTTCCCTTGACACGCCAGTGTAATACAACACCAGCGAAGCCTCCAGCTCGTTTCTTATCCAACGCTTCAACCTAAGCGGATTGACAATGACCCGTTCGTTTTCATAAAACTCCATAAAGTTAAAGCCGCCGAAGGTCGCCGCATACTGATCCTGCTTGCCACCCGCAAGCCCAATATCTTCCCGCTCGATCTTGCACGCAAGGGCCGCAATGTCGTACTCCCCCAAAGGCAGGTTAAGCCATTCCTCGTAAGCCTTGATCATTGCCACCACCATCGTGGAAGAAGATCCCAGACCGGAACCAGGAGGGGCGTCCGAATAAGTCGTCATTTTGAACGAGAGCGGCTTGTGGCAAAAATCGGCGATTATGCGATTATAAATACCCGTATGCAAAGGAAGAAAATCAGAGACAGGAAGTATTTTTTCGCAGGCATATTCCTCATGCCTGTTTAAATCGGCAGCAATAAATTCCACCAACCCCGTATCACTAGGCTCAATGGTGCAGTAAGCATACATGTCAACAGAGGCATTCAATACATAGCCGCCGTATTGATTGTAGTAACTCGCAATGTCAGTCCCGCCGCCCGCAAGCCCCAAACGCAACGGAGCCTTAGCCCGTATCAGCAACAATTGCTCCTTTCGCTTTCAACATTCGATAACGTCATTTGCACTCGGCTTCCTCGGGAAACGCCGATTTCTGTATTAATCCGCGTTTCCCGAGATCTCATTAGTCAAAGCAATTCCTCGTTCCCAGTTTTTTTAATTTCGTCCACAATCTCGCGCACTTTTTGGGTTTGCCCCTTTTTTGTTATAAGCGCCGTGGCGGGGGCTCCATTTTTGCCAGAGCGAATTACAACGATAAGATCCTCAACTCCAGCGAGAGCGACAGGAATGTCGGAATCCACGTAGCAGGTGCCCTTGGACGCGCCGAACACCCGTGAATTGCTTCCCACGCATACCTTTACATATTCTTCCCAGTTGCCTATATCGATCCAGTCAAAATTCGCGCGAACCATAACGGTATCCGGACATTTTTCAGCAATCGCATAATCAAACGAGATGTTTTTGGTTTTGCGATAAGCAGCGCCCAACTCGGGCCATCCATCCAATATTTGCACGTCGTTGGAAAAGCTTATAAAATCGGGCTTAGGGGCTTTTAGTTTTTCGAAGGGCAAAATTACATCCGGCGCAAGACTGCGAAATTGCTCGAGCATGAATTCCGCAGAAAAAGCGAACATCCCGGAATTCCAGAAAAAACGCTTGCTCGCGGTATATTTTTTTGCCGTCTGTGCGCCTGGCTTCTCATGGAAAGCCGCTACGTTGCATGCGCCGGCGCTTACGATCTTGCCAGTTTCGATATAACCATAGCCCGTTTCAGCGCGGCTTGGAGGAATGCCAAACACGACTAGTTTTCCCTTGTCGGCGAGGGATGCGGCCAGCGTCGCATCGGCTTTAAAAACTTCCAGCGGCTTTATGATGTGATTGCTCGTAAGA
>Ga0209755_10008799_pt1 | contig 10732 bp, 7 predicted proteins | sample TergutCo191P1_FD_187301 | JGI IMG/M metagenome (GOLD analysis project Ga0209755, IMG submission 187301) | Cornitermes sp. P1 segment gut microbial communities from Petit-Saut dam, French Guiana - Co191P1 (SPAdes) (version 2) | ecosystem: Host-associated > Arthropoda: Insects > Digestive system >... | reverse complement strand
CCGCCCATGTCGTCGATTTGCAGGTTGTGGTAGCTTAGGTATATTATCCGCTCCAGCCCGATGGCGATCGTCGCAATGGAATACAACGTGAGCGGCCACATGGTTATGCCGCCCAAGCGGAACAGTTCCAAAAGCGTGAATGCCTCAGCCTGATATTCCATGTCTGTCTCCTACGTTTATGCGGGCCTTTTTCGAAATTTACGGTCGAAGGCGCACAATGCATGCTTAGTCTAACATATAAAGCCCCGAAATGCCGAGGCTTTCAGAACCTACCCATCCTTAGTTACTGGTACTTATGATAGCGTTGTTTATCTCGGCTATTTTGGCGCTCTTACCCTGCACCCCTCCCACGACCATATACCACAATTCCGTCGACACATGGATCACGGTAATGGTAGGCCCAACAAGAGCGGCCCTTTCCCTGCCGCCAGTGCAGGCCGTGAATGCAAACATAAGGGCTATTGCCCCCGCAAGCATCAATGACGAAATTCTCTTCATGTATCTCTCTCCTTAAGTTATGGCTCTGTATGGAAAACGCCAGTTGTTAACTGTTACTAACTCTCTTACTTCAGACTAACATTCCGCGGCGGTTTTTGTCAAGTGCAGGATTTGATTTTTTTGATTTTTCGCCAAATATTCGATTAATGTTTTTTCAATTACATTCATAATCAAAAGCCTATAATGCGAAACTCCATAAGTTTCGCAAGAGGTCTAATTAATTTATTGACAATCCGAACCGGATACCGTATAATCCCCCAAGGAGATATTGCATGTTAAATGGCACCAATGCGGTTCCGCTTACGCTAGAAAACATAGACGCCTTTTTCGATGGCAGCGAATACGGTAATTATTGCATAGGCACAATGAATCCCATGACGAATAGTTTTAAAGGCGAACCCAATAGATCCGGGAACATCAGGGAGGAACTTCTCAAGCGATTGGACGGCGAGGGCGACCTGTATTTTCAGTTCGAAACCATCTACAATTGAACCTGCGTCGAAGGCATGACATCCGCCCGGGAAACGATGCGCTTCCCAGGCGAATGTCGTCAAGCTTTGCCGTCTCTACTGCCCCTGGAACAGCACTATCTTCGCAGGCCCGTTCCCCAAAAGCTGAGCCACCATGCCCTGAACCGCCGCCTGGGTAACCGCGTTGATGTACTGGGGCCGCCTTTCAAGCCGGGAAAGCGGCAGGTTCATCATCACCGCGGAGTTGGCGTAACTGCCCGCGATGGAGGTGTTGTTCTGCATAAAAAGTTCCCAGCTTTGGAGTTGGGCTTCCACGGCGTTGGCGAAGGCCACCGAGTTTAGCCCGGCCGCCGAGTCGTTAAGCAGGGTCATGACCGCGTCGGAAAGTTCCTGCACGCGCCCGGGATCGCAGGCGAACCCTATCTGCATCGACAGCTCCCCCCGGGGGGATGCGGAAATCGACACGCTGGCGCCAATCCAGTAGACCCCGCCAAGGTTCTCGCGGATCTCGTCGATAAGCCTTATGTCGAGGTACTCGTTCAAAACCCAGGCCGTCATGTTAAGCTGTTCGCTGAAGACGGCGGGGGCGAACCACGCCATGCGCACCGTGCTTTGCTCCTCCAGCCCCGCGAAGACATGCTCCTCGACTGCGCCGGGGCGCGTGATGCCAAGGTCTGTCCAGGCGTTCCAGTTTTCGCCCGTGGGGGGGATCGACGCGAGGTAGGTTTCGACATAGCCCCTCATAAGTTCGGGCCCAAGGTTCCCCACGAACACGAAGGTGAAGTCGGCGGGGTTAAGGCCCCTGCGCAAAAAAGCCGAGGCTGCGTCGATACGCGCCCTGTCCAAATCCGCAAGTTGCATGGGCCTGTAGCGCGGGTGATCGCCGGTTAGCACCCGGCTTACCGCATCGGCGAAAACGGTCTGCGGATCCTCGTCGCGGTGGGCAAGGTCGGTTCTACGCCATTCCATCAGGGTTTCCACCGACTGCGGGTCGATCCTTGGGTCGGTGAAGTTAAGGTGAAGCATTTCGAAAAAGGTTCCCAGATCGCCGGTCGTGGAAGAACCCTGAAAACCCCGCATATAGTTGCCGACCTGGAACGAAAGTGAAACCTGCCTTGCCGCAAGCATCCGCGAAAGATCGGTGGCAGACCAAGGGCCAAGACCCGAGACCTGCATCATCTGGGTGGCGAGTGCGGCGGAAACGCTGTCCTCGTCCGCGGCGCTGGAGGTTCCCCCCCTCGCCATCGCGTTCAGGATGATCTCGTCGTTGCGGTTTTCCGTGGACTGCAGAATGACCGTGGCGCCGTTGCCAAGTTCCCAGATTACCGCGCCGGTTTCCCCGTCGATTGATTCCGCGGTTATGCTGCCGCGTTCCGGGGTGAACGGCAGAAGCCTTTCCGCCACCTCGATCGCCCTTGGCCGCTCGACCCTCATCCTTCCGCGTTGCGCCACGAGTTCACTTATGCGCGCATCGTCGGGCAGGGTATCCAGCTCGGCCTCGGGCGCAAAGACGAACACCTTTATGTCATTGTATGCGAAATAATTTCTGACGGCGGCGTTGATGTCCCGATCCCTTATGCCGGGTAGCAACTGCCGAATCGCATGAAGCCGCCACTCGAAGTCCGGCAGGCTTCCCCCCTCAAGGAAATACCCGGTGAGCGAATTCATGAACATTCCCGATGCCTGCCGATCCCTTTCCTGCGCCATCCTTTGGGAATTCGACAGCATGGCTTCCTTGGCAAGTTCTATCTCGGTGCGATGAAAACCGTGTCGCCTTACCGCTTCCTTTGCCCGCAGAAGTTCCTCCAAGGTTTCCTCCGCACGGCCCGATCTTGCGGTCGCTTCAAAAACGTGGAACTGCCGAGGCACGCCCCACCAGTGCATGTTGTACACAAAGGCGCTCATGAAAGGGGCGTCGGGCATTAGCGCAGCCTCCTGGAACCGGAGGTTCATCATGTTAGAGATAAGCTGGTCGATTATGCCGATGCGAAAAGACGCGAGATCGCCGCGTCTTGGTTCATGTCGCTGCTTGAAGTACAACATGACGTAGGTGTTGGTAAGCTCCGGATCGGTAAAAACCAGCGTTTCCAGACTCCCCCTTTGGGGAGGTCGCAGGTTGAACGTCTCCTGTACGGTCGGCGCGTCGGGCGCTTCGATTCGGAAATGTTCGGTAAGCGAGGCCTGTAACGCGGCTCCGTCAAAATCGCCGACGAAAACCACCGCCATGTTGTCCGCCCGGTACCACCTTCTGAAAAAGTTTTCCATATCCTGCGCGGTCGCTGTCTCGATTATTTCGAGTTGACCTATGGGCAGACGCTCGGCGTGCCTGGAGCCGCGGAGCATCACCGGCAGCCAGTTCCGCATGATTCGATCCCATGCGCCTTTTAACCCCTGGTATTCCTCGATGACGACGAGCCTTTCCAGTTCCACGGCTTCCGGGTCGAAGGTGATCGCCCGCGACCAATCGTCGATAATCGCCAACGCGGTCGCCGGGATGATCCGCATGCCAGCCTCGTCGGTTTCCACTGGCACCTCGATCATGTACACGGTTCTGTCGAACGTGACGTGTGCATTGATATCCGGGCCGAAGCGCATCCCCAGCGAGCGCAGGTAGTCCATGAGTGCGGTCTCGGGGAAGCGTTCCGTGCCCCTAAAGGCCATGTGCTCGACGAAGTGGGCCAGCCCCTGCTCGTGATCCTCCTCGTGCAGGGAGCCGGCGTTGACCACCAGCCTTAGGAATGCGCGGTTTTCGGGCATGGAGTTTTCCAGAATGAAGTACCGCAGGCCGCTTGGCAGTCGCCCCTCAATGACGGCCGGCATGAATGGGACGGGATCGGTCGGGCCGCCGAGTTCCCCCCATGCGCCGCGCGGAACCTCGGCGCAGGCGACAAGCATGGCCAGCAAGATGGCCGACGACAACAGAGCTGCAATGCCCTTGGGCAATGTTTTGGGTATTTTTACGTTCATGGGAATAATATATCACAAATGGGGAGTAAAAGCAATCGAGGTTGGGGAACCGCTGATTAAAGCGGAATTCAGCGGCTTCCCATGTTGTAGGGCAAGATTTCGGGGCATAATCCAGCCCTTGACAGAAGCCACCCCTTCACTTAACGTTAAACCATGCCCTCTGGCGTTTTTCCGATTGACCGTAGACGAGGTAGAGCGTATGCAAATCGAAAGAATGGACAGGTCTAAAATCGCCGTTGCAAAAAAAGAGGCACTTGACAATGATGACGCCGAATACTGGAGTCATGCGACTATCGAGGAAAAACTACAGACGATAACTTTTTTGAGGGAATGCTTTTATGGCGAAGAGGCAACTACCGGACGACTTCAAAGAGTTCATACAATGCTTAAACTCAAATGACGTTCGGTATCTACTTGTCGGCGGTTGGGCTGTGGGGATATACGGGCATCCTCGCGCGACAAAGGACATCGATTTTCTGATTTCCATCGACGCTGCAAATTTGGGAAAACTGCAAATGGCATTGCGGGATTTTGGTGCGCCGCCTGTTGACATAGAACGATTCAAGGAAAAAGGCTATGTCATCAGAATAGGAAGCTCCCCGGTGCAAATAGACATCATAAATGAGGCCGATGGCATTGATATACACGACTGCTTCCCGAGGAAAGAAATCGTCAATGTTGAGGGCATCGACATTTTTTTAATCTCCAAGGATGATTTGGTCAGGAACAAGTTGGCAAGCGGGAGAAGCATGGATCTTGCCGACGCAGAAAGACTTAAGAACCGAGATTGACAGGCCGCATTTTTGGAACTGGGAATTGAAACGATTTTTCCATCGCAAAAAAACAGAGCCGTGAGCTTGTATCAATATCCTCTATACTTAGGGAACCGCTGATTCCTCTGATTTATTCAGCGGTTCCCTAAACCTTAAACCGCGAAACAGCCCGCACCAAAGAGGAGATATTTTGACGGTTTTTGTTGGTCAAATCGTTGACGCTGTTTACCGCCGTGTTCACCTGCTCCGCGCCGGCCGCCATTTCGCTCATGCCCACGGCTATTTCCACCGTCACTTCTTCCAGATTTCTGCTTTCCTGGATGACTTCCTTGCTGCCTTCAAGCATTTCCTCCGAACCGCCCTTTACCTGCTGGGTTATCTCGTTTACCTGGGTGGACGACTGAAGTATCTGCTTGCCTCCCTGACTCTGTTCTTCCATTGCGTTGCGGATATTCTCCCCCTGATCGGCAACGGTCTTTACCCCCTGGTCTATCACCTCAAACCGGTCCAAAACATTGTCCGTGGAGCGGGTGATTTTGTCGATCGAGCCTTTGATTTTATTCAGCACAACCGAGATCGTATTGGACTGGCTGCTGGAATTTTCGGACAGCTTGCGTATTTCCCTGGCGACCACCGCGAAGCCCTTGCCCGCTTCGCCGGCGCGGGCCGCTTCTATGGCCGCGTTCATCGACAGCAGGTTTGTAAGGGCCGCGATGTTTTCCACCACTGTATTGATTTCCAAAAGCCCCTCGGATTCCCTGGCAATTTCCTTTATGTCCCAAACCACCTCTTGCAGGCTGGATTTGCCTTCTACTGCCGATTCCTTGAGTTCCGCGAGGCTTCGGGTGTTTTGGGCAAGACTCGAGGTGACGGATTGGATGTTGGCAAACATTTCCTCGATGGCGAACGTTGACTGGGACACTTCGCCGCTTTGGATTTCAACATGGCAATTCAGTTTGTCGATGTTGCCAGTAACCTTCGCCATAGTTGCGCTAGTATTGCTGACACTTGAGCTCTGGTTTATAACCATGTCCTTAATGCTCTGAATGTTGGCGGCAATCTGGTTCATCGCGGTCGCCGTCGTTGTCATGTTGATTGCAAGGTTGTCGCCTATCTCGGACAATACTCCCGACTGACCTTTGATGGCAGTGATCATTTTCCTGAGTTCTTCCATGGTTTTGTTGAAAGAGCGCGAAGCCTCGGCTATTTCGTCATTGCCCTGTTCCGGAAGCCTTTTCGTCAAATCGCCGTTGGCAGTGTCGTTAATTGTCTGTGTCAAAAGAGTGACAGGCTTTATGAGCCGCCTTATGTAAACGAATAATACAACGCCGAGAATCAAAAGACCGATGGCGCTGATAATAATCAAATTGCGCTGCGCCGCCACCGTAGCGTTTATCGTGCGCTCGTTGGAAAACGCCACGGAAAACATTCCCACGGGAACGCCCGCCGCGTTATGTATCGGAAAGGCATACATATGGTGCGGCACGCCGTCTATAGGTATGAGATCCCTGAATATCCGGTTTTCTTCGAGCACGATCTGTGCCACCAGGGGATCCGCCTCCCTGCCCAGGGCGCGGTAGCCGTAATCGTCCAGAACAGTGGTCGCGACGATCTCGGTGCCTGAATAGAGCGACGCGTGCGCATTAAAAACCTCGGCGAATGTATCGACAAACGCGTCTTCGTTCATGACCATGCGCGCTATAAAAATACCAATCCGCTGGCCGCCGAATGTTATCGGCGTGTACGTGGATACGGCCATACGGATGGCCCCGGAACCGACGCTGAACGCGGACACGGTTTCGCCCCGCATGGCCGCCTGAACATTGACCGAACCGGCCTGTGAGTCCCCGAACATAGGGGGGATGTTCGTTCTCATGATGGTAGTTCCGTTTTCATCAAGCACAAGGAGTATGCCCGCCTCGATTTCCACCCTTCTGCCTTCTAGATACGCAAGCAGCGCCCCCCTGTCGATGGCTCCAGTGGCTGCATGGTTTATGATAACATTGGCAAGAATGTCGCTCTGGGCTACAATTCGGGTTGACAGGGCCGAAATATCCGTCAGTTCGTCAAAGCGCAAGTGAGTGGACTCCGAGATCATCGTGGCCCTTTCTCCCGCAAGGTCATCGGTAAGATTCTGGATGGCTATGGACGTATACACGACAACCAAAATCAGCACGAGCATCATTATACTGATGCTTGGGAGAAGGATTTTTCCTCTCAAACTTTTAAACATACAAACCTCTGATAAATAATACACGGTATGGGTGCAAAGCTGGGCGATTTTAAACTGATTCAAGAAAACCAGCAAATATGCCGCTGTTGGGAATCTAAAGCTATAGCCACCAGATGTTACTATACCGCCTACAAAGCAAAGGTGTCAAGTAGCCAAATACCGCTCAAGTGTGTTCAGCATCATCTTAATATCCAAGGGCTTGCCCAGATGTCCGTTCATGCCGGCGGCAAGGCAGGTGTCTACATCTTCCTGAAAAACGTTTGCCGTCATCGCGATGATGGGGATGCGCTTTGCCTCGGCGACGTCCATCTCGCGTATGCGTCGTGTTGCGGTCAGGCCGTCCAGTTTCGGCATTTGCAGGTCCATGAAAACAATATCGTAGCGATTCGGCGCGCCTCTAAACATTTCCACCGCCTGCGTGCCGTTTTCCGCGCATTCGACTTTGATTCCCGTTGGCTCCAGCATGGAGATAATGATTTCGCGGTTTACTTCTATGTCCTCCGCCAAGAGCATCGTGTGTCCTTCGAAGTTTGCCTGGCGTTGCGGGCTCTCGTCTGCGTCTTGGGAATCCTCCATGGTCGCCGTGCCAAACGGAACAGAAAACATGAACTTCGAGCCCTCGCCCAACCGCGACTCCAGCCAGATTTTGCCGCCCATCTTCTCCACGATGTGCTTCGAAATGGCGAGTCCCAAGCCCGTGCCGCCCGACGAATTGGAGCCGCCTGTTCCCACTTGCTCGAAAGGGTTGAACATAAGGGATTGCAGATTCCCGGGGATTCCGATGCCGGTGTCAGCCACCTCGACGTACAGTGTGTCGCCTTCGATGCGTTTTGCGGTTAGTTTTATGTTGCCGCCGGAAGGCGTGCATTTTATCGCGTTGCCTACAAGGTTGATAATGACCTGCGCAAGCCGCACCTCGTCGGAAACTATAAATTGCGGGATGTCTTTATCCAAGGCGATCACAAAACCCAACTGCTTTTCCTCTATTTGAACACTTAGCACGCTGGCGATTCCTGTTACCATATTCTCGAAATTAAACGGGTGCAACTTCAGATCGTACTTGTCCGCCTCGATTCTGGACATATCCAGGATTTGGTTGATGATGCTCATGAGATGATGGGACGCCTTTTCGATTTTGGCAAGACAGTCGTCTTTTTTTGCGGGGTCGGTCGCCATTTTTGCGATGCCCGCCAAGCCGATGACGGCATTCATGGGCGTGCGAATTTCGTGGCTCATATGCGAGAGGAAGCTGCTTTTGGCGCGGCCGGCTTCCTGTTCCCTGCCCAATGCCACGCGATTTTCTTTCACGTCCTTGGTCAGTCTTATATAAACGAACAATACGATGAGGCTAATCAAAAGGCCGATAGCGCTGATGATAATCAAATTGCGTTGCGCCTCCACAGTGGCGGCTATTGTGCGCTCGTTGGAGAATGCCACGGAAAACATGCCTATGGGGACGCCCGCCGCATCATGTATCGGAAAGGCGTACATATGGTGCGGCACGCCGTCAATCGGTATAAGGTCGCTGAATATCCGGTTTTCTTCGAGTACGATCTGCGTTACCAAGGGATCCGCATCCTTGCCCAGAGCCCGGTTGCCGTCAGCGTCCCGGATAGTGGTCGCCACGATCTCGGGGCCCGTGTAGAGCGACACATGCGCGTTAAAAACCTCGGCGAAGGTATCGACAAACGCATCATCGTTCATGACAGTCCGCGCTATAAAAACGCCGATTTGCCGGCCGCGAGAAGTTATCGGCGTGTAAGTGGACACGGCCATGCGAATGGCCCCGCCCCCGACGCTGAACGCGGACACGGTCTCGCCCCGCATGGCCGCCTGAACATTGACCGAATCGGCCTGGGAGTCCCCGAACATAGGGGGCAAGATCGTCCTAAGGATGGTTGTCCCATTGTCGTCAAGTACCAGGAATACGCCCGCCCCGATCTCCATTCTTCTGACTTCCAGGTACGCAAGCAGTGCCGCCCTGTCGATGGCTCCCGTGGCGGCATAGTTCACGAGAATATCGGCAAGAATATCGCTTTGGGCCACCACTTGGGTAGACAGGGCCGAAATATCCGTCAGTTCGTCAAAGCGCAGGTGCGTGGCCTCCGAAATCATGGTGGCCCTTTCTTCCGCAAGGTCATCGGTAAGGGTTTGTATGGATATGGATGTATACACGACAAGCAAAATCAACACAAGCATCATTATACTGATACTCGGGAGGAGTATTTTGCCTCTAAAACCCTTCAGCATACAAACCTCTGACAAACAGCATGGGTACAAAGCTGAACTATTTTGGACTGACTTGCGAAAATGGGTTCAAAATCACAGCCAGCAGATGTTATTGTACTCTTACAAAGCAATATGGTCAAGACTTCGGTTTTGCACTTCGTCCGTAATATTATGCCGGCACGTATTGACAATTAAAAATTTGCGTGTTAAGCTACTCCTCGTAGGTGGGTAAAGGAAATCGTTGATTTTCGAATTCCTGCCAAATCAAGTTCAGGAGAGGTATTGAGGTGAAAAGTTGTTTTAGGCTATGGCAAGCGCTGGTTCCACTGGCGGTACTGGTGATGGTTTTATCGTGCGCTACGGTGCCGGAGCAGCCGGTTGCCGCTTTGGACACCCCGGCGAATCTGGTTCTAAACAGGGGGCATATAGAGCCCCTATCGTTTGGTGGGCCAATGGGGCTTTCGTGGGATGACGTCGAGGATCGGCAGAATTTCAGCGTGCTTGTTTTCAGGGACGCTGAAAGCAGTGATCCGCACGCGGCATTCGACAGGGTTGACGGCATAGAAGCCCTGTATTTGAACGTAAACGTTGCGTTTGAAGATCTTAGCGACGGCCCGTTCTGGTTCCGCGTCAAGGCCTTGGCAGATGAAGACTATTCGTTCCTGAGCGAGCCGATGGGGCCGTTTTGGTACGCTACGCATAGCGACGAATTTGCTTTTGACGCCCAAGGCAGTTATGCCATATTCAGCGACCCAGCGATTCCGGTTGTCGTTATGGACACGCGCAGGTTGACGGAAAGGCAGGCTCAGGGGCATATCGTGGGCGATGCCCATGTTCTGTGGGCGAACCAACTGGCCGTGGAAGAGGGCTTTACTCACGCGGATTTTAAAGAAAACGTGCTTGCCGCATGGCGGAATTTCATTGCCAACGACCTGACCCCCGAACAGCGGGCGAATCTGGATCCGGCATTGGGGTATAAGGATATCCATATGTTCCTTTACTGTGGGACTGCAAGCCGGACTGTTCCTGCGGCAAGGGCGGTTGCGACTTTAGGCTTCATCAACGTGTACAACATTGGTGGGTTTGTTCAAAACCCTTCTCTCAGGTACGTTTTCCCGGCCGTGGGCTTGCCCTGATCCAAAACCGGTAACGATTAAATAGCACTGGCTAAATCCACAATGGATTTAGCCAGTGCTTTCTTCCAAAGTTAGAGAGAAATAACAAAACTAGAAGGTAGTAACAATGAGGAAACTGATCATCGTGATTTGCACGGTTTTGCTTTCACTGTCGGCTTGCCGGCCTGCTGGAGACGGTGTTTTCGAAGGCTCGGGTAACGGTTTTGGCGGAGAGTTACGGCTTGCCGTTACGATACGCGACAGTGAAATCGCCGACATCGCGCTGATTTCCAACCGCGAGACCTATGCAACCTTTTCAAGGGCATTCCCCGTGCTTCGCCAGCGTATTCTGGAAGCAGGCTCGCCCATAGTTGACAGCGTAAGCGGCGCCACCTTTACCTCTTTTGCGGTAAAAACCGCGGTTGCGGAGGCAAGCAGGGCGGCCGG
>Ga0209755_10008797_pt1 | contig 10735 bp, 13 predicted proteins | sample TergutCo191P1_FD_187301 | JGI IMG/M metagenome (GOLD analysis project Ga0209755, IMG submission 187301) | Cornitermes sp. P1 segment gut microbial communities from Petit-Saut dam, French Guiana - Co191P1 (SPAdes) (version 2) | ecosystem: Host-associated > Arthropoda: Insects > Digestive system... | reverse complement strand
TGGGGGGGGGGGACAGGATTTGACAAGGTACTCCTGTCTCAATGCAACTTTCAATACTCAGCACATCAATTTGGGAGTATGTCACCTTTAACATATTGCACTTCCACCGTACATGTGGAAAAAATGTGTCTTCCACAGCACTGAAACATAACCTTTATACTACAGAAGTGCGTATTTAAATTTTTGCACATGTTTCTGAAAAGTGTGAACAAAAAAAATATAAGTTTATAAAGTAAGTGCCACAGTGTGGAAGACAAAACAGAGATTATGCATGCCTGAAAAGTGCAGTAAACTTCCTTGTTCCCTACATATATGTAATGAATTTCTACAGGTTTTCCTACATAAATTTGCATATGCAAATACAGATGTTTAAAAGGTTTAATATTGTGTAGCCAACAGTGTTTCTAACTAGAAAATTTAATTTGTAAACATTACACACCAGTACCCTGAAAGCATTGTTATACAGGAATCAAGTCATTCAGCACCCTTCTACCAAATAGCAAAAATTTAAAATAAAAGCATTTAAGACTACCTAAAAGAGTACCTATTATCTGATCCCTACTCTACACAAGATTTACCTCAAATGAAATCTCTGAACTGTCCTAACATATGCAACAGCAAATGGTATTGGTTCCACTACAAGTTGTCCTGTTGCTGTAACACTGCAAACAGACATTTACTATACTTTTATACTTGTATTTGAGATGAGTAGGCAAAAACTTAAAAAATAAAAAAAATAAAACAGTTGTTTTGCATCTATCTGGAACAGGTACCGCATTTGTATTGTGGTATGTTCTACGTCCTCGACTTAGTCTTACATAGAATCTCTATCATAAAATAAATTCTACTCTGTTCCTGTCCATTCTATGCTTGTAATCCTCAACGCAGCTTACATTAAAGTTCAGATACTGTTGGAGAACAGGTTTTGATCATCTTCCTCACTGAATTAAAACAAAACTCAACAACAACTCTTCACTTCCTCTGTCACCTTCACTACATTGACATACACAATTCAAAATGCATAAAGTACCAAGAATAAAATTCTTTCTACTCAAAAGAAAAACATTTTAAATGACTTCTTAAATTTTAATCACTAATTACAATCACATGCAGGTCTTAGGCATACTCCAAACATTAACCCAGAATGATGTTCAGAACATGAAGGATGACTTATCTGACCATGTTACATATTTCCAATTATCAGCCATCCAGGTTTTAGGACCATCATGCCATATTTTTAGCCATTTTATGTTGTTTTCAGTAATCAGAGGTTTAGCAATTGCAGCTCTACCACGGATATTGTGAAACACTTGCTGGACTGCTGTGTGGAAACAGGTCTTCACTATTCCTCGTAACTGATGATGTCTTCCCATGATCTGCTTATGCTATCATAACCTGCTCTGGATACACCCAATACAGTGGTCATTTTGGTTACAGATGCTCCAACTAAACATGCACCAACGATCTGTCCTCTTTGAAAATCTGACAAGTCTCCTATTTTCAGCTCTTTCGTACAAACTGTTACCGAACACAATCTGTGCTGCACTAACACTGGCACTACAAAGTGTAAATACACAAATGAATAACAAAGGTTACTCACAACTAACAAAGGCTCAGTGCAACCAACACAAACAGTTTTGTTCCTATATTGTCTAGCGTTTCCATTACTTTTTGTCCATCCACTGTACACTTCTATACACTATACATACATTTCTACACAATATACTTATTTATTTCTAAAGCAATAAAAATATAAGAGATGCAAATCCATAGTTTTTGGTACGGTTCATTCAGATAGGACTGTGATAGACTTGCTGCACAAACGAACATGCTGTTTCAGATTGTTGGCATTTAGTGTTATCTAAATACCTAACACTTTCTTTAATTCTATCGGCATTATCACAAATTGTAAGTACACTACTGTGATCCAGCCTAACATTACAGCATATCTCAACAATTCGTTTACCTTTTTCAATTCGGCTTTTACATCTAATTTCTCTTCAATACCAATTGCCTGTCACTGATATTTCACTTGGATTGCACTACATGATGTAGATTTATGTTTTTCACAAACGTTGGTAAGAACAGCCACTGCTGTTCAAGAAGAAATCAAATGACCTGCATGACTCACATCACTAATGCAATTAATCCATACACGTGACTGATGGCATGACAATGATGTCACTTCCTGCAAGCATCCTACAGACGATAAGTGCAGCCACTGATCATCTATGCCAAATCATGTTAAAGTAAAAATTATTGAGTAAATCTGAAAAGTGGCTCAAATTTTCAAGTCATATTAAAGCGAAATCGTCAAGACCCACCTATGCATCTTGAAATTCATTTAAAGAGATGTTTTTAACCATTTATAGTTCTAAATTGAGAGACAGTTAATGGCCACTATAATGTGAGGCACCACAAAAGATTAAGGGATACTGAACAATTATGCCTATCAATTTTAAAGAGAAAATTTAATCCATCAAGAGATGATCAGTGGTAATTAATGCAGACTGATAAACTCACAGATGCCAACCAAGGAGTTGACAATATATGGGACGGCAGTAAGGCTAATGCTCTCTGTGTTGGCTCCAAGGTTCCGTGCAAGGTATGTGGGGAGCCACTGCATGATGATGTAGTTGGACCAGTTCATGGCAAAGTGTGCTATATAAAGTGCCCACAGGGGCCAATGGCACACAAACTCTGTCCACCGCACATTTGGATTTGTTACCTAGGAAAATACAAAATAAGTATCAGCAGTCATGTATATCTTGAAACAGACATTACCTTTAACCATTATGCGCTGTTTCATAAATATTTTACCATAATGTATATAGTCTATCCACCTGTCCATATGTACATATGAATTTTGATGACTTGAACAGAGTTATATGAAAAGATAAACAAAAACTTTGCAATTATGTAAGTTGGAATTTCATGAATGCCATGAAAAATGTACAATTACAAACAAAACAACACAGGGACTCTACTTTTAAGTTTTACGATGTTATGAAACAAAACCACTGTTGGGGTTTATTGTGTGTTTGAAGGAAAGACGAGTCAATTCTTTGTGATACAAATGGCGTAAGAATGGCTTTACAGTTCTGTTCCAACAGCCAAAGGCAACTTCATGAAGCACTTCTGAAAAACTCAAACACATCGCACGTTACAGGTTACTTTCACAACTATGACAGTTATGTAGTAACACGGAAAATGTGTTCTGTACATGCACACTAGACACTTATGATTCAAGGCAGTATTAGTAAATTTTATGTTTTGTTGACCGTGCATCTTGATATAATCCTGTAAAAAAAAACCTACTTGATGCACAACTTATTCTTAGTATATTTCATCACCCTCTACATGTTTCAGGCATATCTAGGCCCATCACCAGGTGGTACAACTCTGTGTTTTCAGAATAAGTACCAGCTGTTGTATACATACGGTTGTACCTCCTAATGATGGGCCTAGAAATGCCCGAACACGAAGAGGCTGATGAAATATACTAAGAACAAGTTGTGCATCAAGCTGCTTTTTCTTTACACAGAATTAGTACCCTATTCAGGGATACAGTACCCTAATTCTATTCCTTTCCTGTATAAACACTTCATACTTGTAAATGTGAGCATGTCTAAATATTGTAGATGGTCCAAATGCAGAATTTAAAGACCACTTCACAACATGTGCATGCTTCACAACACATTACGCTGAATATGTTAAGTGAAAATAAAACTTCATAGCACAATTCATAAAATGAAAACATACAACAGTTTGTGAAATGTAAATACACTAAACACAGAATATACACTTCAAAAACATATAGACTGTTAATCTCTGTCATAATATCTGAAACTTTAAGAAAATACGAGGCTTATTCAGAAAGTAAGTACCATTTCGCCATTAAAAAAAATTGAGTCATCAGATTCCACATTCGTCAAACTATTTTTCCACATATTCACCACCATTAATGAGGCACTTATCGTAGCACGGCACAAGTATTTGTATACCCTCCTCATAGAATGCGGCCGCCTGCGATGTTAGCCACTACTGACAATGTCATAGAGTAGAGTCCTTGAAATCTGACGAAAGTGAAAGGACAGATCAGAAATTGTGAAATGTCTGTTGTCACGCACTCTTTTGTTAACCTTATGCACCAAATCACCATTCACCAAAGATGGACGCCCACTTCGCGCCTCATCGTGCACCTTCTCTCGTCCATCATCGAACATCTGAACCCATTTCCTAACCACACCATCACTCATCACATTGTCACCATACACGTGACAGATCTGTTGATGAATCTCACTTGTTAGCACATTCCTAGAGTTCAAAAAACGAATTACAGACCGTATTTCACAGTGACGGCCACTGCAGTTGTCTTAAACATGTTTAACGCACAGGAACAAACATAAACATAACACGGATTTCACAAAATGGCGTCTGTGGCTTCTCAACTGATAGGGGAAGTCGCTGCACACGTGCAAAGTGACAGTCTCGAGGATGCGCGAGAGATATGCGCAGACGGTACTTACTTTCCGAATAACCTAAGTATTTGCAGATATGAGTACAAGAGTAACTCACCTTTGGTACAAAAAGAGGAATCTCATCCTGTGTTGAGGTTGCACCATCATTATAGAACAGTAACCATATGAGTACCCACACAATTCCCAATGTCCCAAACAGGTAGAAACCAGTCTGCCAAGACAGGTAAGGGCACAGCTAAAAAAAAAGTGTGATAATCAGCGGTACCACTCACGTGAGTCACAATTTCCTGATGCTGAATTAATAGTTCAAAAGAGGTCATAACACACTGATCTGAAACATGAATTCAGCACTTCAATTTCACTTTCTCAGCATATAGATACATCTTACTTGTAAGGGATGAGCTGTGAATGGAAATGTGAAACTGTTCTACTACATTAGATAATGATGCTATCAATTTCAATACTGTACTGAAGTACTTTAAAATACTGTTGAAGTTTGTAAATACAATTTCAAAAACAAATGTGAAAAAGAGGTATCAATGTCAAACAGAATGAGCTCTTCAAAAATTTTACCTTCCACAGACAGACAACTCATCTACCATTACATATCTGTTCCAGTTTTATCATAAGCCTGCAATAAGACCTTAAACAACAAGCACACAACATGAAACAATAGGTGACCATGACATGCATGCACAAACTGCTGCAGTCTAACATAATTTGAATGACAAACTAGTACGAAAATACATGTTTGTTAATAGTGCTACTGACAGTCAAGTAAATTTTACATACTGATTTCTTGAATGACTCACCACAGATGCAACGGTCTGTCCTACAGAACCAGCAGCAACAAGGTAACCAAATGCTCTTGACCTCTCTTCCATTGGTACATTATGGCCAAATATATGGAAAATTGTTGGTAAACCTATAGAAAAGATAAATGGCATCCTACAGTAATAATTACAGAATGTCACCAAAAGCTCTATTCTAAGATATTCTAGTTTAGCTCCTCTGAGACCTGTATTTATCATTCACATTTCCTACCATTTTTAATAAACATTGGGACAGAAAGTAACTACCATATTACACTTGTCTATTTGATTTTAGTTCATACGTGGGTTATTTATCAAGGGTGTTTAAACTGCAGAAGTTCAACATAAAGTGATGTGAAGGGATGGTTATATACAACAAACTGAAATGGGCCACACAACAGAAGACTGCATGAAACAGTATCACAGAGAGCTCCAGTCTAATCATCCAGAATGATGAATGGGAGAAGAACATACAGTTACGTACAGATACAAAATATGGTTTCATAACGTGATGGCATTAGTGAAGATGCCCCACTGCACCAACAGTTGTTTGTGAAGCCACCTACAGCAACCTGCAATAAACCTTTAACAGGCAAGGCAAAGGTAAATCAGTGTCATTACAGGCCTGAGGTGCCCAGAGGGTTCCAGGAATTTAAGGTTCCCAGATTACGTGACAATGGCCCAGGATGGTGGTAAGTGTGTCAGCCTTACACACCGGCCGTTTTTTAACCCCAGGAAATACTCCTGATACTCATTTGTGTTAGAGGCTGAGTCGAACCCAGGACCATAGTACAAACGGAAGGATTATGTCAATGAAAAATTCCAATGACACCATCTGGAATTGAACCAGCAACCATCCAATTTGTAGCACAGCACCTTAATCACTGTGTTACTGTGGTCCCCCTTAACAGACAAGGCAGCTAGCTGATAAGCCCTGCCTGGAAGATCAATATCAATACAAGAAAATGCAATTACATAGGCCACTAGCAAATTTTTCATGATAACAGAAGGGTATGCATTAGGTGAGCATAAGACTTTTAATATACCACTAGCATCTACTGCAGAACTTGTAGAGGGTATGAAGCACTTTATATCAGCTCTGAAAACATTTATAACTGTTGATTCCTTTTATTCAATTAACAAAAATATAAATTATCACCATGAAGTAAAGATTGACGATAGTTCTATAAAAAAAGGCAGTAGAAACATTGTACACTTCTAGTCATATATTTCATCCACTTGTTCTGATATAAGATCAGTGATTGTTTAACATAATCATGTTTTTATAGCATTATGACTTGTTTCATATCCAAATGCCATATGGAAGACTGATGGATCAATGGAATGTATGTATGTTTTTACATATCTAAATATATACATATGTATATATGTATGTATGTACATATGTATGTATCCATACAAAGATGTAGCACAGAGGATACCACAGCCACACCCTACCCAATTAACCCATTCAAGGACCAGAAACAGTGGCAGTTAACACCTTCTTTGACTCAACCTTCCTTTCCATCTCAACTTCCTTTCACAATTCACCATTCTCTACTTTTTCTACTCACCGTTCCCACCTACCATCAGGTTCAAGATGATTCCACTGTCATATCCCTCACAGCTAAACCCACAGCAGTAATGAAAGTAAGCAACACAGTGCATTGTATTTGTATGCATGGTTACCGATTTAAAAAAGAAACTTCATGCCAAATCATACAACATTTTGCTCCAAGTGCAGTGAGGTAGGTAAGAAATGCATGGTGAGCAAACAAAAACAATTTTTAAGCCAACTTACTCTAGACCTCAAAAGGGCCATTTGTTACAGACCACTTGGCCTGGACTAGACACTAGCCTGTTTTCTCTCTTCAATGGGTCCAAGGACCCACCTGACTACATGAACTAAACACCTTCCCACTTTGACCTTGAAAATCGAATAACCAAGTTTCTCCAAAATGTCAGCAACATAGCCCACTGCCACATGGTGGAAAATCCAAACCATGACCAAGATGAATAATTAATCAATGTGAAAGCTTAAAAATAATTATGGATAAATTTTCAGCTATACAACTGTACTAGACATGTCATACATACATGCACATTTTAATTAACCTAGTAATCCACACCTTAAATTCTGGAGTAAAATCAGATGAACAAATCTGTCAACTTACCAAGTCCTTCACCTAAACCCAGCAGTACCCTGCAAAGTATCAGTGCAGGGACAGATGGTGCCAGAAAAGGAGTGACAGAGGTCGAAACAGACCATAGGAATACAGCAAATAAGAGTACTGCTTTTCCTCCAAATCTGCTTGCAGCACAAGCTCCAATCACCTGTAATGCACAGAAACTACAGTTAGCCTTCTGGCACTGACATTAATTCCAGGTGCAATTTGAGATACACTGGGATATAAATTGCAGGTTTCAATTTTTTCATGTGAAAACTTAGGCCAAAAAAAAAAAACAGCATAACATTGCACACACTGAAAGAGCAATTAATTATTTCAGTCAAACTATTTAACTGATCTAAAGAGTCAGAACACATGCGCCAATATTTCCAAATAACTGAAGTTATCCCCATCATATTCAAGCATTTGTGACTCTACGCAAGATTTACTGATAACAGAAGTAATCTGTGTGTAGTGATTCAACATGTATGTGTAAAAAGCAGTAACAATGTAAGTCCAAAAGAAATATCCTTAAAAGAAAAAAATATATAAATGGCTATCAAACACAAAACACAATTCATTCTTGATGGTATAGCACAAAACAGGATCCATAAATTAAAAAAAAAAACTATCCTTAAATTGTGCACGATTTCAGAGTTCTGCCACAGAGTAAATGAAATCTGTTTGGACTGTATGAGATCTGACCGACATGTTATCACAAAATGTTGGTAACAAGCTACCAACCTTCATTGCGTAACATCCCAGAATATCAATGAAATGCATTTTGGTATTGCGGAAGATACAAACCATGCTGCTGAATGACTGGTAATTTGCAAGATGTTAACAAACAGCATAATGGACTGGGTCTTTAAAAATTCAGATCAAAGCAATGATGGTCTAGCTGATATTGTACGTTTATTTTGGGGTTTTAGTAGTGTTTGAGAAGTGTCCACGGGCCAAATGCATCCACAGTGCTAGTCCTACTTTACCTTAGTTACTCTTAATGAATCGTGTGGAAGTGTGACCTAAATATGTGCTTTTATGACCATGGTGAAACAATGTACCCTTTTTCTGCAATACCACTAAGAAGTGGACAATTTTCTTAAGAGTTCAAGATCATACATTTTATTATTGGAACTGAAGGCTTTATGGCACAAGTGCCTATAAGTGTAGTACAGACAAAAAAAAAAAGATGTATCTTTGGAAAATTTTGGCTGAAAAGAGAAGGTTAAGTTAATTCCCGATGCTTCAGCACAAATAACAAAATATCACTTTTGCTGCCAAGTTTCTACACCATCCTCTTGAGGGAGTATGAATTATGAGGGATGGGTTTAATACAGGAAGACTCTGAGAATCTGTACTGGTAAGGACAGCAACATCATCATTTTCAGTGGGTATTCTGGTAGAAATTGAACAATATTTCAGAGCCATAGTCACACAACTCTACAGGCAACGCCTGATGTAACAAGTGGTGGAATGGTGGGATACAAAATTAGAAAAATCCAAGTCTGACTTAAAGGAGGAAGAAAGCAGACATCACACTTAAGACAAACCAACATTCACAATTCCATGCATTTTTGTATCTCCTATCTGCACAACTAACTTAGGTATTCTACAATGGCACAGGCTCTCCTACTGGTATAACAAACCTGTTCCAACCAAAATACCATGCAAACTCTAACCACATTAGTCAGAGAGGTAAGAGTCATACCATGATCATTTTGGAAGTATGACACTCCAATCATCCAAATCACACCATGGGCAACTTTAAAATGAAAATAATATATCTCAGAAACGCTGTGAACATAATATGTAAAAATTCGACAGAACTCTTACTGTTACTATTACCTGACTTGTGAAGTAACCAAATGCAAACGCTGAAAGAATCCATCCTTGCCAGTGTAAACTCCAATTGAATTCATCTGTCATAGGCACAATTGCTATTGGCATGATTACACGATCTGCTGCATTGATGAAGTTCGCTATCGAACAAAGGGCAACTATTCCAGAAGTTTTAGCCAACATGTTCTGATTAGGCATGCTTTACGGAATTTTAAATGTTGCTACCATTACCTTCGGATCAGAACTTCGGTAACATTAACCTCTACATACATTTCACTGGCCATGTTGCACTCAAATAAATAAGGCAAAACCATAAAGTGTTTCGGGTACTTAAGTGGACTAGTTCCTAACTGCAGTTATGCTGCATTTTACAATACTTTTGTATTAAATCAACTGAATAAAACTTCACTTCACGAAACCCTCCGTAGTTGTGTCATACTACTCCTACCGTAAACTACCAAAAATTCAGAGCACAATTTGCCAAGAAAAACACACAACTGTCATATTTAATATCCTCTGACTTTTCTATATTATGCATTCTGTCACGCCTGTTACAACGTTACAGTATTTATTGTGTCAGAACATCACTTAATGAAACCACTAGCGTAACCGTACAAAACACTAAAAACCCTACGTGGCACCTTACAAGACCCATTCTACCGCTGTTACTTCGTAGCACGATTTTCTGCCTCCTACCGGCCACGGATCCTGAGGGTATTATGGCGTAGTGGAATAACTACAGAACTCAGGCTCATGTTGTACACTGAGTGTACATAGGCGTGAATTATCACGTGGTTTTACGACTAGGAATCGTGCGATGAATTGTCAAATAATTTTCGTATTATTAAATTATAAGGCTTTAAAATAACGAATTTAAAATTACACTAACATGCGTAAAAACACGAATTCCGTCCACACATCAGGAAAAAAAGCAGTGTTTCTGGTTTGGTGTGGTTTATTTGCTCATTCATTCATTCACACGTGCAACATTGGACACATCAATTACAGATTACAATTTATATATTACAACACAGCTTATAATATATGGATATCCACCCAATATAATAAATAACAATACAAAATTTAAAAAACAACTGGAAGTGGAATCTGTCAACACATCTAGAAACATGTGTATTTATATAAATATACGAAAGAGTTAAGAATTCAAATTAAAAGTAATAATATAGAATGGTATGAGTTATATAAATGTACGATTATTTAGAGGTTTACTTTTACAATGATTACACTCAGCCAAGATCTTTTTTGGAATTCCAAGTAAAATATCCCTCCAACGAGTAAAATGAATTTATAAGCAGAAAACTTAAGAGATCTGAATTTGTTTGTCATGAGATCTATTTTTGATGCTAGTAGGAAGGTGATTAAAGACTTTGATTCCAAAATAAAAGGGTGTTTTTTTTTTTGTAAAGTTGTT
>Ga0209755_10008795_pt1 | contig 10735 bp, 9 predicted proteins | sample TergutCo191P1_FD_187301 | JGI IMG/M metagenome (GOLD analysis project Ga0209755, IMG submission 187301) | Cornitermes sp. P1 segment gut microbial communities from Petit-Saut dam, French Guiana - Co191P1 (SPAdes) (version 2) | ecosystem: Host-associated > Arthropoda: Insects > Digestive system >... | reverse complement strand
CTCGGTGGCAGGGAATAATTATCGGAATTTGATTTGTGTTATTAGCCATACCGACAGCCCGGCATGCTTTTGGATTATCGATCATGGCGGCGATTTCACCGTAGCTGCGGGTTTCACCGTAGGGAATGGTTCGAAGCGCTTCCCAGACTTTTCTCCTGAATGATGTTCCAACTGGAGAAAGCGGAATGTCAAACTCTTTTCGTTTTTTAGCGAAATATTCTTCAAGCTGCTTTGCCGTTTTTTTTATTAAAGGAGTTTCCTCATTCTTAAAATCCTTTGACGGCTTACTGTCTTTAAAAAAGATATTTGAAATAGCGCCTTCATTTTCGGCAATCCCTAAAGCGCATAACCCAAAATTATAAAATTTATAACACTTCATTATTCGCCAATGATTTTTACGAGCAGTCGTTTGCGCCGCTGTCCGTCAAACTCACCGTAAAAAATCTGTTCCCAGGGACCAAAGTGAAGTTTCCCGCTCGTTACGGCGACAACCACTTCCCGCCCCATGATTTGCCTTTTAAGATGAGCGTCCGCATTTATCTCGCCCGTGTTATGACGGTAAGAGGCGACAGGTTCGTGGGGCGCAAGTTTTTCCAGCCACACATCAAAATCGTGATGGAGCCCCGATTCATCATCGTTTATAAAAACACTTGCGGTAATATGCATAGCGTTTACAAGGCACAAGCCTTCCTGTATGCCCGACTCCTCAAGCAGAGCCTCCACTTCACCTGTAATGTTGATAAATTCTCTCGGTTTTTTAGTGTTTACCCATAATTCTCTTGTAATTGACTTCATATACTATTATTGCATGAAAATACCATTTAAGATATACTTGAAAATAACATGCCTTGCGGCATGTTTTAGCCGGCGTGGCGGAATGGCAGACGCAGTAGACTCAAAATCTACCGTACGCAAGTATGTATGAGTTCAAGTCTCATCGCCGGTAATACATTTAAATGAAAGATAAACTTACCGCATTAATTAAAATTGTTTCCTTATGTCTCTCTGCCCTATTCATGTATTCATGCGCAGTTTCAAAGGCAATTTATCTAAGTTCAGATGATTTTTCACAAAGAATAGGTTCGCAACTTACACATGAAGATTATAATACCGAAAATATTAATAATACAGCAGGGTCGGTTTTCCCGGAAGCGGTCTATATAAAAACAAGAACGCAAACATTTAATCTTTATCATTATTATATTATCCATGAGGGACTTGTTTGGTATAAGAGTATCGATAATAAAAAAGAACCAAAAGAATGGACACTTTTATCAAAAACAGGTATTCCTAAAAATACAAAAGCGATAATTGAAATATCCGCAGACGCTGACGAATTAGTAGCGCTCTCCGCAGAAGGAAATTTTTACCGGTATTTTTTTGATATGACAATTTTATTTCCTAATAATACATGGCTGGATAAACAAGGCTGGCCTGTATCAGAACAAATTCATTTTGATAATCGCACTTCAAAAAATCGTTCATGGGCTTTGGGGAAACGTAATCATCATGTTTTATATTACGAAGATATTTTTGGAAACCAGCATCACAATGGAACAATGGAAATAGCTACAACGTATGTGCTTTTAGAAGACGGTCAGGAAATTTGTTACGGCGATTCCGGCTTACCCAGTGATTTTTCCAGAAATTATTCAGGGCCGGAGCGAGGCTCTTTTATATCTGTTTCACTTTCGGCAAGTGCGTCTACCATGTTTGTTATAAATGAAGCGGGAGAAATGTATACACGGCTTGCTGATTTTGATACTGTTGGCAAAGATCCAATGTTCTTTAAATACACTTATGTTCCTTACAAATCAGACCTGGAAGGAAAAGATTATTTGTCAAATTTAAATGAATGGGCTCTTCCCTCTGAAGATTGGCGCTTGCAGCCTCGAATACCACTATCGGGAAACGCCGCTATTACCAGTCATATTACAATATTGCAAAATGGCCAGGGAAACAGCGCAAGAGAATTACGCGTTGCGGGTTTAAACGAAAAAGGTGAAACAGGTTATTGGAGCAAGCAAATATTTGATGACAATTGGAATTTTGTTTTGGTTCCATTAAATTTCAGCAAAGACACGATATTAGTAACTGCGAAAACATTTGATAAAAATAAAAAAGGCAGCCGTGGATTATCTTTAGATAAAAGTTATTCCGGTTACAGCTGGAAAAATAACGAGATAGAAAATAATTGGGAATACAAAATCCCGGATTTTAATATGTTAGAAGGTGATTGTAATTTACAAATTACATGGCAGGGAGAAACTTGCGTATTAAAGCTGCACCCGTTGGAAATGTGGACTTACTACAGAAGAGATTATCTTCCCGGAAGAACGGGCTCTCCTAAAATGTTCCTTTTAACTCTCGAAATCCCGGAAAAAGCTTTTGATTCGTTAAGCGTGCCTTTTGCAAAGCTTCTAACAGATAAGTTTTCAAAAAATAACAAAAAATTATTTAATTATATTTTAGCTGCTGATAATAATTATATAATCATTCGGGAATTCAATAGCAATAATTTATTCATTTTTTTAACTGACGGCTCAATACCTGCTCATTATTCAGAAATTAACTTTGGACTTTATGTAAAAAATTACAATGATGTAGATCGTTATTATTCACCGGAACTAATAATAAACGATAACGATAATTTAACAATAGAAGAAATAAAAGAAAAAATTAAACTCAACAGACAATTCGCAGATGAATTGGACTATAAAATTCGCGCCATGAGATGGTCGCAGCTTGCCTCTGTCAAACTTAACGCAAGTTACTTGCCTGCCCATTATATAGCTAAAATTACTCCTTTGCGCTTTATTGATGTGCCAAAGATCCGCACAGTAACAAGTTACGGCAGAGAACTTGTGTTAGCAAACAACGCCTATATTCATGCAACTACAAACGCCGCAATTTGGCTATATGAAAATATAATTGAAATGCTGGAAATGCGTATAACCTGTTACAAAGAATTAACGAAAAAATCAATGGCATACAATTTACCTGCTTATTATTCAGAAAATATTTCTGATTATTGGAACGTTGCAGGTCTTCCTGCAACAATATCAGGCGTTTTTTATTCTTCTGAAATGCCCGTTAATGCAAAGTCAAAACGCAATTCAGAAATACCTGCAAGTTTATCTATTGTTTATCCGCAGTCGGGCAAAAATATTTCCGGCTGGTTTTTAAAAATCGGAGAAGAATCAAAACAAACAGAGAATTTTACCATTTTTTTGGAATCGCAAAAAAGCGTAAAAAACATTTATTCCAGAAAAGGATTATTACCAAAAAATAAAAAATTACAGTTTGACGGCACATTATTTATTAATAACAGCGCCGCTAGCTCAATAGAACAAGAAGTAATTGAACGTTGTTTACTACCATTAATTTTTCCTATACCAAATAATGTTCTTGGCATTATAAATGAAAATATAAAGGTGCGAATTATCTTTGACGGGAAAACACTGGAAATAAGAGAATATCCGGCAAAACGAGGAAACTCTCTTATTTTTAAGGGTACTCTCTAAACTGTTTATAATTAATACTTTCCGCCCCTGCCGCTATGACTTCCGCCTGAAGATCTGAAGCTCCCGCTGACGCCGGAATTACTATCTGTTTGCCGTTCGGTTTTTGTAACTCTGCTGTAAAGGAATGTATCTTTCTTTACCTTAAATTTAAGACTGCCTGGAACAGCGTAAGCGTCCGCTTGACTTTGCGCAAAAACCGCGTTCATTCCTTTTTTCCAGGCCATAATGACGATAATTCCGATTAAAAAGGCAACAATCCAAGCAATAACCATAAGAACAACATTCCATTGATGAATAAAATTGTAATGTTTACCTTTTGCATCTAGTGCTAGAAATTTTTCCCAATTAACAATAAAAGATTTGTATGCATTATAATTGCTGCCGCTGCTAAGATATTTAATAGCGTCAGCTTCAAGTTTATTACCTGCTGTATCATTTAATATTTTTATACCTCTGCCGGATGTGCTAAACCAATATTCCCTGCTGCCTATAACATGGAGAAAGAGGCATCCGCTTTTGTCCTGTCCCTGGCCGTAACCGTTATTATCAAAAAAATTATCCGCATAAGCAGAAGAACTCGAATCGCCAATATTTTTTTCTGTTACAATAACTAAATCGAAACTATATTTTACAGAAATAGAATCGATAAGGGCGTTTAGATCTTTCTTCTCGTCTGCGCTTAATAAACCGGCATTGTCAACAATCCTTGTCTGGGCAAACGCAGGAACAGCAAGAAAAAACATCGATATCAATATAAAAATATTTTTTATCACAAAAACTCCTAAAAAAATATACGTAAAGCTTGAATAATCAGCGTAAATACAGCGCCAATAATACCGGCAAACGAAAGCCCGTACTTCCATGATTTAGCCGTATCTGCCGGCAGTTTTCCTATAAGCCGTCCTGTCTGTCCGTTCATAAGAAACATATAATTGTTATTTTTATACTTTGTGTTTAGAACCCACACAGGCATTAAACTATAACTTACCTTGCCATTTTCTGTATTAACCGACGAACTTTCAACATTGACAGACCCATATCCCGTAACGGACGCGGCAAATTCGTTTTCTACCGACTTTTTAATTCTTCGCGCCGCTCTTTCCTTGCTCTTTTCCGCATCTACATCGTATTTCTCCGCAATATAACCGGAAAGAAAAGCTGTTTGAAACTCCTTCAAGTCGCTGTAATTAAACGGCTCAATAGAGTCCATGTAGTCATCGTCCATTTTTTCGGAACCATCGACAGGTATTTTTTCAAACATCATGCTTCCGTCGCGCACAATGGAATAATGATCTGTCCTGGAATAATTGTACCTTGAGTCGCTCCAGGATTTTGTCCTAGTACCTTTGTAACGAATATGTCCGTTAGCGCTTGCATCAAAAAGCCAGAATGGCAGATACACACCCTGAATGCTGTTGATTCTGTTTTCTTCTTTAAAGCAATCCGGAAGAAGTTTTTTCCCTTTATAAAAATTCTTTAGCGCTTCCACCGCAGCCTTTTTATCAAGTTTAAAAGGAATAATATATTCAGGTTTTAATAATCCTGTTAGACGGCGCAGTACAATTTGCGTATTGCCGCAGTTAGGGCAAACCATCGCTGCAGTGTTTTTATCACCTAACAGCTCCGCTCCGCATGAAGGGCAGGAACCTTGGGTAAGCTCATTTAACTCTTCTGAGTCCCATTCTTTTAAATCAGTTTTTCCTTCCCAGCCAAACTGATCTTTTTCGGGGATTGCCAATTCTTTCTGGTATTCTTCCAAAGCCGCAATCTCAAACTCAGCATCGCAGTAAGGGCATTTCATATTTTGTGTTGAACTGTCAAACTTAACCGCGCCGCCGCAGTTAGGACACTTATATTCTTTTACTTCCATTGATTATACCTGGTTATGTTAAACATCATGGTTTTGATTTACCGCACTCGCCGCAAAATTTTCCTGTGTTGCCGCCATGTCCGCATGAGCATGTCCAATCACCGCTTGGCGCAGGCTTGCCGCATTCAGCACAAAACTTGCCGGTGTTCCCGCCATGTCCGCACGAGCACATCCAGCCGGCACTCGGCACCGCAGTTTGCTGTTGCGCAGGCGGCTGCTGTTGCTGACCCATTTGAAAAAGCGCCTGAGGATTCATACCACCCGCTTGATTTGCCATTCCCATTCCCAGAAAACCTGTCATGGCTCCTGCCGTATTTCCCGCAGCCGCACGCATCGCATCACCTTGAGCATTAACAAGAGACGCAGCCGCCATTGTAGGATCGCGCATAACAGCCGCAGCCTGAAGGTCTTTTATTTTCTTTTCATCTTCAGCAGAAGCAGTGCATGTTATTCCAAAATTGACAATTTCAATCCCGCGAACATCTCTCCATTTATTACTGAGCGCTTCGTTTAAAATCTCCGCGAGTTTATCTGTATGAAAAGAAATCTCATGATATTCCATTCCGCTGCCCAGCTTTGCCAGCGAAGGACCAAGAACAGTAACTATCTCGCTTTTCAACTGGCTGTCAATTTGATCTCTTTTATATAGATCATCAATGTTTCCGCATACATTAGAATAGAATAAAAGCGGATTTATCATTTTGTATGAATATTCGCCGTTGGCTCTAAGACTGATAGTAAGACGCAGATTGATGTTAGGATCAATCACTAAATACGGAATTGGGTTTGGCGTGCCGTATTTATTGCCTATTATTTCTTTTGTATTAAAGTAGTAAATACGCTGATCTTTTCCGGGACTTCCGCCGTATTTAAATCTCTCTCCAATACTTTTAAAAATTCCAACGATACCCTTATCCAAGCCGCCGTAAAAAACGCTGGACTCACTTGACTGATCGTAAGTGTAATGCCCCTCCTCGGAGCAAAATTCCATAACACGCCCATTATCGATAATAACGGCAGCCTGTCCTTTATTTACAACAATACCTGAACCATTGGAAATAACATTATCTTCTCCTTTGGTATTGCTGCTTTTTTTACTTGTTCTTTTCTGCCCTTTTGCCGCAAGCACATCCGCTTCCAAACTTTCGCAGACAAAAAACTCAAGCCATTGATCCGCAAAAGTCCCACCCACAGCTCCGGCTAACGCTTTAATTAATCCCATAAAATCTCTCCATAAATATTTTATAAGTATTTTTGTTATTTTACAATTGTTACATGGTATTTGCGGCTTGTCAATTGAGGAATTTGGGAGGCATTGAAAAAAATTACCTTCTTTAGTTCAATTATCATATCTTTATTTTTTAAAAAGCCTCATGTAGAATACCCTTATGGCAAAAAATAATCCTCTAATAAAGCCATTTTTAAAATGGGCAGGGGGAAAAAGGCAATTATTAGCAGAAATAAAAAAATATCTTCCGAGTGATATTAACACATATACCTATTTTGAGCCATTTTTAGGCGCAGGCGCAGTATTCTTTGATCTGCAGCAAAAAAAAGCAGTTATAAATGATTTTAACGAACAGCTAATTCTTACTTACAATGCAATAAAAGAAAATATTGATGAACTTATTGTATTGCTTAAGAAATATCAGAAAAAAAATGACGAAGACAGTTTTTATAAAATCAGAAATATTGATCGTGAACAGGAAAAGTTTTTGAAGTTATCAAATATTGAAAAGGCAGCCCGGCTAATATTTTTAAATAAAACATGCTTCAACGGTTTATATCGCGTTAATTCTCAAGGATTTTTTAATGTGCCTTACGGTAAATATAAAAATCCTGCAATATGCGAAGAAATTACTTTACGGAAAATAAGTGATTACCTGAACTCCAATAAAATTGAAATTTTAAATTGTGATTTTGAAACTGCTGTTGCGAAAGCAGGTAAAAAGTCATTTGTTTATTTTGATCCCCCTTATCATAGTCCCGATAAAACTAATTTTACAAGTTATCAAGCCGGCAGGTTCAATGAAAACGAACAAGAACGACTCCGTGACGTTGTCATCAAATTAACAAACCGAGGAGTAAAATGTCTATTGAGCAATTCCGATACTGATTACATCAGAAAATTGTACAAAAATACATCTTTAAAAATAATACCAACTCAGGCAAAAAGAGCAATTAACTCCGATTCTGCCGGAAGAGGTAATGTGAATGAAGTTCTAATCAAAAATTGGAAAGATTAATTACGCTTCAATCATCCACAAGCCATGCAAGTTGCAATACGCGTAAACTGTTACAGGATCGGCGCTGACAGTAAACTCCGCCGACGGCGCATCTGTATGGTTAAGAACAACACGCTGGGTTCTGTTGCCGTTAGCTGCGACAATCCAGGCAATATGATGCTCTTCGGTCATTGGGTGTACAACGCTGCCTACCGTTACAGTCAATTTTGTTCCTTCGCGGACAGCGGCAGGCACATGTTTTTCTTTAGCGCCGTCTGTTGTATTGGGGGTCAATTCCTGCATTTTCTCGCCGCAGCAGATTATAGCAGGTCCTGCATTGTGTACAAAACTGATGATATTTCCGCAGCGGGAACATTTGCAAAATTTTCGTTCATTGGTCATAATTAATCTCCTTTGTTAATTATCATTTAGTTATAAATATTATACAATATTATTCAGATAAATAAACAAAAAATAATTTTTTTATCATTAAATCTGTATAAAACATATAAATTCCTTGCTTTTTTTTTCTTTTTGTAGCATTATAATAATATAACTTATTATTTATGCATTATGGCGCTCTATATTCATGAGAAGGAGTTAATATATGGAAAAATCAATTGATGAATTAGTCCAAGAACGCACACAGCAGCTTCAAAAGCTTCAGGATGGAATGGTATATGTTTTATCAAATTTAATCGAAAATCGTAGTAACGGAACAGTAGGTAAAATTGAACATTCAACAACATATTTAAAAATATTAATAGAAGCGATGATTGCGCGCGGCGTATATACCGAAGAACTGTGTAAAATAGATATTAACATGCTTTGTTCTTCTGCTCGTTTGTACGATGTCGGTAAAATGGTAATTCCAACAGCAGTTTTAAGCAAACCGGGAAAATTGACAGCTGACGAATTTGAAGTTATGAAAACGCATGTTGCTCAAGGAGTACGTATTCTGGATCAAATCGCTTCCCATGCCGGAGATAATATCGACTTTTTAGTTAACGCCAAATTATTCGCAGGATATCATCATGAAAGATGGGACGGAATGGGATACCCATATGGGGTGGACAGATTAAACATTCCTATTCATGGACGCTTAATGGCAGTTGTCGATGTATATGATGCGCTTATTTCAGAACGTCCTTACAAAAAGCCCTTTACTCCCGAAGAAGCAGGAAAGATAATCATGGACAGCGCAGGCGAAATGTTCGATCCTCTTATAATCGAAGTTTTCCATAATATTGAAGATCGTTTTAAAGCCGTTAAAAGGGAATAAAAAGATCCTGCCAAACGACAGGATCTTTATTTGGTTTGCGTTTATCTTGATCTGCCCTTATTGTATCTGTTTTCTCTATCGCGATCATATCTTTTCTTTTCAAATTTATGACCATGTTTCTTGTTATCAAAGCGATTGCTATGGGGTTTATCACGTTTATCGTAATGATGATTAAAACCTTGATTATTAAAACCAGAACCGCGCGGAGGCGCAATAAAATCATAGGATTTTTCACCAATTGTAACTTTAAGAGGTTGAATCATATTTTTAAATCCGCGCCCTTCTATAGAAACCTTTTCACCTTCTTTAAGCCCATCGATAAAACCAATATATCGATTTAGCATCGGAACAAGGTAAACAGATTCTTCGTTTTGAACCGCGACAAATCCCTTTTCCAGTTTTAATGTTCCTTCTACAGAAACAGTATTATTTTGCCTATCCTTACGCTGCGCCTTTTCCTGCTGATCACGCAGCTCCGCTTCCCGCTGTTCTTTAATTGGCTGAGCAAAAGCTGTACCAGCAATTAATACCGCAGCAATCATTAAAATTATTAATTTTTTCACACTAACCTCCATTGTAATTAGCATATATTTCTATAACCAAAAACCGTAAGAGGCGTTACAATTATAAAATAAAAAAATGGAGAATTTATATATAAAATTCTTGTAACCTTTTTAAATGATGAGATTAACTATGCTGAGCTGAAAGCACAATCAGAGAAATAAACAAAGACACGGCAAGAGTAACGATATACACGGCAAGCGCGGCAGTAAAACCTATGCTTATAACAAGCCAAATACCAAGCGTATTAAATACAGAACGGTACAGGAAAACAAAACCATGGAAGACTATCGGTAATACAGGGAGCAATAAAACAAAAAGGTAGCGCGGTCTTTGTCTTGCGCGGTAGCGCCATGCAATTACAATAACAAAAATTGCCATGGGCAGAAAGAAGAAAGCTGAACCAAGGCGGTTTAATATTTCCGCCTCGAAAATCTGATTAACATACCCAGCCTTCCCAAGCGCTTTTGCCGCCGAAAAAAGATCCCTTATCTGAAGATTAGTCAGTCCCCGGCGGACATTAGAAATTAGCATTAGCTCGTCAAAGCTTACATCAAGAAACACGCCGCCAACTGTAGGAGTGCCAAGAATCCAGTCACTGTTAAAATCGTTGTTTTTATCGGAGCGATCCAGCGCGTGCATTAATACAAGTATTTGTTCTCTACCTTTCATGCTGACAGGAATTAGTTTCGCATAACGGGATGTTACAATTGCTTTTGGAACGGAATATACGTCAAATTCCATATACTCAAAATTGATACCATACGCAATATCCGAGGATGTTGTAAGAGTGCCGAAACGAAGCACTGCTCTTCCGGGCAGTTCGCTGTTTACTTCGTTTGGCAATGAAAACAAAGCTCCTGTTATACTTTCACCGACCGATAATTCCATCTCATCAATAAAAAATGCCGTTTCTTTTGCGCGAACTTCACTGGCGGCATAGAAATTTTTCGCATCAGGGTCATCCGGAGTAAGGGTCAGCAGTTCCTGGAAAATGTAAAAGGCTCGTATCCAGTCGTCTACTTGCATTGCCTGATACCCGGAAAGCTTTAAATTGTAAATATTATAAAGACGAATATCTCTTTGGTTAGGTGACAAGGAGGCAATCATATTCCATGCTTCACTTGAAAGCTGAGCGGAAATGGCTGCTTCCGCGCTGCCTTGTATTGAAAGTTTTACTCCAAGATTCGCAAGCCAATGCGCGTCAAAATATCTTTCTTCGCTAAAAGCTTTCCTTCCCATTTCAATTGCTTGAGTAGAATTAACAGGTTCT
>Ga0209755_10008794_pt1 | contig 10735 bp, 8 predicted proteins | sample TergutCo191P1_FD_187301 | JGI IMG/M metagenome (GOLD analysis project Ga0209755, IMG submission 187301) | Cornitermes sp. P1 segment gut microbial communities from Petit-Saut dam, French Guiana - Co191P1 (SPAdes) (version 2) | ecosystem: Host-associated > Arthropoda: Insects > Digestive system >... | reverse complement strand
TTGCCGTCGGACTGCAACTGCAGCCTGACGTGGGTTTGGGCGGGGCTTGCGGCTATCGCGGCTGCCAGTACCGCTTGGGTAAATGTTAGGCTGGTGTCGCTAAACGTGGATCCTAGCCCGGAGAAGGCCTGGGCCAGGGTGGCGTTATGCGGGTTGCGGCCTATCTGGAACTGCACGTTGCCCGCGCCTCCGTCGTCTATGGTGCCGGACACCGTCAGGGTATACGAGCTGCCGCCGGTGAAGAACCCTACGGGAATGTCTATGCCGTGCCAGTTCTGCGTGCGGCCGGTAATCTCAATCGTGTTGCCCACTAGGCTCATTGTCACGGCGCCGGCGCTTGTTACCCAGGTGTCGGGGATTGCGGCCGCGGTCGCGAGGTCGAAGATTGTGGGTTCGAAGACGCCGGTATCGCCGGGATCGTCATTACCGTTGGGGCATCCTGCCAGGGCGATGGTTATCGCCACGGTGGCGGCCGTGAAAATCAGTTTTCGCAATTTCATTTTGTCTCCTTAACGAACTGGTCGTTTGGTATTGCTGTTTGGATTGCTCGCGTTTTATCCTTGCGGTTCTAACGCTGGTCCTTCGTCCTCCCGGATGCCCCGCGCCCGGCAAGGCCATTTATTTCATGGCCTTGCCGGGCGCGGGGCATCCGGGAGGACGGGCCTTTCAGTGGCAGTGGCAATTAACTGCCTTTGGAAAATCCCTGGTGTATATTGCCGGTTCTAAACCTGCGGGCCTAACCCCTGCCCAGGGTGAACCGAGGCAGGCTTGCGACGAGGCCCGGCCGGGGTTTTCCAAAACCGGTGACCGACACTCCATCTCCTTGCGCCCACAAATCGGTGCCGGTCACCAAACTGGACAAGTGCCCGTTTCAATGCCGGTCCACAAGCTCCCAGGTGCGGGAATCGCCGGCCTTAAGCCAAACCACGGGATCCCGCCCAGGGTGAACCGAGGTAGGCTTGCGACGAGGCCCGGCCGGGGTTTTCCAAAACTGGTGACCGACACTCCATCTCCTTACGCCCACAAATCGGTGCCAGTCACCAAACTGGACAAGTGCCCGTTTCAATGCCGGTCCACAAGCCCCCAGGTGCGGGAATCGCCGGCCTTAAGCCAAACCACGGGATCCCGCCCAGGGTGAACCAAAACGGTGTTCCCTCTAAACAAGCTGTGCGGGTTCATTGGTTCGGATTCCCCGAAGCCCATTGGCCTTGGTACAAAAAAAGCCTGCACCCAATGCAAAAGCGTCGGGCGCGGGCTTTGGAACATGGGCCCGGGGTTTGTGGCCCCAGGCCCCCGTCGCCTGTCAATTCAGGCGACGGGCTGAAAGGTTGACGGTCTACCTGTAACCCTCGATTAAAATGTCTGTGATAATGAAGCCGACCGCACCGGCAGGTTGGGGGGCTGTCCCCCCCCAGCTATTTATCTCGATGTCGATGACCTGGTTTGCCCCCGTTATCGTAAGCGTATGCTCAAAGGCGATATTACCAACCACATCACCGCCAATAGTTGGGAGATTTTGACCACCTATTTCTGGCCGTCTTGTGGCTCCAGCGGCGGCTTCCAGAATCCAATACCCGGTAATGGTCAGTTCATCGCCTGCTCTAACGGGAACGCTCAAATTACCGACGGCAAGCCTTACCCTGTTCCAGTTGGCGGTTCTGCCAGTCTGCCGTACAGCCAGAGACCCATCCACGAGATACCACTCGGTGCTACCAGAAGGGGCGTTATACGTAAACGCATCTCCGGAATCAATCGCGTCATCCGCGGAACCTGCTTCCTGGAGGGGGCCGGCGGTTATCCCTTCGGCTTCAATATAGTCCGCCAGGGTGAGTATTTCCACAAACTCGCCCAGTGTCAAGGTAAAGCTTTCCGAAGCCCTCGTGCCAGGTGCCGCTACGGTTACTTCGAAGTCGCCAACGTCATAACCAAAATCACCGTAGAAGGCCAGGGTGGCCCTGCCGCTGCCGTTCGCGTCCAGCACGATACCGCTGTTTGCTACGCTGACGGGCAAGACGGGTTCGCTCGATACCACCAGGGGAACGGAGGAGGCGCCACCCGCGTTCAGCCTGAACGCCTCTACCGTGAATGCCGCAAAACCTTCCCCGTCGAAGGTTACCCTTTCAGGTACCCTAAGCCCGCTGATAAACAGGGTGCCGGGCAGGGAGGCGACACCGCCCAGCGTTACCGTGAACGGGATTTCGCCGACTTCCAGATCTTCCCAGTATTCATAGTCCACGATCAGGGCCAGGTGCGAGGCGGCGGCCGTGGTCGTGGCGGCCGTGGTGGCCCCGGAGCCATCCGCCCCTATCGCTATGCTGCCACCGGCCACGCTAACGCCGTCGGGCAGGCCCGTAACCATCGCGTCCGTGAACGTGATGGTGCGGGCCGCGCCCTCCAGGAAGCGGGTCGTAATCGGGAACAGCACGGTCCTGTACGAGTCCTCCCCCTCATCCCATCTGACCACGGTGCCAGACTGGGCGCCGATCGCCACGTTCGGCGTGGCCATGTTCCTCGTCTGGGTAAGGCCGGTCAGGACGAAAACGCCATCGCCCTCGGGGTTGTTCAGCCTCAGCCTGATCCTGTCCTCGACGCCGTGCTGGTCATCCGCGTTTATGCGGTTTATCATGCCCACGGTCAGCGTAACCTCGATCGTCGCCACGCCGTCGATAAAGCTGGGCGTGCCTATGTGCTGGTTGTCCCAGCCGGGAAACGCGGCGTTTCCCGCGACGACCTGCAGCATGAACTGCGTGTTCACGTTGAATTCAGGCGCCGTGGCCCTGAAGCTAAGCACGTCGCCCACCTCAAAGCCGTTGTAGCCGAAGAAGTCCAGCCCGGCCCAATCGGCCTGCGGCTCGATTCGAAGCCCGTCCGAAACCACCCTTACCACCGTCTGGCCGCCGGACCTTTGGAACGGCTCGTCGATGTCCTCGTCGGTCAGCGTCCCGGAGCGGCCCTCCATCCAGTCGTCCAGGTTGAACACCTCCACCATCAGGACCGGCGGCGGCTCCAGATCGACGCCCCAGCCGCATCCGGTTATTACAAACGCCGCCGTCGCCGCCAGCGCGGCAACCACGGCACTTCCGATTATCGTTCTTTTCACTTTCATTCTATGCCTCCAAAAAAGCACTTGGTTTTGCGGAATTACTGTCCGCGGCAGCAAGAACCTCGCAAACTGCGCGACGCGCAATAACATCCCCCCGGGGATCCCCGGGTTTCCCGGACCGGCCCAAACTAGAACGCAAACCTAAGAAGCATGGGTATGTTGAGGCGGATGTTGTTGTTCCCGGTGAGCCCGGCGTTCCCGCCCATGTTCACGCCGCTGCTTATGTGCAAGCCTATCGAGAACGCGCCGGAGGCCAGCGGGAGCCTGTAGACGGGTTTCACCGACCAGCCAAGGTGCTGCTCGGCGGAAAAGTCCACCGATTCCCTGTAGGTGGGGCTTTCGTCGTCGCCGTCAACCGCGCCAACCGCCACCGACAGCCCGAGGTCGAACATGAGCGAGCCAGGGCCCATGGCGATGACGGGCATAATGTTGCCGGTGATAAAGGTGGGGTCGAAATTGTTGCCGGAGATGTTCGCGCCGACGCGGAACCTAAGTCCCATGGTTCCGGGCACCAGGCTGGGCATGTCCAGCGCCAGACCGGCGTGCGCGTCCATGAAGCGGTCGGCATCGGGGATTACGACCGCGCCGCCGAACAGGATGTTCCCGAAGTCAAGCGCCGTCAGCAGGAACGACAGCCCCGCCTGGCCCATGTTGGTCGCGTCGCCCCAGGTGGTCTGAACCTGGTTCAAGGCAACGGTGCAGTTGGGATCGCCGCTGAGGGGATCGTCAATGTTCATTATACCGCCGGGGGCGTTGTACACGAACTGCAGGGTGCCAACACCGGGAATGGTGTAGGTCCCGTGGAACCTGAACCCGGCCAGCATCTCCTGTATCGGGAGCCGCCTGGTCACCTGGGTGTTCGTCGCCTGCGGCCAGTTTAGTCCGCCCGTGGGAAGTATCAGGTTCAGGGCGAGCCCGTCCACGCCAAAGTTCGTGAAGGAGAGCGCCAGGCCGAAGCTGTCCCAGTTCCCCGGGAATATACGCCGCCAGAAGTCCCAGTGGTGGTTGAACATGTAGTCGTTGTCGCCCTGGTGGAAACCCCAGCCGGCGAAGTGCGCCGTGTCGAACATGCCGTCCTGCTGTATGCCGAGCAGTATCCGCACCGGCTGGACGGGCCTCCACCACACAACCGCCGTGTGGATCCAGGGGATGTCCCTGACAATGTCCTGCTGCCTTAGGCGCCACGTCCCCCCCAGGGTACCGTCCGCGTTTGTCCCGGACAACTGGATCTGCGCCCCGCCGAGGCCCCCGCCGATTGTCATGTCGGTGTCCCCGTCGGTCAGGTTCGGGTGCAGCAGGTTAAGCCTGGTTTCCACCATCCCGCTTACCGCCACCTGGGCGAAGGCCGCCGTTGTCACCATGGCGGAGACCGCCAAGACCGCAATTAACTTCTTCATTTATGCCTCCTTAGAAAGCATGTAGCCCTGCGGGATACTGCCCGCAACAGTAAAAATATTTCCAACCGCGCGACGCGCGATTTAACCCAAAAACAGCCCCGCCCGCGTCGCTCCACGCCACGCCACGGGAAAGCATGAAAGTCGCTTACGGCATGGAATTTCCGCCCACGCCGCCCGCGGGACAACCGGCCATAACGCCCGTTCTGACGCCTACGCTCGCATCAAAAAATAATCTAGGGGCGACTTTTGAGGGTGTGCTGGGGTAAATAACAGGATCCCCTTCCCGCGACAGGCATATCAGCAACCTAAGTCATGGTTTTATGGCAGAGTCGTTGCAAAGGCGAAGGAATGGAAAAGCTGGCAAATCTACCAGTCTGGCCAGTACTCTTGAAGCTGCTTCTTTTCTCTCCACAGGCCACGCTTTTTATGGTATCCTTCGTATATCATGGAAAAATTTGCCGACGAGGCGGTCATTGAAGTAACATCCGGGTCAGGCGGCAACGGTTGCGTTGCCTTTCGTCGGGAAAAGTACGTTCCCAAGGGCGGGCCCTCCGGGGGGGACGGGGGTAAGGGCGGCAACGTGGTGTTCACGGTGCGGCGCAACCTGCGTACCCTTGCACACCTTCGCCACAGGCACGTCTTTAAGGCGGAAAACGGGCACGACGGCGAGGGCTCCGGCCGTTACGGACGAAACGGGGCCGACGTGGTTATTCCCCTGCCGCCGGGTTCCGTTGTCCGGGAGGTGCAGACGGGCAGGCTGGTGCGGGATTTTTCCCGGGGGATGGGCGACGGCGGTGGCAAAGCCGAAAGCGAAAGCGAAATTGAGACCAAAGCCGAAGCCGGCACGGACGGGGCGGGACTTCCCGGGCCGGAAAGCCGGGGGATGGAGGACTTCGTCTACCTTAAGGGCGGCAACGGCGGCTGGGGGAACATCCGCTTTAAGTCCTCGATAAATCAGGCCCCGCGCAAGGCCCTGCCCGGGCAGTCGGGGCGGACCGTGCAGTTGAAGGTGGAACTCCGGATAATGGCCGACATCGGCCTTGTCGGGTTCCCCAATGCCGGAAAGTCCAGCCTGCTGGACCGCTTTACCAATGCCCGGCCCAAAATCGCCCCTTACCCCTTTACCACTAAGATTCCCAATCTGGGCGTTCTGTCGGTCGGCTACGGCGGTGCCGACGATCTGGGCAGGGACATAATCATCGCCGACATTCCCGGGCTGCTGGAAGGCGCGTCGCAGGGCGTGGGTCTGGGAATACAGTTCCTGAAGCACATTTCCCGGGCCGCCGCTCTGGCCTTTCTTGTCGATCTTTCCGACGACAATTATCTGGAGGCCTTTGACGTGCTACAGCGGGAACTGGAGACCTTCTCCCGGGAACTGGCGGAAAAGAAGCGTGTCCTGCTGGGAACCAAGACCGACCTGCCCGGCACCGGGGAACGCCTGGCCGAACTTGTCGCCAGGTACCCCGGCGAAACAGTCCAGGGCATTTCGGTATTCTCCGGCGACGGGATGGACGAACTGGCGCGGGACTTCCTGCGGCTGGCCGGGGAGGTCGGGGCATGAGGATCGCGGTATTCGGCGGCAGTTTCAACCCGGTTCATATGGGGCACCTTTTTCTGGTGGACTCAGTGCTTTCCAAGTTGGATTACGACCGTGTCGTGCTGGTGCCCGCGTTCCGATCCCCCTTCAAGCTCGCGGTGCTGGGCATGGAGGACAGCACCCGCAACCGTCTGGAGATGATCGCCACGTCGATAGCCGGGGATCCCCGCCTTACCATTGACGACTGCGAGATTCGGCGCGGCGGGGTTTCCTTTACCGTGGACACCCTGGCCGACATCATCCGCCGGTACGCGCCGGAGGGAAAACCCGGGCTGATCATAGGCGACGATCTGGTCGGGGATTTTCCCGACTGGCACAAAAGCGGCGAGATACTTTCCATGGCCGACATAATCGTGGCCCGAAGGGTACATTCCGGAAAGCTAAGGGTTCCGTTTCCATGCACGCAGATAGCCAACGACGTAATGGAAATTTCATCCGGCATGGTCAGGGAGCGGATTGCGGCGAACGGCCCCTGGCGTTATCTGGTTCCGGCGGCGGCCAGGACAATCATCGAGGGGCGGGGGCTGTACGGGTGCCTCCAGTCCCCGGAGGCGGACGGCTTTACCGGGACATGGCCGGGGGGAAGGGCCTCCAAGAACATTTTGGTCAGGGTGGAGGAGGCGGCGCGGGAAAGCCTTTCCTTCGACCGTTTCCTGCATTCCAGAAACACGGCCCTTCTTGCCTGGGATCTGTGCCGCCGCTTCTCGCTTAACCCCGCGCTGGGCTATCTGGCGGGAATCGCCCACGATCTGGCCAAACCGCTTAACGACAGGGCGCAGATCAGGCTGGCGAAAAGTTACGGCAAGGAACTTTCGTCGCTAGAAAAGGAAAAACCCTCGCTTCTGCACGGCAGGGCTTCCGCGGTGTTACTTAAGGAGCATTTCGGGGTTCATAATGAGACGGTACTGGAGGCGATAGCGGTACACACCTGGGGACACAGCAACATGGGGCCGCTTGCAAAGGTTGTGTATATAGCCGACAAGATGGAAGCCTCGCGGGAAAAAATCGATCCGGCTTTACGGAAATTTGTTTTAGCCGGGGACGATCTTGACGAAATTTTTATTAGGGTGTTGGAACGAACGGTCTCGTCGCTGCGTTCGGGAAAACTGAAGCTTTCGGAGGAAACTTTGCGCCTCCTTGAAAAGCTGAACATTTCCGGGGCGAAAATAGAGGCGGCGAAATCGCACGATCGCAGGCACAAGGGCAAGGAGATATAGCGATGCAAAGAAAAACCACTTTCGTTGGCAAGGATGCGAGCGGCCTGCTGCTTCTGGCCATAGTTGCGCTTCTGGTCGGGGGCATCATTTTCGCGGTGTACTCCCTGCGGATCGATCCCATCGAGGAGTTTCTGGCCGAGGATCGCGTGATAAGCGTGATGTACGTAATCGAGGAGGACGGCCTTCCGTTAAGCACTTTCGTTGTGCTGTACTACCCGGCAACCCGCCGGGCGGCGGTCTTTGACGTGCCCGGCGATCTGGGGATGCTGATCCGTAGGATCAACCGCGTCGACAGGATCGATTCGGTGTTCGATCCCAAGCAGATATCCGTTTTCGAAAACCTGGTAGGAAACATCCTTGGAATCGACATTTCCTTTTCGATCGTCATGAACACGCAAAACCTGAGCAAGGCGGTGGACCTCCTTGAAGGCGTGGAGCTTTTCGTCCCATCGCGGGTGCAGTTCCACGACGAGAACGACCGGCTGGTCCTGCTTCCGTCGGGAATACACCGCTTCTGCGGGGACAAGGCCGTTACATTCCTGACCCACCAGCTTCCCGAAGAGGACCCGGAAATGGTCTCGCACCGGAGGCAGCGTTTCTTTCTGGCATTCCTGCAACGACAGGCGGAAATGAACGAGCAACTGAACATCCCGGAGGTTGCAAGAATGTTCCGGTCCCTTATCCGGACCGATCTGAACGAGCGCGCCAGGCTGCGGCTGTTCGACGAGTTTGCAAACATGGACATGGGCAGGATCAGCGTGCAGTCGGTCGGGGGGGTCCAGCGGGAAGTGTCGGGGCAGACCTTGCTTATCCCGCTGCACGACGGGCACCTGATCAGGGACGTAATGCGACGGACGCTGGCTTCTATTACCAGGCCAGCGGAAGGCGCGGACCGGCACTTTACCGTGGAGGTGCTTAACGGAACCACGGTTAGTGGCCTTGCCGGCAGGACGGCGGATCTTTTGCGGGAATTCGGCTACGATGTTATTTCCGTCGGCAACGCGGAACATTTCGGTTTTGAAAGGACGATTGTCATCGACCGGTCGGGATACGAGGTCATGGCGAGGAATTTCGCCAATATAATCCGCTCAAACAACATTGTTTTTGAAAATCCCGCCCGGGAGTTTCTTGCGCACGGAGAAACCGTCTTGCAGCACACCGAACTTCGCTCGGATTTTACTCTCATTATTGGAAGGGATTTCAATGGAAGATACGTTGTCGGAAACTGAGGCCCTGGGGGACCTCTTGCGCGACCATAGGGGTGCGGACGTGCTTGTCCTTGACCTTAGGAAAATGGGTACCTGGACGGACTTTTTCGTCATCGCCACAGCGAGCAGCGACGCCCACCTGGACGGGCTTGAAAGGCACGTAAGGGATTTCTGCCACGAGACGGGAATGGAGATCCTGAGGCGATCGCATAGGCCAAAGGTCGCGCTTAACCACACCACGCTGGACGAATGGCGTATAATCGATCTGGGCTCGATAGTGATACACCTTATGAGCGATAAAGCCCGAAAGTTTTACGACCTGGAGCGACTCTATTCACTAAATGCAGGGTAGGTTGATTTTATACGGAAGACAGGTGTCCTAACGAAAACCCGCCTTCCGTACTTGTTACTCAGTCCTCGTCGTACTCGAAGTCATCGTCGAAGTCATCGTCGAAGTCATCGTCCTCATCCTCATCGTCGTCAAATTCGTCGTCGTCATCCTCATCTTCGTCGTCATCATCATCGTCGAAGTCCTCTTCCATGTCATCGAAGTTGTCTTCCTCGTCGTCATCGTCGTCGCTGTAGTCAAATGCGAAAGATTGTACAGGAAAAGCATCATTGATAGCAGCGGTAAAAGACCCCTCATAGCCCGTCGGCAGGAGTTCTTCCCTCAAGTCCTCCTGTTCGTTTTTGACCTCATGCAGAACCATAATTTTCTCCGTTTTGATGTGTGTTTTATGCATTACTCAACCGAGCGGTAAATCATGCTGAAGGCATGATCCCCTCTTGAAACATTAAGGGAGAGTTCGGAGAATTGTCAACCGGGTTACCAGGAGTTTGTGTTTTTCCAGCGAATTTTAGGCTTGGGTTTGACCAACCCTGTTTTTATGCTAAAATCCAGTCCGTGCCTGGAATAAAGATTACGGCTCCGGCAAAACTTAACCTGCACCTTAGCGTCGGGGAAAGGCGACCTGACGGTTTCCATGATATAGAAAGCCTGTTTCTGGCCCTGGACTTCGGGGATACCGTCCTGGTTGAAACCCAAGCCGAGGGAAATTTGAACGCTACGGAGATATGCATGGACTGGCGACTTCCGGGCGGAACGGGCATTCCCACAGAAAAAAACATCGTAACCCGTGCGGTTTCCCTGTTCAGAAGCCGCACGGGTTACGATGCAGCGCTTAGGGTTGCCGTCGAAAAGAGGATCCCGCTGGGTGGCGGTCTTGGCGGAGGTTCCTCGGACGCGGCGGCTACGCTTCTTGCGCTGAACCGGCTTGCCCAGCTCGATCGGGGCGATCTTTTGGATCTGGAAACCCTGGCCGAGATGGGGGCGGAACTTGGCAGCGATGTTCCGTTCTTTGTCAGTGGCATTGCAGCCGGTTTTGCCGCCGCCTGGGTAAGCGGAAGGGGGGAACGGATTCTGCCCATCGCCTTGCCCAGGGAAGTCCAGGATCTTTCCATATTACTGGTTAACCCTGGCTTCCACAGCGATACCGCCGGGGCCTTCCGCTCGCTTGACAGGCACCGCCTGGCAACGTCTCTCTGCCGGCCATGTGGCCAGGGCGTTTCGTTGGATACCCTTCCCGGCGTTTTCGCCAGCCAGCCGAAGGACTGGCCCTTTTTCAACGATTTTATGCCCGCTTTTGCCGGGCAGGAAGAGAATTCCGACTTTTACAAATCCTGGCTTGCCTACAATGAAATAATATCCTGCCTGAAAACGCTCGGGGCGGATTTTGCCGGGCTTTCCGGATCTGGCTCGACATGCTTTGGGGTCTTTTCGCAGAAAAATATGGCAAAACACGCAAAAAAATTGCTTTCGAAGCGATGGGCATATATTTTTGAAGCATTTGCTTGCACTGGGGACAATGTGATGTTAAAATATTAATACGGGTGGGGTGGCAGCTAAACCAACGGATAAAAAGTGAAGGAGAAAAACATGAAAATTACTGACATCAGAATACGGAAGGTTGTTGGTGAGGGGAAACTTAAAGCCTACGTAACGGTTACGTTCGATGACTGTTTTGTTGTGCACAATGTAAAGATCATAGAGGGTAAGACCGGGGTTTTTATAGCTATGCCCAGTCGAAAAACCAAGACTGGGGAATACAAGGATGTGGCCCATCCTATACATCCGGAATTTCGCGCGGCTATGCAGCAGGAAATACTGGACAAGTACGATTCGGGTGCCATCCAGGACGATCTTTCCGTTGAGA
>Ga0209755_10008793_pt1 | contig 10736 bp, 5 predicted proteins | sample TergutCo191P1_FD_187301 | JGI IMG/M metagenome (GOLD analysis project Ga0209755, IMG submission 187301) | Cornitermes sp. P1 segment gut microbial communities from Petit-Saut dam, French Guiana - Co191P1 (SPAdes) (version 2) | ecosystem: Host-associated > Arthropoda: Insects > Digestive system >... | reverse complement strand
GGATCGGGTCGGGTCGTGGTCTATCTCGGTCCTGAATTCCGGTATGGGCGTCCACCTTACGGCGAAGGTCACGTAGTTGCTCATCTGCCAGTTGGCTCCCGCAACGTTGGGGCGGTGCGGCGCCATTCTCCAGTTAAGCGAGGCTTCCCAGTCGCCGAAAAAGCGCCGAACGTCGATCACGAAGTCCCTGATTTTGAAGCCGGATCTCCTCCTCGCCACGTCGTCGCCGAACATGAACGAGTCGAACAGGTCGAGGAACAGGTTGTTCTGTCGGCCTTCCGGAAGATCCACGGGAAAGTCGCTGAACATGGGCCAGTTTCTGAAGTAGCGAAAGATTACGTCGTTGGCCGAGTTGGCGCTTAGCGTTATCTGCATGAATCGCGTCTGGATGCCGGCCCCTATCCCAAAGGTGAACCTCGAGTTGTCGTATCGCTGAAGGTCGAAAAGCAGGGAGGACTCCACGCGGGCGAAAACCGTGTTTACGGGCCTGCCGCGTAAATGCCTGTCGAACCTTCTGTCGTACTGCATGAAAAAATCCTCCGGCCTTATGGCCGGGCCTTCGTCCCGCGCGACCCATTCCCCCCACCCAGGAGCTCCGAGAGCGATGTCGAACCTGTAGCCCTCCATGCGCCTGGCCCTAAACCTGAACAAAAGCCCCCAACTTGAAAGGTTCAATTGCGAGACGAGTCTTGTAAGCTCGACCTCCTCGGTATCCGCCTGGAGGGTTTGGCTGAAGACGGCGAAGTCCCCGAAATTTATCGCGTGCGTAAGGTTGAACGGATCGTGCGCGGGAGCCTCGTCGTCGGGGAACCTTATGCCCCAGTCGGCGGTGGTGCGGGTGATCCAGACGTTAAACTCCGACCTGAAAAGGTACGCGGGAATCAGGGGCTCAAGGTGGGTGATGAACGTCAGCCGCTGATTCCTGTCCATAACGTTCGCGTTTATTTCCGTTACTAGCTGGTGGGAGCGGATCCTTTCCCTGCTCCATTCGCCGTAAATCAGCCTCCATTCCGGATCGTCCCCCGTTCCGATAAACTCGGACCTTACCGCGTCGCCGCTCAGAACATGCCGCACGCTGGAACGGCCGAAGACCGGATGCCTGTGAAAAGGGCGCAGGGTCGTGTCGACGGTGTACAGCGTGGAAAAATGCGTCTGCCTGTATTCCCTCACCCTTCTGGCGGCAACCATTGAGGGGGACGGCGCCCCCGCCGCGTCGCGAAACTCGTACGCATCCTCGTTAAGGAAAGGCAGGTGGTGCCACCTCCCGTCGCCGGAAAACGTGAAGGAGTTTGAAAAAAAATCGTCGTTTAGCCGGAAGCCAAGGCCGACGTGGCCTCGGCCGGCGATGTTGGTCTGGATCGTGCTTACGTCTCCCCAGTCAACGTCGCCAAACTCGTTCCACGCGCGGTGGTCGAAATCGACCCTTGTCATGCTGGTTGGGGCCAGGCCGTAGTTCACGGTAAAAACCGCGCCGGTTCCCGCGCGGGGCAGCTCGAAGCGCTGGCCGAGCGCCGGTGGGACAAGCGCGTCGGCCGGATCCCTTGGGGGAGGGGGGGCATCCTCTTGCCTGGGCGCGAAAGGTGAAATGGGCGGGCTGGGCAGGCCCGCGGCGCCGTCCGGCCTGTCCTCCCGATCCCCGCCAGGGAGCGCCGCGCCCGCACCGCCTATCCGCACAGGCGCGCCGGCTATCGAGGCGCTTACGTTGTACAGGATGGCATGGCGGGGCGAAAAGAAAAACCTCATCGGCGAATGCTCCCGTATGCCCGTGTCCCATCCCGCCGGGGGAGCGGCGTTCCTGCCGAAATGCAGACTGCTGGTAATCGCGCCGATCGAAATGCCCGTGACGAACGGCCTCATGTCGGGAAAGGCCGGCCTGAGATCCGCGCGAAAGTTCCAGGCGAAGTTGTCGAGGCGGCGCGGGGATTCCGCGCCGATCACGTCAGCGGCGGCGGCGCCCTGCTGGATTAGGCCGAACCAGTCCATGCGCCTCATGCGATCCATGAAATCCGTGTCTACGTATGGGTCGGAATAAAACGGAATGTCCCAGGAAAAGGAGCTTCGCCGGCCGCTTATCGCGCCGTCGAAAACCAGCCTGTAGCGAAAGGGAACCTCAAGGCCGAAAAGGCTCGCGCGGTTGCGGTCGGTCGTTCCGTCAAAGTAGGGCCAGAACGGCGTCCATCCCCCCGCGACGCCGGGAGGGGCGAGCGTCCTCGAAAAGCCGACGCCCGCGCTCAGGTTCAGGGAATCGAGAAGCCCCATGCCGGGCAGGGAGAATTCCGCGCCTATGTAGGCGCCGAGGTTTGTGTAAAAGTCTATCAGCAGGGCGAGGCTCGGGCCAGATACGTCTTCCGCCCTTCGGCCCGTGCTGCGCAGGAACAGCCCCTCGCGCGTCGTTTCCATGCCGTCGCCCGCGCCCATAATCCTTATGAGGGAGCTTTCCTCGCCGCCCTCGTTCCTGGGCCTGCCCAGAATATACGTGGTCGTGTTGACGAAGTGCCCCTCCCTGGTGCGGCTTCCTATGGCGGGGTGGAAAATCATCTGATCCGCCGGGAAAAAGAAAAAGGGGATGTAGAAAACCGGTATCTCGCCGACGCGCAGAACGGCATTGGCTATCGCGAAGTCGGAGCCCGGCAGAAGCCAAACGCGCGAGGCGCGCAGCGACCAAAGGGAGTCCTCGCCCGCGCTTGAGATCGTCGCCCTCCTCAGCACCGTGGTTTCCTCGCCGTCCCGGGAGATTACCTCGCCTGCGAAAAGGTATGTCGCGCCCTCGCCCTCAAGCGCGCGTTCCGTCGCGCCGCCGAGGAACACGCCGGCCCAGTTGTCCAAATCCACGACGATGGAATCGCCCCGGAAAGTCTCGATGGTGTCGCCCTCAACCCTTCTGTACAAAACGTCGCCGCTGGCGCTGAGGATATTGCGCGTGCGGTTGAAGAGCACGTCCCACGCGCGTATCTCGTGCAGCGCTTCCCCTTCCCTTAGGCTTATCACCACGTCGCCGCTGAGGCGCGCGTATTCCTCGCCGACGGCGTAAATCGTGAAGTACTCGGTGACGCGCGCCGATTCTATCGTGATGATTCTCCGGCCTTCCCGCGCGGCCTCCCGCCCGTCCTCCGGCGGCAGCCCGTAATGCTCCCTAAGCCGCCTCGCGAGGTCGGCGCTGGTTCCCCCCTCCGGCAGCCCGTGCCGGCGGCTCCAGGCGGCAAGCTCCGCAAGCGTCGAAGTCCTTATGTCCATCTCGATGATGTTTTGGGAGGGGGTAAGCGCGGGGGCTTCCTGCGCGCGGGCTGCGGCCGACGCGGCGGCGAAAAGAAAAGCGAAAATAAAAACGCGCGGGGGCGGGGCGCGGGTTTTCGCAAACGCGCGGGGCGGGCGGGCGGGGCCGGCGCGGGCGGACATGCGCGCAATTCCCCCCGAGCCCCCAGCCCCCAGCCCCCCGGCCCCTTTTTTCATGCCCTTGCCTTTCCCTGCCTGCCCTTTTTCGCGGAATGCGCGGCCTTCCCGGAAGCCGCGCTTTTCCTGCGCTCCAGCATTTCCCTTATGTACTTTCCCGTGTGCGAGGCCGCGCATTGCGCGACCTCCTCCGGCGTTCCCGACGCGACGATTTCGCCGCCCCTGTCGCCGCCCTCGGGCCCGAGATCGATTAGGTGATCCGCCTGCAAAAGCACGTCCAGGTTGTGCTCGATCATCACCACCGTGTTTCCCTGGTCGGCGAGCCGCGCAATCACTTCCATGAGCTGCTTCACGTCGGCGAAGTGCAGGCCCGTCGTCGGCTCGTCGAGCAGGTACATCGTGCTGCCGGTCGAGCGCTTGGAAAGCTCCAGCGCCAGCTTGACGCGCTGGGCCTCGCCGCCGGAGAGCGTAAGCGCGGACTGGCCCAGCTTGACGTAGCCCAGGCCCACGGAAAGCAGGGTGTGCAGCTTCCGCGCGATGTGGGGAATCGAGGCGAAAAAATTCGATGACTCCTCGATCGTCATGTCCAAAACGTCGGCGATGTTTTTGCCCTTGTAGCGCACTTCCAGCGTCTCGCGGTTGAAGCGCTTTCCGCCGCACACGTCGCAGGTGATGTACACGTCGGAGAGAAAGTTCATCTCGATTTTGATCGTGCCGTCGCCCTCGCAGTTCTCGCACCTTCCGCCGCGCACGTTGAACGAAAAGCGCCCGGGCTTGTAGCCGCGCGCCTTGGATTCCGGCAGGCTTGAGAAAAGCTCGCGAATGGCGGTGAAGCCGCCGACGTAGGTGATGGGGTTGGATCTCGGCGTGCGCCCGATCGGGCTCTGATCGATGTCAATGATCTTGTCGATGGATTCGCCGCCCTCGAGCTTTTCGTACGCGCCTTCCGCCCTGCGCGCGCCGCGCGTTCCGTAGACCCTGTTCGCCAGCGCCGGGTAAAGCACGTCCGATATGAGCGTGGATTTGCCGGAGCCGGAAACGCCGGTTATGCAGGTGAACTTCCCCAGCGGAATTTCCGCGGTCACGTTTTTCAGGTTGTGCTCGCTCGCGCCTTTGATCCGAATAAAGCTGCCGTTTCCCTCGCGCCTCTGCTCCGGCGTTTCCATCGTCAGCGTTCCGGCCAGGTACTGGCCGGTGGGGCTTTGCCTGACGCGCATTACCTCCTCCGGCGTTCCCTGCGCAATTACGCGCCCGCCGTGAACGCCCGCCCCGGGGCCAAGATCCACGATGCAGTCCGCGGTGCGCAGGGTCTGCTCGTCGTGCTCGACGACGATGAGCGTATTGCCTATGTCGCGCAGATAAAGCAGCGTGTCGATGAGCCGCTGGTTGTCCCTTTGGTGAAGGCCGATGGAAGGCTCGTCCAGGATGTAGAGCACGCCCACCAGGCTCGAGCCTATCTGCGTGGCGAGCCTGATGCGCTGCGCCTCGCCGCCCGAAAGCGTGCCGGTCCTGCGCTCAAGCGTGAGGTAGTCCAGGCCCACGTTGCGCATGAAGCCCAAGCGCGCGGTTATCTCCTTCAAAATCTGCCGCGCGATTTGCCTCTCGCTTTCGCCCAGGCGCAGCTCCCCGAAAAAACGGATAGAATCCTTCACCGAAAGCGCGGAAAGCCCGTGGATGTTTTTGCCGGCAACCGTCACCGCCAGCACCTCGGGCTTTAGCCTTTTCCCGCCGCAGTCCTCGCATGGCTTCTGGCTCATGAACTTTTCCAGCCAGTCCTTAACCCCGGGCGACTGCGTCTCGAAGTAGCGCCTGCGCAGATCCTCCAGAATGCCGGGAAAGCGCGTCTCGTACTCGAAGCCGCCGGTGTCTGACCTGTTCCTGTACTTGACCTTCACCTCCTCCTTGCTGCCGTAAAGAATCGCGTCCATCGCCTTTTTGGGCAGGCTTTCCAAAGGCGCGTCCAGGCTGAACTTCATGTGCGCGGCGAGGCTCCTGAAGCGGCTCGAGTGCCAGGCGCTGTCCGGCTTGTACGGCACGACGCCGCCCTCGTTGAACGAAAGCGAGCGGTCGGGGATGACGAGATCGGGGTCGAACTCCATCTTTATCCCCAGGCCCGAGCAGCCGGGGCAAGCGCCGAAGGGATTGTTGAACGAGAAAAGGCGCGGCTGAAGCTCCGGAATCGACACGCCGCAGTCCGGGCAGGAATTTTTCTGCGAAAAGAAATGCTCGGCCGGCTTGCCCTCCGCCTCAGCTCCCCCCCCCGGCGGCTGGCTGAGGACGAGCAGCAGCCCGTCGGATGCCGCCAGGGCAGCCTCGATCGACTCGGCTATGCGCGAGCGCGCCTCCGCCGACACGATCAGCCTGTCCACGATGATTTCGATCGTGTGCTTTTTCTGCTTGTCGAGCTTTATCGTCTCGTCCAGGCTGACCGGCACCCCGTCGATGCGCGCCCGCGCGAAGCCCGCCTTTCGCGCGTCCTCGATTATTTTTTGGTGCTCGCCCTTCCGGCCGCGCACGACCGGCGCCAGAAGCTGCGCCCGCGTCCCCTCCCCCATCTGCATGATGCTCTCGATGATCGAGTCAACCGGCTGCTCGCGTATTTCCCTGCCGCACTCCGGGCAGTGCGGAACGCCGATCCGCGCGAAAAGCAGGCGGTAGTAGTCGTATATTTCGGTAACAGTGCCCACGGTGGAGCGCGGGTTGCGGTTGGTTGATTTCTGCTCGATGGAGATGGCCGGCGAAAGCCCCTCGATGTGGTCGAGGTCCGGCTTGTCCATGCGCCCCAGAAACTGCCTGGCGTAGGACGAAAGGCTTTCCATGTAGCGCCTCTGCCCTTCCGCGAAAATGGTGTCGAAGGCCAGCGAGCTTTTGCCCGAGCCCGAAAGCCCGGAGATAACGATTAGCTTGTCCCGAGGCAGCTCCAGGTCGATATTTTTGAGGTTGTGCTCCCGCGCGCCCCTGATGATTAGTTTGTCCATAGCGTAGCTAGCATGGTACATCTTTTGCGCCGCTTGGGGTAGGGGGAAACCGCAAGCGCGGCAGGGGTTTAACGCCCCGCGCCAGGATCAAGATCGACGGCAATGCGCGCACGCTGAATTTCGGCGATTTTAGGTTTGCGCGCGGCGGCTGCCGAAAATTCGCGCAAAGGGCCCGGCGCGAAGCGTTCGCGCATTTGCCGCGCTGTTGCCGAAATTATCTCTTGATATTTTGCCTTCACGTCCGTATAATTAACAGCGGTTTATTTGTGCCAATGGGGACGAAACGTCGCGAATTGCGCGGCCATGCGTCATTTGTCTGTCGCGGACGCATTACGCTGCGGGGGAAACGAATTCACGGAGGAACTGGAAATGAACACGAAACGTCTTGCTTTGGGTCTTGCGCTGCTTGCGCTTGGAGCTTCGGTGGCATTTGGCGGCGAAGGCGGAAATATCCGCGCTTTTGTCTTTTTGAACAACACCGGCGCGAACGTCACGGTAATAAGCATCGCGCCATGCTCGCAAAGGTACCCGCACAGCGGGGCCGCCCCGCATGTCATTGACAGCCGCGATTTTAGGGTCAGGAACGGGGAAATGTCCGATTTGGTGGTATTCTACCAGACGGCGGGCTACGAGTACTTCGATATTGAGGTGCGGGCCGGCTCAAGAAGGCTGCTGACAAGGGGCCACGTCGGCATTCCCGCCGCTTCCGGCGACTACGTGCCGCTGCTGAATTTCGCCAGGCCAGGCGCCAACCGAGATGTGCTTATCGCGGGCGGCGCCAGCATAGTGGCGGTTGGGGCGATAGGCGGCCACGCGATCCGCATCCACCACGGCAATCCCGATGGGGTTACTAGAATTACCAGTTGGCTGCGCAGCGTGGGACGCGGGGTTCCGGGGCCAGGCAAACCCATGTCCAAGGGCATTGCCGTTCTTGTGGCGGTGCCTGTGGCTGCCGGGGCCATCGCGTGGGGGATTAGCTCCTTGATGAGAGGCGAGCTGGTTGCTACGGAAGTCGGCATGCTGGCCCTGACCTCGTACTAAGAGGTAAGGGGTGGCAATGCTTATGCCAAAATATGTGATGCTTGCCGTCTTGGCCAGCATAATGGCCGCCGGCTTTTCGGATCCGCTTGGCGCCAGCCCGGCCCAAAGCCAGGCAAGGGCGGATTACGGGCGCGTCTCGGCGGGCGGGGCTCACGTCGCGGCCATTGGCTCTGACGGCTCGCTCCTTACCTGGGGGGATAGCCGGTGGGGCCAGCTTGGCACTGGCGTGGCCGACTCAAACCTTGCCCCTGCGGGTGTCGGCGCCTTGGCGGGGGCCCTTTCCGGAGCTGCAATAGGCGCCGCGATCGGCGGCGGAGTGGGCGCCATAATAGGCGGCGTGGCCGGCGCAATCATTGGGGGGGTTATCGGCTATCACGATTCGGGGACCCCCGTGCTAATCCCCAATCGGGTTGGGGCTGCCGGCGATTGGGCCGTTGTTTCAGCGGGAGAGGCGCATACCGCGGCCATACGAACCGACGGGTCGCTTTGGACTTGGGGGCACAACGCCAGCGGGCGGCTCGGAGACGGCCTGCTTCCGCCAATCCGAACCGTCCCGCACCGGGTCGGCGCGGACTACAATTGGGCCTTCGTTTCCGCCGGCGGGGAGCACACGGCGGCCATACGAACCGACGGATCGCTCTGGGCTTGGGGAGGCAACTCCCACGGCCAGCTTGGCAACGGCGTCGCGTCCGGCCGCAACGTTCCAACCCGCATAGGCGCGGACTACGACTGGGCCTTCGTTTCCGCCGGCTGGTGGCATACGGCGGCCATACGGACCGACGGGTCGCTTTGGGCCTGGGGATACAACGGGGCCGGGCGGCTCGGCGACGGCACGGTGACCCAGCGCCATTCCCCCGCCAGAATAGGAACGGACAGCGACTGGCGCATCGTGTCTGCGGGAATCGATCACACCGTGGCCATAAAAAACGACGGATCGCTTTGGGCCTGGGGCCACAATTGGGCGGGCCAGCTTGGCAACGGCTCGAGGGCCAACCGCACCGCGCCGGTTCGCGTGGGAGCGGGCTACAACTGGGCGGCCGCGTCGGCCGGAGGGGCGCACACTGCGGCCATACGGGACGACGGCTTGCTGTGGAAATGGGGCTGCAACGGGGACGGCAGGCTCGGCGACGGCACGACGGCGACGCGCATGATGCCCACCAGAATAAGAAGGGATATCTGGACGCACGTGTCCTCCGGCGCCGCGCATACTACAACGATCGGGGCGGACGGTTCCATGTATACCTGGGAAAGGGGCATATCCATACGGACGCTGACGGAGCCCGAAAACCCGTGAGCGCGGGCGCCGTCGTCGCGGACGGCCTGACCAAGGAATTTCCCGGCGGAAAGCGCGCGCTTGACGGCGCGGGATTTGCGATAAGGGAAGGCTCGGTTTTCGGTTTCCTCGGCCCCAACGGGGCGGGGAAAACGACGGCCGTAAAGCTCCTGAACGGGATGCTCCAGGCTACGGCAGGCTCGTGCAGGGTTTTCGGCCTAGATCCGGGTGCCGAGCCGGAGGCCGTTCATGCCATGTCCGGCGTGGTGACGGAAAAGGCCCAAATGTACGGAAACCTTTCCGGGCTTCAAAACCTTGTTTTTTACGGAACCCTGTTCGGCATTAGCCGGGCCGAAAGCAGGCGGCGGGCGCTGGAGCTTCTGGAAACCCTCGGGCTTTCGGAAGCGAGGGATCAAAAGCTGTCGGAGTATTCCACGGGAATGCGCCAAAGGCTCTCGCTGGCTCGGGCGATGATCCACGGCCCCAAAATACTGTTCCTGGACGAGCCCACTTCCGGCCTCGACCCGGAAAGCGCGCAGAATGTGAACAATCTTGTCAAGGGTCTCGCCCGGGAAGGGGTTACGGTGTTCCTATGCACGCACCAGCTTCGCTACGCGCAGGAACTGTGTACGGAATACGGGCTTATAAGCGAAGGCGCGGTGCTTGCCTCCGGCTCGCTGGATGAGCTTCGCCGGCTCGCGTCTTCGGGAATTACCGTGAGGATTAAGGCCGACGGCCTCCCGCAGGGGCTCGCTCTTCGCGCGGACGGGGGTTTTATGCTGGCGGACGTTGAGTCGCAAGGGGAGATTCCCCGGCTGGTAAGGCGGATTGTGGAAGGGGGCGGCAAAGTGTACCACGTGGAGGCGGCCCTGCCTTCGCTGGAGGAAATTTACTTCGCGCTAATCGACAGGCGGGGCGCGGGGAGGCAAAGCGATGCTTAACGGAATGCAGATGGCCATTGTCGGAAAGGACATCCGCGCAATTGCTTCGAACAGCCGAATGCTTGCCGCGGTTATCGCCATGCCGCTTGTCCTGACCGTCATTTTGCCGCTGGTCATGATGCTGCCGGTTTCGATTGCCTCGCCCGGCTCCCAGGCCCTGAGGCAGTTTTCCGGAATGCTGGGAGCCGGCGCCCACGGCGCAATGTCCACGGACGACCTTCGCCGCGCAATTCTCGAGCTGATCTTTAACCGCGTTATGCCCATGATTTTCCTGGTTCTTCCGGTTGTGGCTTCCGGAGTCATGGCTGCCGGATCTTTCGTGGGGGAAAAGGACAGGGGCACCATGGAAACTCTGCTCTACTGCCCGCTGTCCCTGGGAAAGATTTTCGCCGCGAAAATCATGGCCTCGTTTTTCGTGGGCTTTGGCGTTGCGGTTGCTTCGTTTGCGGCAATGGCGCTGGCCGTTATGGTCGGAGTGAGCGCCGCAGCCGGGTTCAGGATAGCGCCCGACGCAAACTGGCTTGTGGTGATGCTCCTTGTTTCGCCTTCCATGTCGCTCATAGCCATCGGCCTGGTCGTGCGGGCCTCGGCCAAGGCGCGCTCCTCCGAGGAAGCCTACGCGCGCAGCCTGCTTCTGGTTATTCCGGTTGCCATGCTGGCCCTGGGTCAATTCCACGGTTTTTTGGCAATGGACATCCGCGCATTTTTGGCGGCCGGCGCCGCGCTGGCGGCAGCCGCGGCGCTTATGCTGCGGGTATCGTCCCGCAAGTTTCGGCACGAGGCGCTTTTGCATTAGCCGCCACCGCGCATTTCCTTTTTAAGTGTAAGAAGGAATGAACCTCCGCAGGGCAGCCCTGCGGATTGCGGCCGAATTGCGCGGGGCGGAACGGCGCGTTAACGGCGCCTTGCAAGAAGGCTCTGGATCAGGTTTTCGGTTATGTCGATCGCGGAGCTGTGCCAAAGGATTCCGGGAGTGGCGTTGAGATCAAGCACCATGGCAAAGCCTTCCCTTTCCGCGACGAATCGAATCTCCCCGTGAAGCTGCCCCAAAAATTCGTCCGACTGGTGAAGCGCCCTTCTCTGGGCTTCAAGCTCGGCAGTGTTCACCGCGTG
>Ga0209755_10008792_pt1 | contig 10736 bp, 9 predicted proteins | sample TergutCo191P1_FD_187301 | JGI IMG/M metagenome (GOLD analysis project Ga0209755, IMG submission 187301) | Cornitermes sp. P1 segment gut microbial communities from Petit-Saut dam, French Guiana - Co191P1 (SPAdes) (version 2) | ecosystem: Host-associated > Arthropoda: Insects > Digestive system >... | reverse complement strand
CCCCCCCCGAATTCAAATCTTCTGCTCCGTTATATGAATCATGGGAGGAAGGGGTTTTATTCTTTCAACAACCATAGTAAACTATTGTAATTTTGATCGGTAGCTAGTTCGGTACAAAAAGCCCGGACAAGTCACTGTTGAAAAAGAAATGTGCCCGGACATAAATTTTGTGTCTCAGAAAGAGGAAATGTACGACAAACAAAGGGTATATGGTAACGCTGTACCTCGACTGCCCCATAACCAGAGGATGTGACTGACGGTATAGGGCGCTTTTGCATTCAGGTTCTGATTGGGAATAGTCTTATCGATAGATACCAATATTCCAGAGGAGCGTGCTGCCTGCAAACTCGACCCTGAGGTCATGTCCAGTTACGCTGAATAATTTTTTTGACTTCTTCTACCGAATATATATGATCCGAATATTATTTCCAGTTTTCGAAAAACACGAAGACATCTGGATAACTTGTTTCCGGAGCAATACGACAAGTAAATTGGGACGTGCAGTGGGATAATATTTAAATGGTATGGCCGGTTGTTGAAAAGTGCGAACTTGACTGTTCGACTCATGGCAGACGGCATCTGGACAGTATCGATTACCATGTCAGAAAACTGTGCTCTCTCTTTTTCAGGGTGTAACTGCTTTTCATTTCTCAAATTAACTGCGTTGTTTTTGGTTATTTGACGAACTACGTAACATGCAGTCACGTTATTTAACTGTAGCGCATTAGCTGTCAAGCGGAATTGACATCCAACTCAACGGAAAAGTATTCAATTTTTCTCACACAGTAACCCTTTACATGCAAAATTTTATTCAAGGATAGCACTTTCTGTTAGCATATTTGTTGGTAACGTATCATTTAAACGGTTACAAGTCACCAGTTTTTGCTTGAAGCTGTTCGTGGATGGCGACACCAATGTCTTTTGCCGATTCGTAAATTTAAAAACCAAATAAGTTCTGACAACAAGGGTTATTGCCTCGTAACAACTGCGTTAGTTGATGGCAGAATGCATCACCGATGTTTTCGCGCGGGCTTGAATGATCATTCGTATTAGTCGCAACAGATGTCACCAGTCGCTGAGTCTCTGTCCCCAAACCCCCTTCCGCTATTTCGATTATTCGCAAAGCAGAAATAACAATGAATTCATTATGACCATCAACAAAGAACAGGATAGTAGGTTCCCCATGCTTACCTGTCTTTTAGTTTCTTCTGTAGGCCTGTACCAGTTGCTTCCACCATCCTTTGCAACTAATGGGTTCCTCATGCTTACCTGTCTTTCATCTCTAGGTTTCTATCAGATCCTGTCAGCCTCTTTCAAGGAACTAACAGTTTGTGACATCTGTCTTCGTTTCATTTCTTTTGTAGAATTCAGTTTTGTTGTTACAAATGGCCCTAGCAGTAGGTGAGTGTTACACTGTAAATTATGATAATTTTGTGTTTATTCCACATCAGTGTTTTGCTGCGAGTTTTGGGATTTTTGCTGCTGTGTAGCTGGGTTATCCATGGAGTATGATGTTGTATTTTAGCGGTGTAGCCGAAAATTGCATGGAATATGATCTGGACCATTTGAGGCAAAATAGTGTCTTCATCTTCAAGGGTCATTATGTCAAAGAAGAATGTAGTTTGTTTGAATTTTTGGTTTTGTTTCATTGTATTGACTTCATTGTGTGTTACGGTTTAGGTCATCATGGCCATTCCCACATATTTGCTTTAAAGGGATTAATGTTTGGTTGGACTTCGTTACTTGGAAATTTACTGCTGGTATGTGCAAGATTGACATTCTCACAGTGGTTTTGGTGAGAATTCACGTCTTCTGGGATGTTATGTTGTGTCATTGAGCAAGTGGTTCGCAGCATTTAAAATGAAAGTAGTGCCTTCTGAATGCTGCAAACCACTTACCTACACATCATCACGTATCAGAAAACCTGAATTGTCATGATTAATTCCTGTTTACCAACCCACAAGAGTATGTTGTATTGAACTATTTTAACTGATACTGTCTCTTTGTGAGTTTTGGAACATTAGACATGATGAAGGCACTATGCTTCTTCAGAACATCAGTTGACACAGCATAACATCCCCGGAGACTTGAATCTTCATAAATACTTCTGTGAGAACCTGAAATTTCACTCAAGTTATTTGCTGTCTTGTGAATTAAAAGGTAATCAGTGTTCATATTAGCAGGTACATAGCATTTCCCACTGGATACCAGAAATTGTTGCTGCTGATGGTGTTGTTATAGTAAATTACTATTAAGTAAAGTAGTTTTGTCATTACTATAGCTTTAGCTGCTGGAATATGGAAGGGAAACTTCAAGTTGGTACTTCTCAAAATAATATTTCTTGTTTCCCCAAGATCGTAAAAAGATATCTGTGTGGCATTATTAGAGGGAAGGCTTTAATTTTTGCTCTTGCTAAAGACATACAGTTTTACACAAAATTATGTTTCATAGCCTCATTTTCTTAGAAGTATATAAGAAATAAAGCAAATTGTTTGAAATCTTAATGCCAAGCCTATAAATTCTTTATCAACTGAATATTTATATCCCATGTAATGTGAGGAAGATTTGGAAGAAAGGAGTTTGTCTCTGTAGCTCTAGTGTTCCAACATTCTAAATGTACTGGGTTGAACCAATGTTTTCAGTCCAAATTACTTTATTTTGCTTCATTCTTGCATTAAATTTCCCCACAAGTGGACAGCAATTATGCAGGAGAGGCGGCTAGGTTGTGATCTTCTGGGTTTTGACATACTGCTTCAACATTCAGGAGAGAGATACAGGCCTGATTTAACTGTTCATCTATTTGTCTGTCATATTATTATGCTAAGGGAACCTGGGTTCCTGCCTGGAAATGATAACTGGATCAAAGTGCAATGTAACCATGACCTTGGCACACCACTGACACACAGTGCATAATTATCCAGTCATGAAATATATTGCTAAGAATCCAACAACATGATCATTATGTTATGTCATATGCTTGCAAAATTCTGGTATAACATGGTTACCATCTTCAAAAATTCAGGACTCTGACAAGGGCAAACAAGGGAGAGCAGTTCCAATTGGAAGCTGAAGTGCAGCAGGTTTTGGGTGGCCATCACACCACACAGTACTTCAAGAAAGGCATAAAATGCATGGCATCCCAAACAAAGGAATGTTTCAGGGTCCAATGCTTATTTGAGCACATCAAATATATTCCTGTTAATCACCCTCCTACAGATTTCTGTTGAATCTCCTATGATGAGACATATGTTACTTGTAGGTCTGTTAAGGGGATGCTCATCTATTACATTTACCTTGAAATATGGTGATTATGAAGATTACTGTCTATTGGGGTGTAATCCTGTGTAGCCTGATGGATATGTACCAACATTTGGGAGGAACCTGCTGTCACTGACTGACTGACTACCTACCTACCTACCTACCTACCTACCTACCTAACTAACTTCATGGAGTCCTTCTTGAGAAGTTGATTCTCAGCTACTCAAGAAATTTCATGCATTTTATGGAATCCAGATTTTCATTACCCTGTATACAAGAGCCCGCCATCTGTCCCTGTTCTGAGCCAGATCGATCCAGTACATGCTCCCATCCCACTTCCTGAAGATCCGGTTTAATATTATACTTCCATCTATGCCTGGGTCTTCCAAGTGGTCTTTTTCCTTAACGTTTTTCCCACCATAGCCCCTGAATGTATCTCTTCTCTCCCCCATATGTGCTACATGTCCTGTCCATCTCATTCTTATTGATTTACAACCCTGTATGTGCCTCTTCTCTGCCTCATACGTGCTACATGCTCCACCCATCTCATTCTTCTTGATTTACAACTATGTATATACCCCTTCTCTCTCCCATATGTGCTACATGCCCCGCCCATCTAATTATTCTTGACCTGATCATCTGAAAAAACATTTGGTAAGCAGTACATATCATTAAACTCCTCATTATGTAGTTTCCTCCACACCCCTGTTACCTCATCCCTCTTAGGCCCAAATATTCTCCTCAGCACCCTATTCACAAACACCCTCAGCCTATGTTCCTCCATCAGTGTGACCAACCAAGTGTCACACCCATGGCAGAAAAAAAAAAAAAAGAAAAAAAGAAAGAAAAAGAAAGAAAGAAAAAAAACCGAATTATAGTTCTGTGAAGGGTCTTCTTTAAACAGAAACAGATTTAAATAATATTTCTGAAACTTAACCTTTATTGAGGCAAAAATAGCTTCTATATAACATTTAACAAAATATCTAGTACACATTTCATAACATAAGCCGTTAAACTCATATCCATTTAAGCTATGATAAAAGGCAACATTTGAATTATTATTTTGTGCTATCAAAATTTCTTCATGTGGCAGGTTTTGTGTCATTCTCTGAAGAAATTTAAATTTTAAGTCAGTCAACTGGCACTTGAACATTAGAACCAGATACATAAATTATTACTTTCTTACAAACTGTGAGGATTATTAATAGTAACTTCAAGAGAAACAGATTAATACAGACTTCATTATAGAATGGATACTGTTCTATTTGTATGGATTACTAGCAAAACATAATTTTTTTGTACAGATAAAATGTGATGAGTGTTTGAAATAGTGTCTGTAGAATAGCATAGGATTGTCATTTAAACATAACAGAAGATTGAAATCTTCTGGGATGCTATGCTGGATACATATTCGACTACTAAACTGTTTACCTAATGGTGGGGCATAACATCACAGAAAACTTGAATCTTCAGCAACACTACTGTCACAACCTCAAATTTTGTATTATATGCAATAGATTATTTTAGATGCAAGATGCAGTGTTGAAAAAAATCACTTTTCAGACCTTCTTTTGCGGCCGAATTCTTAAACTTTAGACATATTCGACATTACATTTCAGACTTCAGATTTCAGAAACATCTTTTCTGTCTCTCTTTTGTTTTTTTTTTTTTATTGTTACTATCATTCTTCTTTTCTGAGTTTATTAAGGTTTCCTTACTTTGGATGTTCCCATTTATCACTGTGTTTAAGTTTAAATGACCTTCTTGAGTGTGTTATTGATCACAATATCCTCACAGTTTCCACATGAGTTTTTCACAATATTGTTTATGATGAAGAAACATGCCCTTGATGTTAGCATAAATTTATCTGAAACTCTGTTTAGACACCAACAGCCATTTCTTCTGTCTATTTGATTTTGAAAGTTACTAAAAACATTTCTTTGGAAGTCTACATGTTTGTGAATGGTCTGTCACCTCACATGGTTTGGTGTTGTGTGACCTATTGAAACGAAAGGAATTAGGCTGTTAATTGTTGTTTCACCATGCAGTTGACAGTGCAGTCAGTAAAATATGACAAAGTATTGCAGCATCAAAATCATATATCTGATCTTGATACTGTTTAATAATTCTCATATTTTTAGGCCAACATTTCTCAAGGAAGAGAGTTACTGGATTTGCAGTCTCTTAAATGTCATAACGAGAATATTTCAAAATGTATAATGAGTTTCATTCAGTTACTGAATATATACTTGTGTTATTTAGGTTCATTGTTCTATTTACAGGATTTGTGAAAAGATTTTCCATATTGGAACAATATTTGGTAACTTTTAAAATTAGATTTTGATGTTTTGCTGACCATGCATCTCAGTGTAATCCTAGTAATTAACCAATTTGATGCACAAAATCTTGTTTTATAATAAGTTTATTAAACGCCTCTACATGTTTCGAGCACTATGTGATCATCATCAGGAGGTCAAAATTGTATATACAGCATCTGGTATCATCACACCTGTAGATGGCTGTCCCGTGCATAGGTTCCTCTCTCAACCTGTGCACGGGACAGCCACCTACAGATGTGATGATACCAGATGCTGTATATACAATTTTGACCTCCTGATGATGATCACATTGTGCTCGAAACATGTAGAGGCGTTTAATAAACTTATTATAAAACAAGATTTTGTGCATCAAGTTGATTAATTACTAGGATTTTAAAATCAGGTTACAGCTCGCCGCTTTAGTGTTAATTTTTTTTTTTAAACAGCTTTTAGTCACTCTTGTAAATTACCCATGTAGACCTTGCGTTAACTAACATGGATATTCGTACTCCCTTGCTAATAACAATTATGTTGCATGATTTCAGGCTTCCACCATGAAGTAGATGAGAAATGTGCTCTTCTAGGTTATTATGCAGCAAGTAGTGGTAATTTCTTACCAATGATACAGACCTTTTGGATTCTTGGCCCCTGAAGATGGTACTGACAGTTTGTCCCGAAATGTTGGTAATACCACTACTCTTTGCGTAATAAACCAGAAGAATGCAGTTCTCAACTATGTTGCAGTTAATTTTTCCAGTACTGTGGAATTTAATGGGTAACTTGACTGTGCAATCTTCTGTTAATGCAGCAATAATATAATGTCCTCCATTGGCAGCCACTGATAACACATAAAGCAAATAGAGAGGCAGGAGAAGGCAGAAAAGTTGACTTCCTCTTGATGCACACAGTTATAAATTGGTAGCAGCATGGTCTGTACTGTGCATCATTTCAAATTAAACTGAAACAAGACAGCAAGACAGAAAAATTAAAATTCTGTGACTACGTGTTATACATGTGCCTGTTATTATGATGAACGTTATAAGACACCTGTTGCTCTGAAAATCCAAATGTATGCAGGTCAAGTTATATCCTTAAAATATGGTGACCAGATATTCATGTCTTTCTGACACTGTATTTGCACATACTTTCATAGCTCACATTTACTTTTATCAAGCATTAAAAAACACATTCATTTCATTTTTATTATTCATGCCTTGTGCTTTGACATGGGAAGAACTTTGGTTCTTCACGTGGAAAGTTCAGGATTATGTTTCTTAAATGGATGCAATTGTACTTTACACACTTTGCATTTTCCTTTTTAGAGACATATATTCAGTCCTTTTTAAACCTTTAAAGCACTGTGGTTGCTGTTTAAACTGTATGCTTCAAACCCCAAACACTGCATTTTACTGCATGGACAGGGATCCCATTCTTCTCAGTTTTATCATTTCTTTTCGGTTTTTTTTTTAATATCCTAAGTTTTATCTTAGTCATTTTTCAGTAATATTAATAAAGCACTCCAACATTTTCATTCACTGATGAGTTACAAACATTAATAAACGAGAAAAACCGTTAATCACAACTTAAACATTAAAAAAAATTGTGTGTTTGTCAAACTGTACTACATGTTTCGGCCTATACAGCCATTCATTTTCTTATTACCAAATACTATAGAAAATCATGTATACAGCGTTAAATTACTATCCATATGGATAGGATCTTGATGTTTCACATTGCCTTTGTGTACAGTTTAAAATGTTATGTTCAAGTTGCCAAATACTGGACAAATCTGATGTAAAATATGGCAATATAAACAATTTCTGTTTAAAAATATAGAAAAGATAAATTTCACTCAATGATATGCCTATGCAGGCGCAAACGGCAGGTGGAGGTGTAGCTCTTACCTATTTGCAACCTTTCACTAGGAGGAGGAATAGTAGGAGGGTGGTCAGCACCATGACCTGGCTGCTTTACCCCCACGAAGGACTTGGTACCAATTGTACAGGAGGCTGGGTGGACCTCAGGGCTTGTCTGGATGACACATGAAATCTAACCCCACCAGCATTCAATCCCCAGACCGTCCATTCCACAGCAAGTCATTGTACTGAGTATGCTATCCCAGCCTTCTTATAACTATAGTGCTCCTTTAAATAAATAATTATTTATTTATGTATATATATATATATATGTGTGTGTGTGTGTGTGTTTTCACTTATATATATACATAGATACATACATACACAACATGTATATATAAGTTTGTGCATATGCCCTCCATTTATATGGTAGATGGAAATGTGCTTTGTTATATTCCATCGAAGATGCATGAATAACATCTCAACTTGTTATTCTTCAAATTATACATGGAAGCTAATCCTCTCAAAAAAATCAAAATTAAATATGCATGGTAGGGTAAGATAAAATGTGAAATGGGTATTTTAATAGATTATTATCGAAATAAAATATACGTTATGTCCTTACATTTTGACATTAATTTCTTTGGTTGTACTTATGAAATTGAATGTATTGTCATGTGTCTGTATGTTTTTGAAATTAAAATACACAAAATGGTAGATTAATTTAAAAATTTAACTGGAACAGAAAGTGGCAGAATTTTTTTAAAACATGCATAAAGTTTTAACTGAAATAATTATAAAGAAAACTTACATGTTATGGAGTAAAAAAGTTGACTTATAACCCCCTCCCCATGACTCCTAAATTTTATTAAGTGTCTTGCTGTTTTGGTTATAAAAAACGGGATCCCTGACCATGGATGAGATTTATGTTATTCTTGTGATCCATGAACAAACAGAAATTTTTCCTCCTGTAGTTCCTTAACTGACTGATTTTGTAAAGGAGACTGTAACTTAGTGTTTACCCAGAGAACGAACTTGGTTTTAAATGCTCATTACTTGAAATGTGAGGAAATCGGAGAAGCCATCCCTCATTACCATCAGATCAGAAATTAATCTCAGTCTTTGAAGAAACAGATTTAGCAACTACCAAGCAAGTTTTAAAGTGGACAACACAAGGTGCAATTCACATATTTCTGCCCAGTATCTCCATGTACAAAGACATACTGTCCTTGTTTCATGGACTGTTCAATGCAGATTACAATGCATGAATTCAGGAATTTAAAAACTTTGGACCATGTGGATATCTCATGACAGTGGTTTTCCTTTGTTAACCACCATGCCAGTAGTTACAGTGGTCAAAAGTTGGTTTTACAGTACAAACAATAAATATAGAAGAAACAAAGTGCTTCCTTAACCATGCCAGTACTTACTTAAGAGTGGTCAAAGAGTGTTTACAGTACATACAAATACTATCAAAGAAATAAAGTGTTACTCTTTTATTAAACCATACTTACAATTGAGGACACCTTTTGCCTTGCCAAGGATGGATGCTGATGCCTCATCTTTGGTCTCAGCTGCCTTTTGTGTTGTGTCTTTTACCACCTGCTGCACCTGCTCTCTCTTCTCATCAATAAATTTGTCTGCTTCCTTCATCTTGGTGTCCACTGCTGCACTGGCCTGTTCGATGGTACTGTCCACTGCCTTCTCTGCTTTACCGAATTCTTCATCCAATGCATCAATAGCTGTGTGTTTGGCATCCATCGCCCCACCTACAGCCGCAGTTTCCAGCTCTGATTTCGTCGACCAGATAGCATCTCCAGTTTTCTTTGCTTGTTCCTCCAGCATCTCGCCTGCCAATTGCTTTTTCTGATTTGCTATGTCCTCAGCCTCATGTTTCTTCTTTTCCATCAGCTGTTCTGCCTTTGACCCCAAGTTCTTGAAGGCTGCAATTAAATTTACATGTTTTAAAGATTTTTCTGCTTTCTCAACCAATCTTTGCAGATGACTTCCCGTTGTGTTTAAAGTACCATATTAAAATGAAATAAAATATGTACTATCGGCCTGACTAGGCCACCATCAGGCCAATATTCATATTTTCTCAGCTAGTAAACCTATTTTTGCGATCATGCATTCCAGTCTAGTTTATTTTAATTTACAGTATTTTTCATCATACCCACAGCTAGATGTGATCGGAAACGCAAGCAGTTAATACTTTTCTATACCAGTAACCCAGTTTCGGTGTGTAGTTATTTTTCACTGGGGGGGGGGAAACAGTTTTGCTTAATTGTCTAGCTAATGTTAAGAACTGACTCACTGATGAACTTGAAACAGGCCAATATGTCGTTTAACTAAATAGTTACTTTCCCTATATTGTATATTTGTACACGACCATCGTGTGGAACATTCACATTATAGTGTCCGCGTGCCTACGCTCCACAAAATGAAGCTGCGTGGGAGTGAAGTACGGCTGTTGTATGAGGCGTGTTGTCAGCTCATATCCAGTCATTTTGCTGCCAGCAAAAGATCTCCAGTGCTCACTGCTCTTGGGGTTGGGAGTATCCCACAGCCGGTCTGAACATGGTTGCAAAGAGAACAAGATGGGTAATGTACGTGTGCGTATACACGTAACATTGAGGCGCGTTCGCGTAACCATTGTTGCCGTGGAAATGTAGTAAGTATTTCATACTATGAGTGTGTGTGTGTATAGCCTTAGTTATACAGCAGACAGTGCGCAAGCGGCGTTATTATATTGTTATCTGTGGCATGTGTGGTTCTACCATATTTTTCCACAGTACCTAATAAACGGCACGATTTTCGGAGAAACGTTATTGAACATAAAATGTGTGATCTGATTTTCTCTACAACATTTGTGTGAAACATCTCATTCTAAGATAAATTTAACGATATGTTATCATAAATGTTCATAGGTCTTCATGTAACGTTCCCATTCTTCTTGTCAGATTTTAACGAAACTTCAATTCTGTCGACAGTGTTTCGTGAAAGACTCAAATAAGAAGTATCATGGAAATCCGTCGATTGGGAGCTGAGTTGTTCCATGCGGACGGACAGACAAATAACGAAGCTCATAGTCACTTTTCGAAATTTTGTGAACGCTCCTAAAAACCATTACCGGTGCTGGGAATTTTGGAAATTTTAGAGAGTGAATTAGTTTGCCGGGTACTTAGGTGCTGGCCACAGTGGCCGCACGGCATAAGCGGTGTTATGTCTTCTACACCCCGCACACTGGTATCATGGGTGTGAATCCCGCTCGGGGAATGGATATGCGTCTACGTTGGTCAGTACC
>Ga0209755_10008791_pt1 | contig 10736 bp, 10 predicted proteins | sample TergutCo191P1_FD_187301 | JGI IMG/M metagenome (GOLD analysis project Ga0209755, IMG submission 187301) | Cornitermes sp. P1 segment gut microbial communities from Petit-Saut dam, French Guiana - Co191P1 (SPAdes) (version 2) | ecosystem: Host-associated > Arthropoda: Insects > Digestive system... | reverse complement strand
CATTTTTTATTTATTTATTTATTTTTTTTTTTTTTTGTGTTCTTCTAGTTTACAAAATATTATTAAAGGCTGTGCAGTAGCTTTCTTTAGCTGTTGGCTTGATATTAACAGTTGAGCACTGTATCTGAAGTTTACATTGCATAATACAAAATTATATTGATTTAAATTTTTTTATTGTACAGTAATTGACATATTTTTTACAGCTGCCTGCAAGGAAAATCTGTCTTCCTGGTTGCTGCCACTCTTCGCCCAGAAACTATGTATGGTCAGACTAACAGCTGGGTCCATCCTGACCTTCAGTACATAGCATTCAGCACAGCTATGAATGACGAAGTGTTCATATGCACAAGACGATCCGCACGAAACATGGCTTATCAGGGCTTTACAAATGAGGAGGGAAAGCTTGATGTTTTGCTGGAAATTACTGGACAGGTGATTAAAAGAACAGCTAATTTATTTTGTAGCCAGTTACAAGATGCTATTCACATTCTGTGCCACATCACACTAGCACTTTGTGAGTCCTCTTCCTCATGGCAGCATGCTGCCACACCACTGCAGAGTCCATAACAACGTGCTCTTACCGACTATTTTTATAAATATGACTTTAGCTAGGCTCAAGTGTCAGCTCCCTGATGATGGTCGTAGACTGAAACATGTAGGAGCAGTTATAATTTAAGTTTTAATGTAAATTTTAGTGGTTTATAAGACTGATATAAAGTACATCTGTTGGTAAATGAAGGACTTTGATTATATTTTTATATTTATTTTATGGTACACAAAAAGTTTAAAGATAAATTAATATTAGAATTACACTGCACAAGACAGTCCGTTTGTCTAATCTTTTGTCAGCAGATGTGAAAAGAGAGTAATTTGTAGGTTCTGCAGAACAAGACCCTATTTAGAACAGTCAAACACTGCAGAGTAAAGTGTAACTGCAGATAGAGTTGCATTCATATATACCTGGAACTTTACTCTTTAAAGTAAAGGAGTCTGCTTTGTTGGTGAGGTATGAGGTATGAAGAGCAGCACTTACTCAAAGTGTTGAATGAAGTTCAGCTCTCTCTCCACATAATCAGGTCTAATGAGTTTCTTAGTGTACCTAGCAACCTCGTGGACAAATCTAAATTATTTAATTTGTCACTTCATATCATGTCTTTTTCTACCCACCACATTTTATTTTCCTCTTTTATCACAACATATCTAACAGTATGTGTATATAATCTAAGAAGCAAACAGGGCACCAAGATGCATATTTTGCTCTCACTTCCTTAACTGTTTGCTTACATAAGTTTACCCTTGAAGTAGTCCAGCTTGATCAGTTTTTCTTTTCAAACCGTCAGAATTGGTGCTGGGCTTTCCAGGTCATCAATGCCACATAAACCAGCTCTTACTGTCGTAGTGTCTCCCGGGGTGAGGGTTCTGTCTTAAACTATGGTCTACCCAAAGAGCCTGTAAGATAGTGCGATTTCTTGGGTTTGTACAAGAGTCATCTTAGCCTTCACACTTTTGATAGCACTGCCACCATTCAGTTTTGGTTTTCCATAGCAGATTACTGACAACTGCTTCTTTTATAAATATTGTTACTACCTTCAAAGGGAAAATGCTTGTAGGCAAACTTTAGTCTGCGTAGAAGTCCTTTCAGGTCAAGTAGCTAGCCAGGAACTCAAGGACATTGTAATTCAGATGTCACATTCTTACTACTAAGATATCTAACTATACTGCAAAGTGGTATAGTCTAATTTACTAAAGCTATATTGGTACATGGTTAAGCTATTCACAAAACTATACAATTTACAATTATTTTTACAGTTTTATGAATTTTATGTAAATACTAAAGTTGTTCCAGTCAAATTAAAGTAATTTCCTTTTTAACTTTTGCTATAACCCGGTGCAGCACCAGAGTTTTAGAATTTAAGTGTTAATAAAGTAGCCGAACAACATTAACCAAAAGTGCTCAACGTAACATGGAGATAACCAAATTAAGTTTAGAATTCTAAAGACATTCAGCATGACTTACCTTGTTCAAATTGAAGCCAAATAAATCTCGAATGCATACTAGTGACTTTCTTCTACATAATGAGGCCAGAGCTGTCTCCTCATGTAACAAATTTCAGTAATAAGAGTGAGGCCAATTACCTTGTGGCACTGGGTTATATAGAAAGTTGAGGTACACAGAGTCTCTGCTGAGGCATTCTCTGTAGTGTAAGGAACTGCTGTAGCAGAAAACACCTAACCTCCAACATGCTGTAGGTATGTGACATAGTATGTCACTGAACCAAAGTCTAAGTAGTGTTTTCCAAGGTGTGACATTCATTACACTGTATATGCAAGAACATCATTTTATGGTGCAACATGGGAGTATGTAACACTTCAAGCCTGGACTAGTAGACTTGTAGGTTCCCCCCCCCAGATCACGTCCCATCTGCTTAGCTATGGCAGGAAAATGTTGTATGTCCAGTACTGTACTACTGAAGTAGTACCTGTATCAGATTTTAGTATTCTGTATATTTGGGGCTTCCTTTTGCCATTGGTGCCACTGTGCATTGTAGGATTTTTAGGTGCCTTACTTGCCACTGATGGTGTTGTTGAAAATAGCTGTGTGTTTTACTTCACTTCCTGTGTGTGACTTGTGAAAAATATTCCTACAAAGAATGTTTTGTTGATGGCTATTCATGGTAGATCTATGAAGATTAGTGGGGTTGATGGCTGTATATTACATTTCACTCCCCAGAGCAATTCTCAGAGTGCCCCAGGATTTCACCAGGGTACCCCATGGAACTGTCCTGTACCTGTACACCTTGGCTTTTGCTCCCCACGTTTCTTTTCATCTGATCGATATAAATTTTTTGCATCACTCAATACATGTGACAGGGTCACAAGCTTATGCATTCCAGAGGCATGTATTCATATTCTCCCAAAACTGGAGTGAAGTGAAAGTGAAAATAAGGACCTCTCTCAAGAAACTAGACATGCCAATTGACAGAAATTGATAGAAATTTTACAGAATCTACTTGTGGGGTCCAGGAGGGGTTGGAGGGTGGGAAGGGAACATTTTGAAAAATCAAGTGGAATGCTGTTGTCAAGGATGTTAGGGGTTTACACATCCCAGATGGCAGTAATAGAATGCACCATAATTGATGTGTTCCCTGGCTATTACTTAAGTCAAACTTCTGGTTTTTCAGCAGGGCACTGTGCATCAACTGTAGTCAGTGTTTGCCTTAGAAGGGTTAATTCAGAAATGCACTCTAGTCAGTGTGTTCTTCTGTTGCAGGATATAATTGGATTGGCACTGCAGGCTCCACTTACATCCAATAGAAAGATTTATACTCTTCCAATGTTGACAATAAAGGAAGGTAAAGGTACAGGAGTGGTTACAAGTGTACCATCAGATTCACCTGATGATTATGCAGCTTTAGTGGACCTCAAGAAGAAACAGGCATTTAGAGAGAAGTATGGGGTTAAGGATGAAATGGTCTTTCCATTTGAACCTGTAAGTGAAAGAGTTGTTATTGCTGATATATGTTTCTAAACCTTCTTACATATAGATAAGTACTGTGTATATGAGCATACATCTGCAAGGGCTACAACAGCATATGTATACCAACACACCAGGTACTGACTTAGAGAATTTGGACAATAAGCTGGAATAGGGATGGGATAGTACTAAAAAACAATTCATAAGAAAAAATATTTCTCCACATTTGTAACATCATCGGTTCCATAGTGTAGTAACCTATACAGGTAAAACAGGTGTATGAAAAGTTTTGAAGCTGCTGCTGCATTCTCTTATGATGGTGCAACATGTTCATAAGGTCTCTGACCTAATTTAATAACTCATAGTGAAATACAGGGTGATCAAAAAGTCTCTGTGCACCTAATGATTACAATACAGAAAGCAGGTGCACAGAGACTTTTTGATCACCCTGTAATATGAATATAGTGATATTTGTTTAAGATGACCAGCTGCAAGCCCTTTTTGCTTAAGACATTTGATGCATTTAGTACCAGAATTTTCCCACATGATTAACATGTATGTTCCCAACCTGAACACATTTCTTACCCAAGAAGCACGCAAAGTTGAGAAGTTCACAATGCAATTGACTGTTTACCCATTTAATACATTTTTCACTCCAAAATCTTAAAGAGTCCTAAAGTTACCATTTGTTCATTTTGTTTGTGAAACAGAATAAAGGAATGATACTTCCTAAACATGAAACTCCAAGGTCATTTCCATGCATGTGCACGTCATATGGCATGATACGTATAGCTGGCTTGCAGTGTGTGTATTGTGTCACACTGGTCAAAGAGGAAACAGTGAAGTGTGTTTGTGTTTGAGACCAGTTACTGTTACAAGGAATGTAATACTTTATCATGATAATATATGCCTCTGTCAGTTTTATGTTAGTGTTGTCAAGTAGTAAAGGAATTCACATTCTAAGCACTATTAATGCATTTTAACAGAACTTACAATTTGATGCAGAAAACTCCATGGCATGTGGATAATCTACAAGGTAGTTAATTGGAAGTTCAGTAGCTTATGTTGTTACTCTTTTCATCAGCAAATTGGACTTAAATTTAAGGAAGAAACTAGTAAGTTGCTACATTTGGGTATTGGCTTTGTATGGTGCTGAAACTTGCACACTTCCGAAAGTAGATCAGAAATACCTAGAAAATTTTGGAATGTGGTGCTGGAGAAGGATGAAGAAGATCAGTTGGACCAATCGTGTGAGCAATGAAGAAGTGTAACATAGGATCAAGGAGGAGACGAATATCCTACAAACAATAAAAGGAAGGAAGGCTAACTGGATTTGTCACATCTTATGTAGGAACTGCCTTCCAATACACATTAATGAAGTCAAGAAAGGTGGAAGATGCAGAAGAAGACACAAGCAGCTAATAGATGACCTTAATGAAGGGAAGGATACTGTAAATTGAAAGAGGAAACACTAGATTGCACACTATGGATATCTTGCTGTGGAAGAGGCTATGGACCTGTCATAAGACAACAGGATGAATGACTGAATAAATGAATGAATGAATTTGAAGGCAGACTTTGTATACATTTTGTATTCATTTCGCACTGTGTACAGTTTCTTCCTTAGACCAATTAATTATTGAACACTTGATCAGTATAACTGCTACATTAATAATTAACAGAAATGTGGGATGCTGTCTTTTTGAGAAAAGCTGCATATTATAGAAAGGTGAATGCTAGTGCAGATTTTCCTTGCAAACCTAAGAAGTGAGCGTGTCTGGCTCCTTTAAAATATGTTTATGTTATATCAAGCCAACATACTCCAGCAGTCTGAGTTGGATAAGGATGAGTACAGCAAAATGTGGGAGGGAAGGATTGGTACTAATGGAATAGTTTGACAAAAATGGGTTCTGAATCTAGCATTTATGTTTTTAAAACATGTTGTGTTGTGCCAAAGTCTGTGTCAAAATCACTAAAGAAGTTGAGACTTAAAGTGCGGCTGGATGGTGAAAATGCATCACTGAATGCAGAATGGGCATTGACTATTATTAGTAATGTGTATGTCAGTTTCAGTACAGAATTTTGGAAGAACATGTTGTGAGACTTACACTTTTGAAGACTTCGTTCTGTTAATAAGCCTAATTTGTTGAACTTCTACAAAAACATCTTAAGAGGGTTTCATTGTATATACCGGGGGGGTGGGTGCAACATGGCTTGTAAGTCACATGTGGCTGACACATGGCACTGTTGTTGCATGTACCAGTTGCCTGCAAAAATATTGTGTTCGTGTAGTTCACATGCACATGAATCTCACCGTGAGTGGTGGTTTAAAATATATTCTAAATAAAGGAGGCTCAAAACTAACTGACAGTAGGTGTTCTTAGATGAGCAGAAGTAAAAAGCCATCAACTAAGGATAAAATATTTTGACTCATCCCAATGTGTGTAATGTTCATGCAAAACAAAAATAAAACACATCAGCTGAACACAACTGTGTTTCAAAAAGAATATCACTTTATATAGCTACATGTTTCAATTCACACTGAACCATCATCAGGCATGCACACAATACCTTAAAAACATGACAGTTCTTCAAGCTCTTTGTACAATACTTTAGTGAGATCTCACTAATTGTGTTTTAAAAATATTAATATTTGGACATTATTGTGTAGCATATGTGAATTTTTTTTTTTAATTCTCTTCCAGTTCTTGTGCCTGGATGACAATATATTATTATTATTATTATTATTATTATTATTATTATTATTATTATTATTAAAACTATGGTCCTTCATCAGTATGAGTAATACAGTCTCTGCACGTAACGCATAAACCAAAATGTTTAGGGGTATTAATTCTTGAAAACTCTGAAAGGAAATATATCTTTGTAACAATGCCTGTGTATAAAAACTTAATTTTTTTTTAAATTCACAAAATTTGTATAATGAACAGTACAGGGATTTTAAAAGAGAATAAGAAGTCTAATTTTGCTAAGCACTTGTAGACAGTAGTCACTCGCTGGGCCTTACTGAAAATACTGTGAGAGTCCTGCATATCAGTTAACCATAGAACATCTACTTGAGGAAAATATGTGTTTTTGTGTGGAACAAATTGATGTAAGAGACTGCTTACTGACAGCTACCTGACAAAGTCACACCGCGTAATGGAATCAGGAAATACTTCATTGTAAATTTCTTCTAAAATGTTCTTGAATTGCTGACAAGTTTTTCACTTGAAAGAGTACGCATATAGCTCACAACGTTTGGAACTTCCTTCATTGCATGTTCATATTTAAAGTACAGTAGGATCTTGATTTCATGTTTTGTGATCTAAGAATTTTGCATTTTGGGTTCATATTTTGTGGTCCTGGCCAACTCCCTGTGTAAAAATTGTACCATTTTTTTTCAGTTAAGATTTTGTCTGCATTTAAGACATGAAAATTTTGTCCCTGCACCATTTTGGAACCTTTAGTTTGGGTTCATGTTTATGACTTTGGAGTTTAGTTGTGCAAGTAATACCTTGTTTATGCATAATGGAAGTAAAACAACATCAGAATAAATTTTGAACTATTGCAGCAGTGTACTATCAATTCTGAAGAATCAGCATACATGTGATAGGTCAAAAAGCTTGTGACATGACCCACTTACACATAAGAACATTCGTAACTCATCACTGTTATTGGTTGATCATGAAATCATCGATGTACCCTACCTTAAGATTTGTTGTCATACACCATGCTACCAGAAAACTGGACTTACAGAATACAGAATGTTTTGTGGTGAAATCCTGATATTAGTCCATTTTCAAAATTTTTTTTTTCATGTCCCATAAAATGAATTTCAAGATATGAATATAAAGTCATTAAAGGACACATCATGAGGTTTAAATTTAGAGTGACTGTAATTTTTTTTATAACCAAGGTAATAATTTTATGTTCCTTTGTCACTACCACCATTTAATGTTTTCTCACTGTTAGGTGCTATGTATGATTAATGCATTGAACAGGAAGGATATCTAGATAACCACTTTCATTTTTTAAAAGTTCAGTTAAGCCTTGTGTAGTATGTCTCATATCTGGTGCACCATTAGTGACAACACTGACAGTGTTTTCGTTTGGTACAACAGATTTTTGAAGTGATATATAAAGAGCTGCATTTATGTCAGACAATTTGCATGGTTACTTTATTTGGTGGACTTTATAATTTGCTTGATATGTCCCTTTTGAGATATCACTAAAGAGTAACGTAATCTCTACAGTGGTGACACTGACAGGATGCCATAGAGTGACTTTACCGGTTACACTCATTTTTTATGGCAGTATCAAGTGTTCCAGAAATTGAAATTTCTTACCAAATACACAGTGGAACAGGCCACTAATATGTCTAATGGATTGTATGCTTGTATACTCTTAAGAGTGACATTGCATTGTGATAGGAATATTCAAAGAATGGAGAGTACCATTATGTTTTGTAGATCTGTTATTGTGTGTTAGCAGCCAGCGTACATGTATGAACTAAACGACTGTAAATGGGATCCCATGAAACTGACGAACAATACAATGTTTACAGCAGCATTTAAGTTTTTATAAATATTTTGGCCTGCATAGGCCGAAACTTGTTGCCATTATTTAAATTAATAAAGCGTAAGATAGTTGTGTTTGACGAAGTATATATTTTATTTCATTTTAGTATTAAGAAATTGCACTTCTCACTGGCATGTTTCATATTAGTCTTTTTGCACTCACCAACTGGTATCTGTTAGATGTTCAGTGGCAAGTGGCTAACTTATGTTCGGATTGTTGGTTGCGTATAATCTCAGTGTAATAAGGAATGGAACAACATCGTTACAAATTGTAATTTTAATTGACAGTGTACCAGTTAGGTATTAAAGTAGAAGCTGTGTGTCCTGAATGCTATAGTTTTATATGTTTTGCTTCATTTGTACTAAACTCAAGATGTATTGCACAATAAATTAAGAAAATCTGTTTCTTCATGTACAGGTTCCAATTGTTGATGTACCAGACTTCGGAACTCTGAGTGCTGTGGCTCTGTATGATAAACTTAAGATTCAGAGTCAGAATGATAAGGATAAATTGCAGGAAGCTAAAGATATGATATATCTCAAAGGGTTCTATGATGGTGTAAGTATAACAATATTTGTTTGGATCAGTACTTTCATTTTTGGAAATATTTAGTTTCATAGCATATGAAAGGGTATTTTAGAATAATGTGGTAAAATAATTACGGGATGTGAGGTTGCAGAAACATTCATTTGGCTCTGAACAGGATGCTGTATTTGCTGCTGTGAACTCTGTAATAAGCATTTGGGTTCCATAAAAGATAGGGACGCTCCTCATAATGTGAACACATACCAGGTTCTCAGTAACCCTGATCTGTAAAGTTGGTTGTGTGAAAAGTAATTAATGGAAATCTAAAAGAAACTTATGGAAGATCAAATGGTGTATCAAACAACAGTAGATACATGAATGATGCTAAAAATTATGTTGGAATTGAAGATTCATAAGCATTTAGATAGAGCCAACAAATGCACATAAGTGTATGAAAGTGTATTATACACATACCGTATACCTTCTACATGTTTCGGCCACTCACGTGGCCATTTTCAGTGATGCTTGTGAGTGCGGTAATGAACCTTCGGGTTCCATGAAATGCGGGGAATTTCTTGACTAGCTGCAAACCATTTAGCTTCTCAAGAAGGACTCTGCACCATGGAGTAAGTAAGTAAGTATTTTGATATGTCAGTCCTTTGCAATTTCCCACCATTGCAACATGTAGGAGGTATGCAATGTGTATGATATACTGTCATACACTTCTGTGCATTTGTTGGTTTTTATATCGTATCTAATTGCTCAGTGCGTGTTTATAGATCTTTTAAAATTAAACGGTTAGCATGTTAATTTGTTTCTTGATCTCCAGGTTATGTTGGTAGGAGATTTCAAGGGAAAAAAAGTACAGGATGTGAAGAAAGTTCTGCAGAAGAAGCTAATTGATAACTTGGAAGCTGTTATATACTATGAGCCAGAGAGAGAGATAATATCCAGGTAATGATGTGAGGACACATTTGAGCAGTTTTCATCCACATTCTTATCACTTTGTAAGCAGTGCAGCCAAACACTGGATTGGGTTTGGATCCTAGGCAGATCAAGCCTTAGTATGAGAAGAGAGAAACATTTTATGTGTTTTGTGTGACCATGCTGAGAGCACAAATATTTGTCTGTGCAGTGGTGTCAACACCCTGCATGAGGAAGGACCCTCTAGCCATCTTGGTTTTGATCAATTCCTGCAAGTCATGATAGTTATGACAATAATTACAAGTATCGGACCATTCTGAGTTTCACTTTACAGGATTCCAAATTTTGCGTATGTGAATTTATGATCTAACCTCGGAACTGAGACACATGTGGCATTTTCAGCCTTACTGTGTGTAGGCATTTTGTTTCCATCCTACTTCAGGATGGACCTTGTGGCCTTTTTGGATGTCATCTGTTTCTGCCAGCCATGAGAACTGCAATGTTCATCAGAAATATTGGACCAGTCTGAAATTTGCTTACAGGATTCCAAATTTCACACTCGCAGTAGTTTTATGATCTAATCTCTGAACTTAGCCATGTGTGACTTCTTTACCTCTACTCTGTTGTTGTTGTCGTTGTTGTCGTCGTCGTCATCGTTTATACAGAAAAATTAATTTAACTTGTAGCCCACATTAGGTAGGTAATGTTTAGTAATTATTGGATAAATTTGATTGATTTTCTCTATTATAATAGAGAAGAAATATTGTCAATCACAGCTAAGAATGTTGATATATATATGAGAATTTTGCTTACGACATAATTGCAACCAAAATTTGCCTTCATCAGGTAGTACATAAATATCAAATTATACTAAGAAGAATTACCTCACTATAAGTTGTCTGTCTTTAAATGACTTTTACCACATTTATATATGTATAAATATAACTACAGGTTCATTTGAGGTGGCACATCCCCCATTGGGTTATTAAGTAAAGATGATTATTGCAATCAGCCATGTTGCATCCCGTGTCCTGGCCGAGCGGTGGGAAGGATCTTGTGGGATGAGTCGTTGGTTGTAGAGATGAACGCAGGTTTTAATGAGTAGATGTTTATTACCAACCTGGGTCAAGCGCAATGCCCGACCCATTGATGCAAGGATAGTTACACCAGACGCGTCTCGGAAGACAGAGAAAAACCAAATCAGACCGCCACGCCCTGGGCGTGTAAAATA
>Ga0209755_10008790_pt1 | contig 10736 bp, 7 predicted proteins | sample TergutCo191P1_FD_187301 | JGI IMG/M metagenome (GOLD analysis project Ga0209755, IMG submission 187301) | Cornitermes sp. P1 segment gut microbial communities from Petit-Saut dam, French Guiana - Co191P1 (SPAdes) (version 2) | ecosystem: Host-associated > Arthropoda: Insects > Digestive system >... | reverse complement strand
CAACTTGATGTCACTTGCTTTATTATTTCACTATTTACTGATCAACATGTTTCGAATGTTAGTACATCCATCTTCAATGAGCTTGTGACTTATGTCGCTAGCTCCTGAAGATGGATGTACTAACATTTGAAACGTGTTGAGCAGTAAATAGTGAAATAATAAAACAAGTGACATCAAGTTGGTTTATCTTTATTCAACTGTAAAAATTGTTATTAATAATGTCATCATCTTATTTTGTTTTTTACCAAAAAAAAAAAACTGATAGAAATAACATTTTAAACATGTATACTGACATAAATCATATACAAAACTGATCAGGTGTGATAAATAAATGGAGGTGGGGTCAATTGCAACTTCTGTAGATTTTGGGTTACATAAAAGTTTCGGGAGTGAACCCTTAATAAGTTTGAAACTGTATACAGTTTCAGACATTTGTGCAAAAGCTGTAAAACTGGTTCTCTGGGCACTCTGTTTTCCTCACTCCCACCACAAATTATCTGCAACATCACATTTGTAGTATAATACTGTGTGTATATGTATGTTACATTTTATTATTTGTTTCATTTATAAACAATACAACACATTTGAAATAATCTTTGAACTACTGAGGTGCTGCAGCAGGTTTGTAATTTCAACATGAAATTTTAAAGATCCCTCAAATCAGAACCTTTGCAAAAATTTACCAAATGTCTGGGCATTGCAATGAGGCATAGTTCACAAAAATCAAGTCTGAACTGTGTTTATTGAACAGACAACTAGACATGAATATGGGTGAATATTACAACTGACCTTGACATATTTCCTTAGAATCTCAACTCCAAGTTTTACAATGCTTCAGAGCTTCAGCCACTGTAAAAACAAAGGTTCCCTGACTTTTTTTGTTTTACTCTAGGTTTGGGGGACCCAGATTCTTCAGTCTTTCCAACATATTGGCCAATTAGAACAAATCGCTTAGCCCACATTTGTTTTGTTTCTTGTTTAGCTCTCAGAATTCCAAACTCTGGAATGTTCCTGCTCCACTTGCACCATATCTGTCCACACACGTGGTGTCTCCCCGCACAGTCTCCTACATGCAGCGTGTCTAATTGTGTGGGCAATTATAAGGCAACCACCATGTTTAAGATGATGAATTACAAAATGATCTTCTTCTTATATTTGGGTTAATCAGGTATTCCAACGTGAACCAGCAACATCTGTATCTATTGTACTTTTTAACAGAATGTGAACACTGAGGGAAATTACGAAAATACCGAACTCTGATAGCAATGACAGATAAAAACACATGACTTACAGGAACACTTTCATTAATGCTTCTATGCAGTGGTTACTAGGCTGCCCTGCTTTATACATCACACAAATTTTACAGAAATTGACTTTAATATTAATGTCTGTGATTACTGGGTTTCATGTTATGAACTCATAGAGCAGATTCCCAATTTAATGTTCTTCAATTCAAGACTTTACTCCCTATTAACATTCCTTTCAGTAACAAATAATTTAAGTGTTAAATCTCCTCCATTTAAGACTTCCCTTAGTGTTCAAACAAAACAAAACTGTGTATGCATCTTGAAGAGGCTTCTGATATTTTGCTTATGCATAAAGGCAAGCAAATCCAATCAATCTTCAAAAGGCATATTTAACTATGTTTAGTAAAGCTCAGATTTCTAAGCATCGAATTATTGGCTTATTCGTGAATAATGAATTGGAAAGGAAATGGAAGGAGTCATGATGGTCAAATGTAAGGAGCTGTGTTGGCAACTACCAGAATACCACATGACTGCTTACCAATGTAATGTGCTTCCTTTAATATATAACATTTATTATTTATTTATTTATTCATTATTGCATTCATGAGGTAGAAAGAAACCAGTACCGAAGCATTTTTTCCTCACGCCTTGGTGTGAAGACAAAATATCATAATGTATTACAATGTTGTCTTACATTTGTTTATATCTTGAGAACTGTAAACTATTCAGCTGAACTGCACATTGTAGATTCTAAAATTACAAATCCAAAAATATAAAAATACAAAAATAGAGCACCGAAGTGTCAGGGATGTTTGAAGTACCACTTAAATCTAGGAGCCACAAAACAACAGTCTCTTGCTGATGTCTCACATGTTGCTTGACACTAACATTTTTATACCAAAAAATGATCTCCAGTAAATGCCGGTGGTGAATATGCGAATAAACTACCGGAATGCTGCTTATGAGTAACCTGAAACAGATGTCTGCTGATAATATCTGTCTCAACGCTGACTCTGACTGCATTTTAGTTAACATATCAACTTATTTTAGACTCCCACGACTTGTCATGTTGTCAGCACAGAGTATAATCACTACACACAAGCACTGTGACCTTCAGTGAACTGCCACAACATACACAAAAAATAATGTATTAAACACACACAGAATTTATTACCATCCGTACCACACATTATATTTATGAACTTGTGTCCAAGACCCACAATGGTTCAATTCCAACTACAAATCAACCTCAGGGTGCAGTTTTACAAATGGTTTTTGTAACATATCCAGGATTAAGGTTTCAAGTCTTCTGACACGTGACTTCATCAAAGTAAAGTAAACCAAGAACCATGCATTCTTTGTGGACTGCACGACCCTGAAAATGAAGACACTTCAATCCTTTGAAATGCTGACAACTACACACTGAATGACTCGGTGTTACACAACAGAACACACAGATCTTCAACAATATGGCTGTGAAATATCACACACCAAGAATCAGTCAAATGTGCCTTAATTCTTGACAAGACATGATACCGAAATGTTTTAAAAACTATCTATAAACTGTAACCCTGATGATCATTCACAACTCAACGTGTCTGTGACAAGTTAACAAATACACTGTATGCTCTAGAGAGTAAAAAAATTCTTTATTTACAAGTGGCACCTGGTAAAATGAACATGTTTAAAATAGCATGAAAATGGCTGTTTGAGGTCTTTGATCTTCTGGGATATGGCACTGCACCTCTGGCTGATTGGGGCCAGTGGTCTCATCTGCAAGGGTCAAAATGATCCAGAAAACTGTGGGCATTTTGACCCCTGAAAGCGAGACCACTACAATGGCACAAGATGTCAGGTACCATTTATCCAGAAAAGTGGTGCGACAACCCAGACACAGATCTCAACTACATCACTGTAAAAGCCTAAAATTCACATGTGGCTGTTTTATGGCAGTGTCACTACAACCCATTAGTCCCACTGATGTTCTGCAAAAACTGTAAGTCCAGTTTTGTTTACAGCTATCTTTAGACCACAGTCCCATGCCTTGCTACCACTCAAGGAAAATGTTGGGACAGTACCTTAAATTGTCAGAACTGCTTCCTTCCACAAGCTTTCCAATTAATTACACATTAATATTCCTACCATTCAATGTCAAATAAACTGAGTAAATAAAAGTACCATTAAACAGAGGTGATATTATGAATCATGCACTGCTGCCAAAGAGGTTAATCTATTCTCTGTGCAAGTACAAGGACCTGGCTACTCCAATCCGTTCTTTCACACATGTGCAATGACACATCTTCTCATTCATTCATTCATTCCAAACCATAATCCTCATTTTATGTGGTCCTACATAATCTCTACAGCTCACAAGACATCAGTCATAATAAATAAATACAGCAATAAAATAACGATAATGATAACATCAACCAATGAATATACTGTAGCCTCAATGTTTGTGAACCCCAATGTTCTAAGTTCTGACCTCTCTTTATGAGCCACTTTGATACCACTGTTGCAACTGTTTGTGGCTGGTTCTGACAAATCTGGGAGAGACCACACTGCTGGTGAGTTGGTTTCCCCAAATGCACAGATCACTCTCAGCTCAGTCTAACTTCATATTTCAAAAGGGAGGCTGACTGCATTAATGCTTTGCGAAATGAGACTCTCCTTCAATTATTTAATGTACGAAGGGCGTGTGGAAAGTAAAGCCTTGGCGAAGGCATCTCATGTTAGTAGTGTGACTCTGAAGCAGAATTTGTTCACTGATGTTCAGTTTGATGTGGGGTAGGTTTAGTAAACTTAGTGGTTTGCATTGTATTTGGTTCAAAATGGATGATTCACTGTCAATTACGTTGAAGAACACAAAATAGCCAGCATATTTGATGCATGAACATTAAACTCCCATTGGAATCCAAAATAAATTATTGGCTTTTTATGTGAGTCACTGGGTGAGACAATCACGAGACAGTGGCAGAAATTTGGGCCTGAATTACCAGCTACGATTTGGACATCCAGTCAGTGCAACTCACAATTTGAACAGACAAAAGGTCAAAGAACTTATTCAAGAAAATCAACAGATTTCTCAGAGAGAGGGAGTGGAAAATTTAAACACTGGTTTAGCTAGTGGCAGGGAGATTAAGGCAGGTTTGGGTCAAGCCAGACTCTGCAACATTGCTGCCACCTCAAGCGCAATACCGAACATCAGTTTTGAAGTTGTTCCACCCCTTCCCTACAGTCTGGATTTGGCACTGTCTGACTTGTGGCTGTTCGCAGCTCTCCATGAAGATAACAATGGAATTAATTTCACACTTTATGAAGAATAACAGTATTTATTAAAACAAACTTATTGTGCACTAAATTGCATATATTAAGTCACATACTAATTTAGTGTATAAAAAGTAAGTTTTAATAAACAGTGTTACACAACATGACACACAGTGTGTACAACATCAAGACATTATGAAGAAGTTCAAGCTGCTAGGGAAAATGGTTGTGAGAACAGTCTGAAGATTTCCACAGCAGTGGGTTCTAAAAGCTTCTTTTCAGTGCTGATGGCACTGTATCAAATGAGAGGAAGACTACATGGAAAGGGAGGTATAGAAACATAGTAAACATTCTGAGCTACACCATACATTTTGTTTAACTTAGATACTTTGCTGAGTAATAATGATACAAACATGATGGCATTACTGTCTGAATGCTGTATGTATTTAATGCGCACAAAAAGTGCGTTTTTTATTAAAACAAAACCTCTCATGCCTTCTGAGGTTATTTTATATTTTTGTAATTATATATCATAAGTTCTCTGAATCAAATAGGCATTTTGTAACTTTATTGTAATGTTTGTGATGGTTTTATCAGTCACAGCCACAAACACTGAGAATCTGCAGCAAATGCAAGCACTTACCTCTTCCATCCTTCTTTATTGTCATGTAGTCTTGTCAGAAAATCAGAGCTATGAGTACTCAGCGTTCAGATATCGCCCAATTACAAGCCTTCGTACCTCACTTGTTCCACCACCAATTTCATAAAGTTTTGCATCCCTTAAGAAACGACCAACTGGATAATCATTAATGTAGCCATTGCCACCTGTGAAATATAGGAAAATGGAGCAAACATTTAGAAAAGAAACCTGTTTGAGTACTTTGCCCTCATATCATGAATATGATGTGAAAAGCAACTGTATTCATACAGTTTGTAATAACCAATCTGATAACATGCAGAAGTTAAGGTGGTGTACATGCTACCACAATTCAACAAAACCAATTCAGAAACTATACACTTTATTAAATTCCCTTCTTTTGTATTAATTCTATCACAAACTTGTAAAAAATGAATCATAAATTATTAACACTAGTGACAGATGTTGAACGACTAAAATACTTTATAATCAACTCTCCTCATTCGACTTGATTCACATTACATGCACAGTCCCCACTCAGCTCAGGTTAAGCTATGGTCAGGGACAGTTAGAGTATTCAAACTGAACTCTCTTGCAGCACTCCAGTAGAGTTCATTTTGCTCTAAACATGTTCAAAAACACAACCAATAAAGATATCGCAGTAACTGCACTATATTTTGGCCATGTGTTCTTCTGAAGGATACCCACCCTCACTCAGCACCCTGCGATGGCAGCACAATTGTTAGTATGAACAGATAAATTTAACAATGGGAAAGAATATTTCCCTAACCATGAGAAATCAAGCTGTATTTTCAAGATCGTACAAATCAGTTGTTCTTACTTCTGATAACAGCTATGTGGCATACATGCACACAAACATGTGTTCACTGTACAGAACACTGTTGACAGAAACTGCAAAGTGCACTAAGGCTTCCACCTCTACCCCCAACTCAGGCAGCAAGACACTGTGTGGCCCTTCTCACACTCTCTGTATCCCTGCGTATTGCCATGGACAGCATGTTATTTGTAATTAATGTCTTACCAAGACACTGGATACTATCCAGGGTAAGCCGTGTTGCGCTCTCACCCAAATACAGAAAGACGCCTGCACAGTCCTTCCTGTTTACATGTCCTGCATCGCATGCTCTGGCAACATTGTATAGATAGCTTCTACAGGCACTCAGTGTAGTGTACATGTCTGCTATTTTACCCTGCAATAAGACACAGTAATGTCAGCAGTTCTCTCTATCCTTACAGCACGAACATTATAATACGACCCACGCAGACACGATAAACACACATCAGTACAAATTATGGACACATAACTGAAAACTTAAATAACAAGATTCTGGGGGATATAAATTACAGGTACAGGAATGGCTGTAAGTTGTGACAGGACAGTTAATGGCAAGAGATTCTCAAGAATGAACAACACAAGAGCTGATATTTACGTGGTCGGACAATAAAGTTCGTGGTTAAAGTGCTACCCCTTTGATGCCTAATGACCACTATAGTGGTCGTACCACGCCGCTAACCTCTAAACGTTCCATTTTATATATTTATTCAACAAATATAGGTACTAAATATTTTAAACATGGTATACACTCTCCATTTTTTCCTCTTCAAAATGCAGTTTGTTTCATAATTCTAATGTATTTGGTTCCTGTATTATTCACATTTTATATATAGGGTGTGCTAAAATTAAAAAAAATAATTCTGGCGCCATAAGGTTAATTGCTGAATACCACCATGGTCACCTTCAAAGTACTCCCCTTGGGAAGCTACGCACCAATGCCAGTGCACAGTCCACCCTTCAAAACAATTTTGGAACTGGTTTTGTGGAATGACCTTCAGAGCTGCCGTTGTATTACTCCTGATGTCATCAATGTCATCAAAATGCCTTCCTGTCAATATTTCCTTTATCTTTGGGAACAGAACAAAGTCACTGGGGGTTAGATCCGGTGAATAGGCAGGGTGTTCCAACACAGTTATTTGTTTAGTAGCTAAACTCCCTCGCAGACAGTGCCGTGTGAGCAGGTGCATTGTCGTGGTGCAAGATCCATGAGTTGTTGGCAAAAAGTTTGGGTCGTTTTCGTCTAACCTTTTTCGCGCAGCCTTTCCAGTACTTCCAAATAGTAAACTTTGCTGACTGTCTGTCCACTCGGTACAAAGTCATAATGAACAATCCCTCTAATATAAAAAAAAGTCAGCAAAATTGTTTTGATTCTTGATTTGGACCGACAGAATTTTTTTGGTCGTGGGGAAATGGCAGTCTTCCATTGTGCACTTTGCCACTTCATTTCAGGGTCGTATTGGTGGACCCATGTTTCATCACCTGTGATGACACGGCCCAAAATGTCTTCTTGCCTCTCTGAAAGGTCTTAGCAAATTGTGACTCTTCTTTGCTTTTGTTCTTCAGTGAGCTCCTTTGGGACCATTTTTGCACACACCTTCCTCATGTCAAGAACTTCAGTTAAGACTTTCCTAACTGTTTCTCTGTCTATGTTCACTTGCTCTGCTATGCTCCTGACAATCAGCCGACGATTTTCACGCACAATTTGACGAACTTTTGCAATGTTTTCTTCAGTTCTGCTTGTTGCTAGCTGTCCTGATGTCTCTTTGTTAGTGACACTTTCTCTTCCCTCAGCAAAACGTTTCACCCACTGTAAACTGCTATTTTCTTCACAGCATTATCCCCGAAAAACTTGCACTAACATCTCTCTGATTTCGTTTCCACTCTTTCCAAGTTTAACAAGAAACTTAATGTTCATTCGCTGCTCTAATTCAAGCTCTGACATACTCGTGGCAGCACACCAAAATACACGCACACAGCAATAGATGCCACTCAGAAAGAGACTGCCACAGATCTACAACAACACAGCTGTGAAACGCTGACATGTCAGTGTCATCAAACCATACTAAGGCTTTTGTCCAATGCTGCCATGGCAAGCACACGGTGGCGAATTCGCGAACTTAATTGTCCAACCATGTAGTACAATGATGGTACATTTGTGGCTGCTGATTAATCTGAGGGGTGACAAGACATATGGTAGTACAGGAGAGAGGGGTGTCATAACATGCTATTGTTGCAATGCCCAGTTTTGCGGCAGAGTTTCGCTTCAAGAGTGTGCTACTGTGGGTACATTCTGTATCAATGATGACACCATGTTTTAGCATGTTCTGACACTGTCCATTATGCAAGACCAGTCACCATCAAGCATTTCATAACCATGTGTTATCGCAAGAAAGGATGAAGATACTGTCCCAAGATACTCATACCTGATGATGAATGGACTTATATACATTATAAATAACATCAGAACACACTAATCACAACAGAAAGTCATCATTATTGTTACAGAACATGCCCACAGTAGCAAGCTCATCAAAGGATAATCTCCCACAAAACTGGGCATGGCAACCAAGGCTTATTACTAGACACACCTCTCTCCCCTGTTACCAGATATCTTGGCTGTCCCTCACATTAATCAGAGGTCACAAATGATGCATTATTATAATCAATTTAATTCATTGTGCTTTCCATTCACGATAAAGCTTTTATTATAAACCATCACATCATGACTTACAGCTATTGTTGTGCAATCTTTATGGATCAAGAGTAAGAAAGGTGCAGTCCATTCTGACTAAACAGGGTTTCAACACACATTTCTTAAAATTTTTATAATGACCTCCAATACAAATTTAACAAAAATTCATTAGCAATTGTCTTAATCAGAGACATACAATGAACTGATCAAATCTGACCAAAGTCCATCCACTAATCTTTCCTATGTGCATTTAATTCATGTATATGGTGCAGTCGGTACGCAGGGGCACATTTGGTTGAAGCACTGTGCTACAAAGTCGGAAGGTCACGGGTTCGATTGGAATTTTTAACTGGCATAATCCTTCTGGCCGCACTATGCCCCTGGGGTTGACTCAGCCTCTAACAGAAATGAGTACCAGGAATATTTGCTGGGGGTTAAAGGCAGCTGTGTGTAGGGCTGACAACCTTATCACCTTCATGTGCCAACTGTCTTGAAATCTGGGAGCCTGAAACCTCCTGGAACCCTCTAGGCTTGTCTGGGCCTGTAATGGGTTTGCTTTATATTATGCAGTCCCTCTTAACATATCACTACTTTCATGTAGAGGTGCGACTTGCAACATGAAATGATCCTGAGTACGTATGCTGGTGGTAGCATACCTACTGGTAGGGCCTCCCATTGCCACACAGGTCAAAGGTGATGACCCACACAAAAAGGAATACCCTTATCCTCCAGGTTGGGGGTTGGGCTAAGAAACTTGTTATAAAACCTACAAAGGAAGCCAAAGCCCACAAAGGGCTATAGTGCTGAAGACCATCATGATATAGGGCAGTGAAGGCAAACAACACAACAGATTATATAGACAAGTTTTGTATAAATTAAGCATCCATACGAAACTATGAAATAAAGTGTCATCTTTCAGCACATATATGTTTAGAGTAACTGCATTACTGTGTTAAGTGCATTCAGAATACAGTAACTGCATTACTGTGATAAGTGCATGCAGAATACAGTAACTGCATTACTGTGTTAAGTGCATTCAGAATACAGTAACTGCATTACTGTGATAAGTGCATTCAGAATACAGTAACTGCATTACTGTGATAAGTGCATTCAGAATACAGTAACTGCATTACTGTGTTAAGTGCATTCAGAATACAGTAACTGCATTACTGTGATAAGTGCATGCAGAATACAGTAACTGCATTACTGTGATAAGTGCATGCAGAATACAGTAACTGCATTACTGTGATAAGTGCATGCAGAATGCAGTAACTGCATTACTGTGATAAGTGCATGCAGAATACAGTAACTGCATTATTCAAATGAAAGAAAAGTATAAATATAACTTACAGCACAACTGCAACAGCATTTATTCTGACTACACAAGGTTTTTTTTGTCACTCTTTCACTAACTTAATTTTCATTCTTTAACAGTTTTGATACATTTTCCATATACATCACACCAATTAAAACTTACCTGTATTAACTGAAATTCTCCAATTCTGTTATTAAACTGCTTTCTTTCATGAACATACTTGAAAGTAACATCACAACAGGCCTGCATTATCCTGTAAACAATGAACGTACACACTACTGTATCAAATATAAAGTAATCATGTCACAGCAGAACACAGTCAAAACAATTTAAGATGTTCCATTGGGACCAGGGTCAAAGAACACCATCAGCACATTAGTATCCATACTTGGTAGTAGTAGAGTGTAGTACTACACCCAGCCTGAATGACAGCAGTATCCAGACATGACAGAATATAGCGATGCAACCAACCTGACGACAGCAGTATCCAGACATGACAGAATGTAGCACCACACCCAGCCTGAATGACAGCAGTATCCAGACATGACAGAATATAGTGATGCAACCAACCTGACGACAGCAGTATCCAGACATGACAGAATATAGCGATGCAACCAACCTGACGACAGCAGTATCCAGACATGACAAAATGTAGCACTGCACCCAGCTTGATGACAGCAGTATCCAGACATAACAGAATGTAGCACTGTACCCAGCCTGAA
>Ga0209755_10008789_pt1 | contig 10738 bp, 8 predicted proteins | sample TergutCo191P1_FD_187301 | JGI IMG/M metagenome (GOLD analysis project Ga0209755, IMG submission 187301) | Cornitermes sp. P1 segment gut microbial communities from Petit-Saut dam, French Guiana - Co191P1 (SPAdes) (version 2) | ecosystem: Host-associated > Arthropoda: Insects > Digestive system >... | reverse complement strand
CGAACCACACCATAACACCAACACACATCGAACCAGAGCAATACAACGCATGAAATAAATCGACAATAAGTCGCAAGCTCCTGAAGATGGATGTACTATCATTCGAAACATGTTGAGCAGTAAATAGTGAAATAATAAAGCAAGTGATATCAAGTTGGTCTATATTTATTCAACTATATGATCCTAGGATCCAGACAAGAACACTACCACTTGAGCAACACCTGTCATAATGGCCTTAAAACATATAACAACAACAACATTAATATGTTTGAATGTAACCTGCTGTACCAGTGCTCGAATATGATTGATCATGTTGGTCTTGTACAGTTCTATTGTTTAATGTGACAAAAAAATTTGGAAGTGTTTCCAAAGTATGTCAACTGTCATTCACACAGAACACCACCTTTTGACATTACAGGCAGTTACCAGTAACAGTTTCACTGTCTTACTAATTTTAAATTGCTTGCTGCTAACATATATACATATACATATACATATATATATATATATATATATATATATATATATATATATATATATATATATATATATATATATATATATATACATATACATATATGACTCTTTTCCTCCTAGTTCTGATCTGCAGTCATGAATAGTAATTATATAAAATGTTTTACAAATGAAGATGATTATTTAGAAAACTAATTTCATCTGTTATTTTAAAAATAATGTTCTGCGATTTAACTATGCCATCAAAAGATTATCTTGAAAAAATATAATTTTAAACTCATTAAATTGCCACTGTTTAAATGTAACTCAGATCACAAACACATGTTGTGATAACGTGCTACAATCCAATACTGTCACAAAATGTAAAATGTATTTTATTGACATTCCAATTGAAGTACTCTAACCTGTACTTAACGTCTCACTTGTAAGAGAACTACTACTGAACAATACCTATTTGCTTCAATTTGAATGAACCAAATACTGTGATAACGAGCAATATGCATATATACATATGGAACTAGACAATAATTTCCCCATCCAGTTTTCTCTCAGGATACCCTGGTTATAATATTCTGAACCCATTGGGTTGATAATAAACCGTGTCTCATCAGACAGAGTATGTATGCATCTCATCATACAGAGTGTGTTTGCTAAACCTATTTCTTGCCCGATTCTTCTTCGCTTGACCACCTCTTCTCCTGCTCCTCCAGCTCATACTCTAATCGCATTTCCAATTCACGCATATCATTAGCAATTCCTGCCTCATACGTATCTTCCTGCAAGAAAGCATGACAGGTTTAATTTTAAATTTAATTAGGTTGTTATGATGATGATGGTATATTACACTCACAGGTACTCAGTATCTGAACTGTTTCTGTCACCTAGTGTACCAAAAGCAACAATATGTTCAACCAATTTGGGACAGGTGCAGGAATACACTTGGGTACCCGATGGTTAAGATCAGGAAATACTAGTTGCAAGCCTAATGATATGCATGGACAAAATACATGTATATTGCAATATATGTTGCTTTTGGAATTATTAAGTACTCCAAAAACAATATAAATGTGAAATATGTACAAACATGAATATGGTTGATGGTACACAACAGGTGCAGTGTCAGTAAAGTACTGGTATGGCACCCAGCCTGCAAGGTAGACATGTACATCACTCAGCACTGAAATACATAACAAAATTTCAACAGGAACAACTGCCCAGACCGGTTTCAAAGGATGTCATACCGGTACGGCAGCGGGCTGTCAACAGCACCTTCGGTAAAACACTACACACAGTAATTGTCCTGAAAAGGCTGACATCTGCATCAGTTTCTGTTGGACGGTAAAAATAATGGTGAACAAAAGGCTCAGATACATCCATCAGACAAAACTGCCCTCACTGAACCTAACCCTTCCACCTGAGGACAGAAACAGATCCAATTTATAAAACATTGGGTTGCTTTTGAAATATCACACAATGGACAAAGTTCAGAAACTGCGTAGTCTTAAGATTTCATTTTACTTTACTAACAACAGAATATCTAAGCTATCACATCATATCACACCATAAAACATCTATCAGTTGAATTAAACTGCACAGAAGGCTGTATCTGCTAACACCAGGGTTTTGTAGTATAAAGTCTCACCCTTTTCCACTCTTACAAATGGTATTAATTACTAACCAATCACAAAATTTACCAACCATATTTACCAATTTTAGAACATTCCTTCAAGTCTTGTAGTCCAAGTATATTAATCATCAAATTTTAATGTATTCTCCAGCTTCCTTATCATACTCTCTAGACTTTCAATCACTTCCACAGATTATTCCTAAACAGCATTTAAAATGGACAAAACATTTAAAGTGATCACTGTTGTGTATAACAGCACAATGTTATAATTCTCTATCAGTAATAATTCTCAAATAATGCAGTCAATTGCTGATGAGAATTGGAGGAACAGAAATTACAAGACCAGGGTCACCCCCCAAGTAATGTCAGTTTGTAAGTTCTTCAAAGCATGTTACTTAACAATTCTGCCAAATGTTGTGATTATATTGTGTTGGAGATACATAAATGAGTACAGTGCACTGGTGCAACAATACAAATGGGGAAACTGAGGCACCTGGAGACACATTTATCTGAGTGCCACTTGTCCACTACAAATCCTACATTGACCGGCCTGCAATTGAACTCAGGCCTACAGTAACGGGCTGCCAAATGACTGATGCATGGCACGGCCATCAGATTGTAACGTGATCTTTTAGTGTGACAAAAAAGTTGTGAACATAGTACTGGGGGACTGATAGAATTATGTGCCAGAGGAAATCCACGGTTAAATCCGCACGGACGAGACAGCTGAGACATGCAGCATGTATAAAGAAAATCACAAATGTATCAACATACAACACCTTGAAGATAATATCTCAAGATCATCTGAAAGGCATAGGCAAACAAACTTGGGAGGATAATATTAAAATGGACCTTCATCACATAGGTTCCTAAAATGCAGAAAGTATCTGCCTGTGATGAATATGTACTTCTTAAAATGCAAAATGTATGTTATGATGAATGACATGGACCTGTCCACACCTTACAGAAACTGTGTGACAGCAGTACTTACATCATCACTCCTGTACTCTCCATTTGATTTCAGACTCCAATTCACTGTGCCATCTTTATTCCAGCCAACAGCAGTGATCGCTGTTGATGTCATCAGATGATTCTGAAAATGATGTTGAAGCTGTGTATAATAAAGGAACAGGGCACAAAACACTGCCAGTGTCTATATGATTTCCATGATGTCAAACATTACAAGTTTGCTTTAACAAACATTTTCTTATGCTTCATCAATTCAATCACATTACACACAGCAACATTCTTTGGTTTTGGTGACAGTAAAAGTAAAATTATTCCTATACACATCATGAAGGCATATGGAGGAGTGGGGGTGTAGCTCCACTTGTTCTCAACCTTGGTACCAGATTGAGGTCAGGCACTAGCAACAGACATCAGCCACTTTACTGCCACGGAAACAGACCACCGTATTCATTAAAGAAGAAGCTGGGTGAACCTAAGAGCCGGTCTGGATGCTTTGGACAGAGAAATCTATCGTCTCTCCCAGGAACCAGACCGTGATTCCTTGGTTGTCTAGTCTGCAGCCTAGTTACTACACCAGCTACACTATACCAGCTTGTTTGGTAGAAGCACTTCTTAAAATTTCTGCTATAATGAGCGCATTTCTCACTTCTGCGTTCACATGAACACACAGCTGGTAACACAGCTCAGCATGCAATTTCTGTTCTTCACAGACCACACGAGCACTACAGCAACAAAAAAAATGTTCAAAATACTTTTGTGTTTTCTCCATAGAAGCACGGTGAGGCCACAATATATATGCCACTCAGAAGGGATGCACCTGTCCCCACCTCTCTAGCAACATCTTGTTACTCCCACCGACAAAACATGCTGAATGTACTGTCTCATATCTTATGGGAATAGTAGCAGCCCTCCACACAGCCCCAGTAGCAGTGTCTACTAGCTGTATTCTTGATTACAGCAGTGAGATGGTGTGTTGATATATATTCCATGTTTTAAGAATACTAAAAAAGACTTTACACAGGTTTGCTGCCACAGAAGTTTTCACGACAATGTGTCAACACAAGCTGGATACTAACCACACATCTCTGCACAGCACAACATTCAGTACTATTTCTTTTCAAGCTGTTCCTTATCCTCACTACTAATGTTACATACCAATCTCAGTTCTTTCTCCTTCTCTCGGATCCCTTGTTCAACGAGTTGTAGCTCATGAGTTAATTTTTCTCCCTCACTGAGATGTGCACATGGCCCTTGAGTGGCTAACTGGAAGCACATATTATAAATTCAGTAATGAACATTAAAAACCCTCAAGATACACCTTAAGCAGTCAATACTATGTGTCTGTGCAGAATCTGCAGCATGTGTCAGTCCATGCAGGAACATCTTCGGGGAGACATACATATATACATACTTATGCACACATGAGGACACAAAAATATGAAGTATACATACTGACACATTCTCAGTACAGCAGGAGTGAAGCATCTCATACACCTTCTACTTATACAGATCCCCTACATCAAAACACACATATTTTGAGTTATATGTTTTAAAACCTATGTACAAGTGATATTTGTTAGCTGGCCTACATGACAACAGGAAAAGATTCATTTCAATATCTTACACTCCACGAGTTGTCTTCCTCATGTGAAATGTGTAGCAAGTTCCACGAGATACTGTTTGTAAGCTTCAACATGACAGTCAAGTTGATACATGCTGTATAACGTTTGCAGGTATACAGTTTCAGACTTAATGTTTGTTTGTTGTGCATGCCGGTACCGCGCGCTGGGCGCTCGAACACTGTTGCAGGTTCTGAATAAATAGACACTGTTGACTTATAAGGTGTACTTCCATTGCTTTTGGTTTTCAGTTTAATATAAAGTACACAGTAAACCACGAACCAGTTTAAGGTAACACGTTCAGTCTTTAATATATGAAAATAAACTACACAGCAGGTGTGTTAACAGACCATTCAAAACCAGGCCACAGATCTATGGCAGAAAGCTGCCATGGAAGCTCAGCTACACTTTAAATAAAACTGTATCCATACTTGTAAACTACAGTTTATATTTATATAACTCATTACTCAAATCCTGTTTGACCCACTATAATAATGAATGAATGAATGCAACATCTGGTTCATGGTTTGAGAAATCAGCATTACTTAATTAGGCATTTGGGCACTGAACAATTGCACTTCAGTGTCGCTGTAGGTACGAATGTTTCTTTCTCACCTACGAGGCAGTACAACCTCCATGTTCAGGCCTGGCACCATCAGTCATCACCCATTTTACTACCACTGTTTCTGCTTCTCAGGACCAGTTCTGACAAAGAGGGATGAGGCCTTGTGGGTGGTGAGTCTGCTTATGGCAACTGACTGGCTACTGCACAGATCACTCTCAGCTCAGTCAAGCTCTATCTTTCATTATGTGAGGCTGAATGATTGCATGCTGAATGGAATGAGACTCTTCTTCAATCACCAGTATATTTATGCTTCTACAAATTGTTTTATTAAAAATAAACTTTTATGGTGTTTATGCTTTCTGATATAATTTAATATCTTTATTACTGGTATTTCATAAGTTCATGGAAACATGTGTGTTTTAAAATAGAAAATAATTTGAAATTCCAACATTCATGATGATTTCAACAGTTCCAATTAATCATACCAATCAAGACCTTATTGTACATACTTGATAAATGCACTTAAAAGTATGTTTAACCTTCAGCCCTGCAGAACTCAAGTTCAGAACAGTCAAAAACAAAGCTGATGGCACTCAATGATATCCATATATGTTTAAACCACTGACCAATCAACAAAGAATGCTACAGCCAGTGTTAAACAGTGTCCAAGAGAGATCAGAATCAAACAATTATCTACACACCACATAACTGCATCACTCTACATATACAAAGATTTGTCTCAGAAGTCTCAGCTGAAAACATGATAAAAAGCATTCTGACTTCAAGATCAATACCAGTTTCTGGGCATAGACATTTCTTCCAATATTAAGTCATCTTAAAATCACAATATATTTCTGAGTGTCTTATTCAACTTCTACCCCACAGACAGTCTTCCAAAAGACATACAAGGCCTGTATTACAACTGTAAACTACATACATAAGTTCACACTGATTCAAACAGCAGCTAGCATATGTGCATTAAAAAAAGGGAGGAGGTGGCAGAAGATGAGACATGTGACTAACTTCATGGAGCACAGTCCTCTCTGAATGTTAACAAATCCTCAACCAGTCAACAAATTAACAACATTTTATGAAACCTAAATATTTATTAATGTACTACCAGAAGCACAAAAATTGGTCCTATCCAAGGCCAGTCTGCACCATCCCACTCCACTTCCATAATGTCCTCCCATGTCTAGGCCTTCTCAGCACTATACATGACATCCAATTGATGACAAGCTCTGCTGCCTACACTACGATATGACTCTCTTATGTACAAAAAATCCCATCTCTAATTAATTATTCTGATTCCCTCTACATACTAAAAAGAACAAACTTCTGCTGGTTCCATGCCGCTATTGTCCCATCTGACCTCCTCTACTACCACTAATCTCACTTTGCTAATTGTCCTGACACTGTACTCAATGAACCTGTCCCTGCAGAGGTGCATAGCACTCCAGTAAAAACATGAGGTTTATTACATCCACAATTGTTACATCTGGTGTACACATAATCAGTACACATGCACTGGAATATCACACAGTGCAGAATGCTACTGCTGAACTTACCTTCAAATCATTCAACTGCTTTTCAAGGTTGCGCAGTTGCTGTTTTAGGCCCAATTTCTGTGTGTCAGCCAAGACTAGCAAACTGAAATAAAATAGAAACATAAGCATGTTTTTGCTGCACTAGAAATCCATGTGGCCAAATGAATAAGGGTATTAAATGTCAAAAATGTTAAGTGCATGTTCATAAAACAAGAAGCAAGTGCATACTGGCCTCATTTCACAATACATTTTGAAACAAAAGGCATAATATTTAAACTGACACCATTTTAGCTACTTAGGGACTACATATGAAATGTGCATACTTATTTCACACTTGAATAAACATTCCCAGTCTTAGTGTTTAATAATTAGTTAACTTCCATATCTAGCTGAATGTAAACTGATGATTTATCACATGAAAAATGGTGGTATGGAAGGAGAATGGGGGGTTGCCTTATAATCAAGCAGTGCACAATTAAACTTGTTCTGCATAAATATGTTCCTGAAAACTAAGTGAAGGGGATGTCACCTTATATGTAGGGTTGTCTTGTATTCAGGGTAAAAAGGTAAAGCAATCCCATTATAGGCCTGGACAGGCTCTGAAGGTTCCAGGAGCTTGAGGATCTCAGAATTCAAGACAATCGGCACATGAAAGTGGTAAGGTTGTCAGCCCTACGCACCAGCCGCCCTTACCCCCCAAGAAATATTCCTGATACTCATTTCTGTTGGAGGATGAGTCAACCCCAGGGCAACAGTGTGGTGGAAGGATTATGTCAATGAAAAATTCCAATGACACCATCGGGAATCCAACCCATGACCTGCTGGCTTGTAGCACAGTGCCTCAATCAACTGTGCCACTGTGTACATATTCAAGGTAAATATCATATTGTAAGTATGGGGTCCAGTTAAAAGCATGCATGCATAAACAGTATCTGACACATTACACAAAGAATAAGATGCACTTGCTGAATGCTTTAAACTCTATTTTCCAAACACCAAATACTCAACTCTGTAGTAGAACAGTCTGCAGACTTATTCTGCATAAACAGCTGGGGAGGGTCCAAGATACCGTGGCCAATAGTTATGTAACCATCACCCAGACCAGCTGACGGTGGGGCTAAAATGTGTCGACCAGCTGCTATTGCAGCTGCCGGGTAACCTGCAAAATGCATTGCTCCTTATTACAGAGTTTACAACCATTACAAACTGAACACTTGACACACTTTGTCATGAAACTGAATCATAACTGGTGGATGCATCTGTGTCTCAGATAGTTACATAGTACCCATTAAGTGGATGATGATTTTCCTTAACCCTCACACAAATCATGTACCTAACATACAGTAAGTAAATACTTGAATGCTGTGGTGAGATATGGTTGTGGATAATAAAGGCAAGTTAAGATTATTCCTGTGTTGCAGTAAGCAACCACACCATGCGCACATACTGGTGAGTGGAGGTAAAGCTTCTTTATTACCCTTTGACACTAGACAGAGCTCAGGGACTAGCTTCATGTCCTGCATGTTCTTCCCCATGAAAAACCTCCCAACACCCACTGGACAAATGCACAGGCGGACATTAAACACGGTGTTGACATGCTGTTGCAGAGAAACAAGCCTTCTGCCCAGCACTCAAAACCCACCTAATCTGCAGCCTTGTCTCTGTGCTGAGTGAGTCACTGTGGATCCTCAGTGTTTAGCAATTTTTTAAAAAAAAAAGTTGACATGTGCTGTAACTTACCTTGACCAGCATTAAAGTACCAGGATGCAACAGGACTAGCAGCAGGCACAGGGCGCCTCACCATGGGAGTGGAAATTGTACCATCGCCAAACGACGCTGACACTTGAACGGAACTGTTCGGTCTTAGGATAGTTTTAGACATCCGTGAAATTGGACCATATTTACTGACAATTGGTGGGTCAAATGGAATGAACTCATCATCTGCCATGACTGAATCGGATCTGCATGAAGAACAAAGTAACTACTGATCAAGTAACAGAACTCACTGCACAGATTTTCGTTTCAAACACACAAAGAAACACATCATACTGCTAGGCGTGTGGTACAGGAAACATAGACAAGAAATGATAATATTATGGGTTAAGGATGAGAAAGAATGATTCACGGAGAAGAAGAGACCTAAGAAAAATAAAACTGCAAAATATCATCAGCAGTAACAGCAACACAACTGACATCATTCAAATACAGGGCAATATTTTTAACACCTCTTTTATTTCTACACCCACTCCAAACAGCTACAAGTTCACCTTTAAACAACCGCAATGGTAGTTAAATTTTAGGGCAAGGTTTATGAAAAACATAGGTATTATTGAAACAGAAAGAGATAAAACCATGACACAAACAGCATTTTGTTAAAATACAACAGGGATCATGCAGCATGCCCTAAAAATGCAGTAAATTTCCTTGCTGCCTGAACAAATAAAATGAAATTATGGGAGTCTTGTTCAAAGGTTAATTTGTGCAAACCAGAAAAAGAAACCACTCTGGAAGAAACAGTACAACTTCTGTCATCTGTGTTTGTATACGTTAATTACTACAAGAGATGTCGACAAGGTGAACGACGACACAAAACTCAAGATGTGACCAAGATGTGGCAGTGAATTTGTAAACTGGTAGCATAAGGCATCCCAGTGGACCTGAACAGGACAGCAATGCTGTAGGAAGCTGCTGACAGCATAGGAGGGGGAGGTAAGGAACTGGAGGAGTTCATGCACAGAGTACACAGCTCTGATTACAGACAGATGTAAACTGAAGAGAGAGGTGTGTCACGCTGGGGGTGTAAACTGGAGTGCAGTGTAGAGAAGGACAAGTGACATGTAGCTTGATGATCATATTTAGTGGATCATATCAAACACTCATTCTTTCTCTTATACTCCTGCCAGTGCAGTCTGCATAAAGCAGACATTCCAGTAAGTTTGATGTATTTATGGTCTAAAGAGTCTGATGTTTAATGTTTAATGAGCTTAAAAAAAAGTCTGATGTTTGTTGCAGTACTTTTATGCAAGATCTGATGTTCTCACAGCACTTCTTCTGTTGGGACATAATGCTGTGCTTTTGGGCGAGTGTTTCCCACTGTTAAGGAACATCACGGTGCTTATAAAACACTGGAAGCTACTTGCGCTACAACGAAGTGTCATGTCCCAAGAGCCATCAATATATTTATGTACCTCCTTGACAAGGTGACATTTCTAACCTGTGTAAAGCTGTTGGATGTCCAGCAGCTGCAATGTGACTGACTTGAGAGTTTGCTCCACGTCCGGTATGCAGAATTCCTCCAGATGTCCAAATGGAATATGTTGAAGTGATGGCCTGGTTGTCCATTGATGGAAACGCTGATGTCTGTGCAGTAAAATTACTCCTGTTCACATCTAGATGGTGTAATATATTAATAATTAATGGTAATGTTAGTATTAACAGCACAGGTCTTCCTTCCAATACAACTTTGATCATGTGTATTCTATGCTTAATCTCACTACACTCAGCACAAGACATCATCCTCAGGTGTGACAATGTAACAGTTGCTGTCCCTGTGCACATCACCCTCAGGTGTGACAATGTAACAGTTGCTGTCCCTGTGCACATCACCCTCATATGTGACAATGTAACAGTTGCTGTCCCTGTGCACATCACCCTCAGGTGTGACAATGTAACAGTTGCTGTCCCTGTGCACATCACCCTCAGGTGTGACAATGTAACAGTTGCTGTCCCTGTGCACATCATATAGCAACATCAGGCAGTAAAGCTGCTGCAGCTCCACTCATTCTTAACCTCAGCACTACAGTCAGCTGCATGCTCCATCCACATTATGACATGAGGACAATCCCCAGCTGGGTGAGCTCCAGTGCCAGTCTGTACTTCTTGGAGAAGAGACAAACTGGCTCCTACTTGGAACTGAACTATAGCCCCTTCCTGGTGT
>Ga0209755_10008788_pt1 | contig 10738 bp, 5 predicted proteins | sample TergutCo191P1_FD_187301 | JGI IMG/M metagenome (GOLD analysis project Ga0209755, IMG submission 187301) | Cornitermes sp. P1 segment gut microbial communities from Petit-Saut dam, French Guiana - Co191P1 (SPAdes) (version 2) | ecosystem: Host-associated > Arthropoda: Insects > Digestive system >... | reverse complement strand
CGCAGAACCACAGTGTAACGTACTAATAAACGAGCAGTGGTAACTTTGGGATAGAAACGACGTGCTCCCTGATGATGGTCCAATGGGACCGAAACATGTTGGAGTAATTTTAAAATTAATTTTAATAAGTGTAGAAGGTTTTAAAGTGTAAAACATTTTTTAAAACAATACATTGGTGCAAGTAGTTGGTTTTATAATCTGTATACTCAGTACCATTATTTGTTGACAGCTACACGCAGGTCAACAACAGTACAAAAGGAACGTATTTTGGATTTGTATGGCCACAATGTTTACGCGAAAGCGCTGACACTTTTACTTTGTACGTTCATCGCCTCGCCTTTCTTGGACACCTTTGTATCTGTGTCCTGCAGCTGCGGTCTCTCTTCAGTTACGTATAATATTTATGCACACCTGTATGCGTGCAAAACTGTTAAGTAGATTTTATTAATAAAAGAAAATAGGTGTGTGTATAAGGTATTCAGCTGATATACGATTAATAATTTTATACGTAGATAGATGAGATAAGATAATATTTATTAGTTCAGTCAAGTATGCATGATATTACAGAGTAGTACATAAAGTTCTGCGCCTGCTAACACCACTTTTTTTAAGCAGTGTGCAGCCCATTGACCGTTAATAACCAGAAAGAAGTATCACTAATCTACTTGCACTTAGCTGCTAGTAATTACGAGTGTCATAAAACCTTATGTTATCTTCCTAGTTGTCTCGTGTGGAACTCCTACTTGCGTCTGACTGTACACAAAAATATGCCGGATTGTAGTAATTTTGTAACGGATAAATATGGGAAGAACTTAACGATTATTTTATGTTCAGTGGGGCAGCCAGTATTTTACAGAGAAATTACAGTATAACCTACTGATTACTGTTGTGCAAGATTTTCTGTAGCATAGGCCTATGTCCACCACCGTACCAGGAAGTATCGTAAAGTTTCGTTCTTATGACAAATTTGTAACTTCGGTGCTCCTAGAGAAGTGTCATACAGAATTTGCAGAGGTTTCGTGACAAACTGCAATACACAGGTACAAGTTGAATAGTTATCAACATCATGCAGAAAATCCAATATAGATTTAACATACGTCAGTGTTGTTTTCCACTGTATGATAAAAACCGATATGAACATGCTTTAATATTGAGACGTATCAACACACAAGGGTTTTGGGACGATGCATCAAGCCTCAGACTTTTTTGTATACGGGTTTAAGTAATTATTACGAATTAGGAGGTGGCTTTTAGAGGGTTGTCTTTCACATCTAGCATGTACGTCATTAGTAGATTAGAAGTGTACCTCCACTTTTCCTTAACCAGAGCACCAGATGTTGGGAGGGCCCCAAAGTCTGTCAGGAAGATTTGGAGAAGAGAAAAAGCCCTTGTCCATGCCAGGATTCGAAACTCGGATTGTGAAGTCTGTAGCCTAGTTGCTATACCGACTGAGCTATTCCGGTCTCTCGGTTCAGAAGTTATTTGGCTGTACAAGCACATGTCGCCATGCTGGCAGTTCGTGACTGTCAGTTTTGAAAATTCCTTTCATCTGATCCTGTATGAGCCTCGTTACTAAAGAGTAACAGGGCCAGGAGTTGCGAGGAAATGTTATAAAGGCCGTTAGGCGGGTTAGTACGCAGTACATGGTTGTGTATACAGTTTATGTTTCTATATACAGTAATTGTTGATGGATATCAGACTGCAACACATGTTTGTTTCATGGCTTGACAGCTGTAGTGGGCCTAGGCCTCCTTATTGAGGTTTCGAGATCACACTCAGGACACACCACACTCGGTAGGACTCCTGTGGACGAGCGATTGGTCCGTTGCAGAGACCTCTACTTCACAACACACAACTCTGACAAGAGAGAGAAAGACATACCCCCTGCGGGAATCGAATCTGCAATCCCAGAAAGCGAGTGGCCACAGACCTACGCCTTAGATCGTGCGGCTACCGGGTACGGCCACAACGTATCTTACAACCGCATTAATTTATGTTACTGATAACAGTCTATTTACTGCTGTATAAGACCGTATTGGGTGCACTTCCTTAATTTGACTGCTCAGTTCATGATCAACTGCCCAAACACTTAGTACCATCGTGATAGAATAAAAGAGAACTAAGGATTTCCTTCGTGGTAGATGCTGCATACTTTCGACAGTAATATCAATATGTGAATTATAAGAAGGTACAAAATGGCGACCATCTATTCAAAGAGATGGCCAGGATTAGACAATAACACAGTTATCAGAATATAGTAAGATTCAGCAATGACGGTCGTATGAATGCGATATGCCTTTGGGTGATCAACCCCATATTTTTAAGTGTAAACTCTTGTGTTCCATTTGATGTTCGTATACATTTGCCGAGGTTCTTGATTCTGTAGGAAGACACATTTTGACGGCTAATAAAGAAACGTTTCCAGACCTTTCGAACTCCGCCAACCCCTTGACAAACCCTGCGAACCATCTCATTCTGTACACTAACGTTTAAAAATAAAAAAGTCTAAATTCAGTAAGGATTTGTGTAATACCTGGATTAAATTTATAATGTATTTGGTATGTGACTGTTTTGGAGTAGCATTTTGTAATTCACAGTTTTTTTTTTTGCTCGAAACACTGTGCTGCTGGATCACCAATTGCGATTCGATACAACGTATAGTGAGCGCTAGTTGAAGAGCAGAAAGCATTGTGATGAAAAAGAAACTACATTTAATACCAGCTTAGGCCGACTGGCCAAAAAGATTACGCCAAACACAGGTATTCTGCGGACTAATGATTGGTAAACGTTGGTCAGAAGAATTGTCTGTCTTGACAGTTGCAGGTCATTTGTTACTTTCTGGCCCGTTGAAATTTGCAAATGGAAGGCTGGGAGCGAGTCATTAGCGACAGCGGATTGGCTGAACAAACAAAACTAATACTGTACTCTGCCCTTGCCACTTCACACAGACAGTAGGCCCGTCCTCCAATTCCCCTAGGTTTTTCTTCATCCAGTACGTAACAAATGACCTACACATCAGTGCAGGAATTGCGAGCTTTATTAATCTTCCTACTAATTGTTTTAACGGAGGACGGATTTATGCCTTGATCACTATCGACGTCCCGCCGTAGAGCTTGCCGTTCTTGGACCTCTGTTGAAGGCTTGTCAGGTATTCGGACAGCCAACCTAGGAGGTCGTAGAAAGCCGTTGAAATCGTTGCCATCGGATCGAAACTCTGAGACTTTGCGGAGTAAGATCTGATTCGGCTGTCGAAGCCAGGGAGTCTGCCAGTGAGGAAATGACCTGACATCAGAAAGTGCCTGCCAATGGGTGGTACTGAACTCGAGTTACGGCTTCCTTGAATATGGGCAAGGCCTGTCTGAGGTTCGTCGGATATCAACAATTCCGAATAATCACGTGAACCTTATCACCTCTGCCCCACCGAAACGTCTGGATTTCTGTAAGACAAGTTCTGACGGGTGTTTCATCTGCCCTTGAGTTGATGACTGGTGTTTGCTGAATATCGTATAGGAAGAGTGTTCTTAGATTTTGTGCCTTGTGTGACCACAAATGTGCATGCGTTTTCCACCACGGGCCATGAATCGCTTCAGTGCTTGTTGAAATACTGAGATGATCAAGACAGGTAAAAGTACAACGCGCACGGCCTTCGTGGGAAGGTTATTTTCTTTCCCCTTGTTCCTTATCTGAAGACTTGACATAAAAGTTGACATAATTTGTACTCCAGTCATTGGAAAATGTCCAGTGAACATCCTTGCGTCGTGATACCATAACATGGTCTTGAACGTTTAGAAATACTTCAAGGGTTTAAAATCACACGAACTCTAATGTTAAAGGATGGAAGTGCGAGATGCAAGGTTTAAAACTACTGCCTTGTTAGAGCTGTATATTCTGTCAGTTATTTTGTTTGATTTTATGTGGGGAAATAGAGGTTGTGAACGTCTCTACGGGCAGAAGAATTTTTGCTATGTCGACTTTAGCAAGAATCAGAAAACATAATTTAATTGAGACTTGTTGGACATGAAGCTATGAGGGTTTATTTTGAAATAATGTCATGGTATTCGTGTGGTGGAACTGGACAAAGTAAGGAATTGCAAAAATGCACCCTTGAAAGGTGATTGAAATACGTATTTATCCACTCCATAATGAGAATTCCACAGCGATACTATCGCATTTGTGGTGAATAGTTCTTTAACTAATACACACACATATTGTGCGACAGCAAAGTGTTTCTATCAGGTGATTTTTGTGTGTTTAAACTTATTAATGAAATTGCGTTTTCTCTCTCATTTCGAATTTCGGCGAATGGAGGCGAGTGGGCTTTTTTATTACCCCTAATAATTTAAATCCTTGTCATTAATCCTCCAGTTTGGGGTTTCCGTTGTGAACTTCCCTTGTGCTGTTAAAAGCGGATCAATCTTCTGGTATTAAGAAGCATTCCACAAAGACATACCGAAAGGCTGGCCTTAGAAGTATGTAGTAATAAATCTGTTGCTGTTGTTGAAAGTTTGTTATTATGAACGTATTTTTATGTTACTTTTAATGTGTTTTCTCCTGCTATTCTTTGTGGATGTTTACCAGTTCCCATTAGGCTTTAAATTTTCCGCGGTATTTTCTGAAATTTTCTCCTGAGTAAGGATAATGCGCAGACACGAATTTCGTCAAAATCAAAATTCATTTACTGATGTACATAACACTTGCATTCCGTCGATGGAAGTGAGACATCAGATTCCGTCATTTCAGTTATGAACAGCACTGGGTCTGTTTCGGCCGCCCCAGACAAACAAATTTTTGGCCAGTCCTGTCTGTCTGTCTCGGGTTTTACCCACACGTGTCTGAAGTTTGCACCAGTTGTTTTGACGGCTAAAAATTAAAAAAAAAAAAAATAATAAACCCAGAAAATTTGCCAGCAGTGAAATGAAATACTGGAATTTTGCGAAAAAGAAAAAAGGCTAAAATGTAGCCCCTGGCGTATGCTTACTTTGCTGGTGCCTACGGCCATCCCTGTGTATGAGAGTACATTATCGGATTGGCGTGTGTAGTGAGATTTATGTAGAACATTACGCAAGTCGGCCAATCAGCCCAGGCTGTCCATGCAGTCGTATTGTAATAATGTGTTAAGTGCTGTGCTTGCTGGGTGACTAATCTGTTGTCTTGCTTTTTTATTCTTTGCGCTGTTTTGCTACGTTTGTTGGTGTTGCTAAATTGTACCGGCTCTCAGATGGCTGTACTGAGGGGCCGGAACGTGTCTTCAAACTGTCTTTCATGTTAGTAAAAGCGATAACTTTTTGTTTCCGCGCAGTCTTGCACATATGTATGTAAAATAATTGTCCATTATGTAAGGGTATTATTATCATAGTGTCTATTACTTAATGTGTGAATACTTTTATGTACCTTACAGGCTCCTGCACAATCTGCAGCTTAATATCCAACATTTTTCAGCGTAATACGTCACATTCTGCGGCTTAATAATCCAACATTCTACAGCTTAATATCCCACATTCTCCAGCTGAATTCCTCACATTCTGCAGCTTAATACCCCACGTCTACAGCTTAATACCCCACATTCTGCAGCTTAATATCCAGCATTCTGCAGCTTAATATCCCACATCTACAGCTTAATACCCCAGATTCTACAGCTTAATATGTAACATTTTACAGCTTAATATCGCACATCTACAGCGTGATACCCCACATTCTGCAGCTTAATATGTAACACACAACAGTTTAGTATCCAACAGTCTTGAGCTTAATACCCGACATTCTACAGCTTAATACCCAAAATTATTCATATCCGACATTCTTCAGCTTAATATTCCACATTCTACTGCCTAATATCCAACATTCTTCGTATCGGACATTCTTCAGCTTAATGTCCCATATTCTACAGCGTAATATCCGTAACGTTCAGCTTAATATCCCACATACTGTATAATATACAGCGCACTTCTAATTAGAATTTTAGAGGTTTCGAAAGAGGGTGCTGATATGTAGTATACCTGTACACTTTAGCTTTTCTGGTGGTGTTTAATGGTTGCAGTTTATCTTAAAATGACAGGAAGAATTACCTTTTCCAAGGGGATTGTGTCTGGACTAACCAAGATGGATTATCTAGTGGAGAGTGTTTTGCAGTTTTTTAAGTTGTGACATCTTATGTTTGTGTTTGTGAATGCTTTGTTTTAGAGTTCTGGATGGACTGAAGTACTAACAGAAAATATTAGTCTCTGTGAATTGGTTATAAATATTGAGCAGAATTGACATAAGCCAACGGGACGCATTACAACCGGAAAGTTTTAATTTCACTTAGGATATGTCATGGGAGGCTGTGACCATGCGCCATACATCAGTTTATGTTAATATATTTGGCGAAGTTTTCGGTATATAAACTCTGGAATTTGTGCAGGTATAAACGTAAATAAAACGAAATGCAGCCATATGAGTGATGTTAGGATTCATAATGGAATCATGTTATGAAGACTGTAGATAAATCCTTTTGAGAATGTGGCAGAGTTACGTACTTCGAAAAACAGTTGCAAGTAAAGGGACATTAAAATTAAATTAGCAGCTTATTCAGCATAAATATTCTTTACGTAAAACCAAACATATCATGATGCCTCGTTTGTACTCCTCATCAAAGAACCGGGTGATGAAATCAAGAAGAATGAGATGGCGGGGCATATGGCACGCATGGGGAGAGGAGAGGTGCGTACAGGGTTTTGGAGGGGAAAACCTGAAGGAAAGAGAGCACTTGCTGACTTAAGCATAAATGAGAGGATAATATTAAAATGGGAGCATGGAATGGATTGATCTGGCACAGGATGGAGACAGGTGGCGGGCTGTTGTGAATACATTAAGGACCTTTTGGGTCCCATAAGTTGCGGGGAATTTCTCGGCTAGATGAGCATCTGTTAGCTCCTCAAGAAGGACTGTGCCCCATGGAGTTAGTTATCATGCTGCCTTCCGTTTCGAGTATCTTACTTTATCACTTTATTTCCATAAAACTGAAAGTATCGCGTTTTCTTTTATACTGGTTATAGCCAATCTGTATTTGGGCGTCTCGTCTCTGTAACCGCCCCTTGTTGCTGGGTGCTGCTTTACTACACCGTACTACGTTTGGTTAATTAGGTTAATTAGATGGCTTTGTATAATTGCCTAACTTGAAATAAACCTACACCTTTGAGGTCACGGGTTAATACCCTCTGAGGCTAAATTTTTGATAGAGTTGGGTGCCATTACCATTTTGGTAGGGAGGAGGTAATTAAGATGTCTAAGGTTATATTCTTTCGTACTTCGGAGCGACGAGGTCTTTGGGGAAATGGCTATGAATTGAAAGTGTCAATAATGATATTTTTAAGACGAATTTGTAACAGGGATAATGAAGCACTTCCACATTAAATAAAGTTGCTCAGGTGGCAGTAAGGAGTTTGCAGTTTGCTTGCAGAACGTAGTACATTGAATGTGTAATAGAAACGCAATCTGGCTTCAAGATACTTATATTCAGGGCGAATCATGACTTATGGACATTACTGCAGGACAAGATTTCCTAAGTATTTGTGATCAAAACAGTTTCTCTAAACATGTGTCCAATTTTGGACGTTAGGTTGTTCATGACCGCTTGAACCTTGGAATAGAGTTCAAGAATTATTGAAACTAAATGGAACAAGTATTAAACAAGAAATAATTAAGTATATACAGTATAAATTTCACTTAACATCATGAAATAGCCTTCAGTTTACACTGACTTGTGCTGTCAGCAGGTTTTCGAAATACATCCGCCGGTCTCAACTCATGCTGCCGCTCGGTTGTGAACAGCGCTAGTTGCGAGTTGCAGCTACCGCTGACTGTTCCTGCCCCATCTGGTTCAGGGTCGCGTAGTGCGACTTGCGACGCGCGGTTCACAGGAGGGCTTTTACGACAAAAATACCCATAACTCTGTAACTACTGAGAATATGATCCGTATTGGTATTAATGTTTAGATCATAAAGACCTAGAAAATCATCTGCAGCTATGTCCGCAAGTCGTGAATAACTATGTATGCACAATAATGTTTAATTTCATGTCGGTTGATAAAGGTTGCCGTTCAGTTATGATTCATTTGACTGGATTTAGTTGTTACTTTATCCAAGTGCAGAATTAGGTGTGGAGTGGCTTGAATTTATTTCTGCTCCATCCAAAAATAAAGTTGAAAGTGGCATAGTCTTACCATTTCAGGTCAAGCGTTGTTTGCAAGGTGATGACGCCTATCAATGTCGTTTGAAGTAATGATCTGTCAATCAAGGGACAGATTGACCAAGCCGTTAGTTCTTTTTGCATCAGTACCTAGGAGGGTCGGACTGGAGCTATCCGTTACACGAAACGTAAAGACGCCAAAGACCTCCAAGGCGAAGAAGACACTCCCACGTGAAAATTTTTACAATTTTGTCTGTCAGCTCCAATTCGAACAACTGTAGCGTAAATTTTGAAAGTAGTTTCTAGAGTTGCAGAGTAAATTCTGACAGCAGCAAGGATAAGGTGGGAGACACTTGGGTCTCCGTTTCAACTGTAGCTTTATGGTGGCTATTTATATCAACTAAAGAAGATCGAAGAGAAATAGAAAAACTGGGGTGTGGTGTCTATTTAATGGCAGGTTAAACATGCCGGGGCATGGTCCGTGGACTTGTACAGCTGCATGGTGTTTAACTTTGTCTCGCATTCGGAAGGGAAATTGTAGTGCTGTGGAGAATGTTGAAAGTAAGGTGAAGAAATGAAGATACAGAGATTTTTATGGTAACTTTCACACCGTGACCTCTTTTACGCCGAGGGGATGATACCCCGGCAGGTACCTTATTGGATAAGAGTCTTAGGTTTATCTCGGAGCCCTAACGGTCGTGATGGTGAAAATTTCGGATGTAACACTATAGAGAATTGACCCCAATCATTACAGTCTAGCCTGCCATTGAATCGGCTATCACAGGTTTACTCCGCCGCCTATTAGGCTCATTATTACTCATTCATTCATTCCATAGCCCGTCTTGCGTCAGGTCCATAAACTCTTCCAAAGCGACTTCTCCACAGATTGTGATCTAGTGCTTCCTACAATTTCCAGTATCCTCTCTTTTTCTTAAGGTCATCTAGTAGGTGCGTATGTCTTCTTCCTCGTCTTCTAGTCACTTACTATGCAAGATGTAAGCAATCCAGTTAGCCTTCCTTCTTTGTATTGTTTGTAGGTTCTTCCTGTCCTTCGTTAACTGTGTGTAATACCTCATTTCTCACACGATCGGTCCATCTGATCCTCTCCATCCTTCTCCAGCACCACATTTGAAAATTTTCCAGGTATTTATGATCTATTTTCCGAAGTGTCGAATTTTCAGCACCGTAGAAAGATATGCTCCAAATGTAGCATTTTATTGGTTTGTTCCTTATATTTAAGTCCAATTCACTTGTAAAAATATTATTCTTGTTGAATGCTGCTTTTACCATGCCAATCCTGGATTTCTTTTGACATGTACATCTTGCGTCATTTGCTATCATGGTACCCAAATATTTCACATTCACTGTTACTACAGATAACTATTTCCAGTACTACACGTAGGGTCTACTAGCTACCACTGCCACAACTACAAGTAGCATTACTACCACTGCTATTGCTATTATTGCTGCTGTTGGTATTCTTAGTGAACAGTCAAATTTGTATTGTACTGGTTGATAAATCCATTCTCTGAAATGGCTTTACTTTTCGACCAGAAAGAAAATAGTGAAAATGAAAATATATTTCTGCCATGTCGTGTAATATCATATATATGCAATTGTTCTGCACTTCCAACTTCCAACACGCCGCATGCAATGTGCTTGGGGGAAACAATTAGTGTCAAGATAGACATCTGTAATTTCATAGACCGTCCATGTGTTTTATTGATGGACATAGCAAATGAAAGGTGGAGAGGAAAGTGACCGATATAGTGACGACGACCCAAGACCCTGGCGGGTTAATAACAATAGGTGTGTACCATCTCGTGCAGTGTTGTGGGAAGAAACGTGAACAGCGAAGCAATTAACAGACGACCCGAACCGATTTTTATGTACGATACGTAGAGCTGATTCTGTTTGTATTTGATAGTGCAGTGGGTTAACTCTGCCTTACTTGCGCTTTAGTATATGCTTGACTCGTCATAAGTTCGATGGTTCTTGGTGGTCTAACTTCGGGAATTTTTTGTTTCATATACAAACACTGCATTGTGAAAGATACTGAGGATCCTCGAGCGACGGTCATTGAATCTTTAGCAAATTGTATAACGTGACCGTGGGAACATGTATTTGTTGTACTCTTGACACTGTGTGTACAGTAAAAATAATTGAAAACTATAGAAAAAGGAATTTTCATCATGCATAAATTTGTCTTGTGTGTAAAATGTGAAGTATTTGTCTTGCACTCTGAGTTACAAAGTAAGCATGCACTTGGGTGCTAACAACAACAACAACAACACCAATAATAATAATAATAATAATAATAATAATAATAATAATAATATTCTTAATGAACTACAAGGATATTAAAATTCAATAAGAGACTAGACGGTCCATTTCCTGCCCTGTTCCTAAAGGAATTAGAGGTGGATGTATCGATACCCTTGGTGGACGATAAAGTTAAAAGGCATAGCGAACACACAAACTACATGATAGGTTGCCTATAGAAATACGGTAGGAAAATTGAGATTATGAAGAATAAGGTAATCCGCTTATACAGCGCAGGTTATGTCCTGAG
>Ga0209755_10008787_pt1 | contig 10739 bp, 8 predicted proteins | sample TergutCo191P1_FD_187301 | JGI IMG/M metagenome (GOLD analysis project Ga0209755, IMG submission 187301) | Cornitermes sp. P1 segment gut microbial communities from Petit-Saut dam, French Guiana - Co191P1 (SPAdes) (version 2) | ecosystem: Host-associated > Arthropoda: Insects > Digestive system >... | reverse complement strand
TGGAGTCGTAATGGCAGAACCGACGAATGTGGTGTTTTTAACGAATGCTATTAGAATTCTTTCGGGAATTGGTCCAGGGAATGCATTATTGATAGAGATTTGCTGGGCCCAGAACTCGCGGTAATCGTTTCAATATGAGTTTGTGTAACACGATGGCGTGCTTTGCGCTTCATAGACAATACATTAGAATGAGATAGAAGAAGAGGGATTTAAATTTGACTTGAGTGATAAAGAGTAGCGTCTAAAATTTTTATACGTACTTTGTTATCGTCTGATAGCGCTAAAGATAGAAGATTTTGGTGCACGTGTGAGTTTAATGGTCATGTAAACGCCGTTAATTAATATTTAATCCGAATTGAACAATTCAGCATGGAGCCTTCCATATAGATTGTTGTAGAATGTTCTAGAGTGTTCAAGTTACTGAGGTAATTTAACCGTTTGGCGTAACCACTGTTATCTTTGAGTTCTCCAGGCGAATCGATGTACCAAAAACGGGAGACTAGATGCGTGACAGACGCGTCAGAACCATGGTTTAGAAGCTTTTCGAGGTACGCCTTGAAACGGTAGTTCGTCTCGTGAACAGTAACAGGTTTGCCATTCAGCGAGACACTGAGAGAAATGAACATAGTATTAAAAAATTGTTGACACAATAACTGTGTTTGGCTTAGCATTTTCTATATCCGATCCATCAGTTTTGACAAATTTCATGCGTAAGATTAAACGCACAGAATTTAAATCTATGTAGCAACCGCTTTGACCCGAGCAATTAAATTCCAACTGGGCAGGGTTCTCTGCTGGCGCAATAGGTTTGTATGTAACGGTGTGACTATTTACGACAGATGTTTGAATGCTACGTTCGAGGAACATATCAAGCCCAACTTAAACACTCCATTATTTCTCTGTGAGAATATCCTTGACCTTCCTACTTTTGCCTCGAGACTGAACTTTGTTCGACTTGCACTTCCTTTTTAAAGCCAAGCCAGATCCAGTCATCTTTTTAATCTTTTCCTTGCTTGAATGAAACGATTTTTAAAAATAGCACCCACAGGCTGTTGTGGTTCCTTATTAAGAATATCAATGATTATATTGGAACCTGTTTTGTCGCCTCTTTTCCGACCGCCTTTGCCCCTGAATACAAGAGAGGTTTAACAACACGGAAGATCCCTCTGAAGAAGCATCCTATAACGTTACCGTCTGCATCATGAAACTAGCCCTGTAAATCGGAGCTATCTCACCACCACCGCTTTCATTTACGTAGTATCGTGTATATCGTTCCATTTTAACTAGCATAATGAAAACATTTACGCCGAGGGCGTCTTTTTAAAGTGTAATACTACAAGACACGGAATATCACTATTTTCAAGAAGTTTTCATATCTAGATGAATTCAGACTCTATAAAGGACTGTTCCACTGGCTTGTACAATGGGTAGTCAAATCTGTGGTAACCCGTGTTTGATGGGAAGTGCAATTAGGTAAGTAGTCGCACATAGGAATCTCCAACCAAATTTGGTTTGATAATAACAGTGTAAACGTATACGGGTTCAGGCCAAGCAAAGTTAAAATTGTATTTTGTGGATAGGTTCACTGTGGAAGAACGGCAATGATCAGGGTTTATAATTATTTCTGGCAAATCATCAATACAATTATATTCACGCGCAAGTAAATAAGAATAAATTTTCGTTAATACTAATGGATATTTCAACGCAACATCAATTAAACAACTCTTTGTTATGCCCTTGATATTTGTTTATGTATTCGCTGAATATACGGTTAAAGTTTGCGTATATAGGCGGTTTGAAAAATTGAGGTACATTTGTGAGAAGATCAAACACAGATCCATAGTGTTTCACAGGAAATATGATTTCCACCGTACCTAAACGAAGTGTATTGTGCCAAAAACGTTTCTTGTATCCTTTAGGATAAGATACCTCAACTAGTCCAACCTCCCACCTATCATGTTCCAATTCGAGTGGTGTAGCCAGCTTGGTCCTAAAGTCAGCTATTGTGTTGGCTGGGAAATATTAACCGGAACTGTCTGACGGCAATGATACGTAAAAATGATCCATTATGTTCTCTTAATATCGGTAGAGTTTAAACAAGATTTGAACGTTTCATGTCCTTTTCACTTGAGAAGATACTGTTTATTACCGTTCGTGTTACGTGTGCTCACTATTTTATCTATTTGGATCTCGGTTCGGGGTGATACAGTAACTTTGACAAGCTCATAATTGTAAAACTGGCCTTCAATTAGACGAACCTGCATGGCAAATAGTTCGTAAACAGGATGGGGCACACGCTGAATAACCTTTACGACACTGAATATTTCAGTTGGAAATGTTTGTGCGTACCCTTTGGCAAATTTTACCTTATTTCGTTATCCTAACAAGATCTCCAAATTTATAATTAACACAACCGTGTGTAAACTTAAGCGTGCAGATTATTCAACTTTCGCCACACTGAGTAAATAATGGAAGGGTTGACTTTGTTTTGAGACATTCCTATTGCGAAATGCACAAGGTTGTTGTAACTTGTTAAAAGTTTATTTATAACGTCCAAGTAACGGTATGTGTTTTGTTGGTGAAATATATATACAGCTTGGTCTTTAAATTTCTTTTAAAGCACTCGAAAATGGCAACATTTATGTCGGGGTTGTTAGTTGTATGGAAACTTACTCATTGACGCTTCAAGTACTCCTGGACAGTAGCATTAACAAAGTCACTACGCTTGTCCGACTGTATCGTAATTGGTTTTCTATTTTGAAATAAAGTTTTTAAAACTGCTGTGATTGAGGTACCAGTCTTGACATTTAGCGGTACGCTACAGGCAAAAGGTGAAAAATGTCTATTAAGTTTAAGAGTTATTCGTACTTTTCGTTGAATTTCGAGAGGGAACTTAAATTTGCAAGATCCATTTTCAAGACATCTTCAATATTTGTTACCATATAGGGTTTCTAGGGAACCTATTCCTTGCAGGTTTATGCAAAGTGTACGTTTCCGGACCTGATAACCATTCTTCTAAATCTCTTTAATTACTTTTACCAACCTTTAGTAACTTTGGTACTGAACCAAACCCTGCTGCGTGTTTAGTATGTAACAAACTTTATCCAGAGACTTTTTTGTAACGATTCCCAAGGCACTTGGTTTTTGACAGTAAACAGTTCAGAAATGAACCGCATGTTTTTAAGACCCTTGTTTGCTTTGATCTTACCTGTGGGACTATAATTATATCTATGAGCGTTAGACTGCAATGTAATTGTTTATATGTTTGTCGGTCCTGGAAAGTGAATGCGTTTTTATCGTGATTTCCTTTTGTCAATAATTCCCACAGACCGTGAGTTGCCTTGTATTTTCTGCCATCTACAAATGTATTTTTATCGTCATATTTAACTTTTGAACAACCTATTTTAAAATAACCGTCTGTATCATCTTCATACAAGCCAAACGTAGGGACGTGCGATACATTACGTCTCAACACTTTTTAAATATACTCTGCAGGCATAGGTGAAACATCGGTTTCTGATTCAGATTCTATTTTAAACAGAGACACTGAAACGATTATACGTCTCCGTTTGGGTTTCGTTTTAAAATTCGGTCTGGTACTGCCAGGTTCTAAATGGGAGTTGGAATGCGTTCCGCATTTTGTTTTTAGTTTTCAAGTAGAGGTTTTGATGTAGTCGCATTTCGTTCCATTTGTTATAACTGTGGTCTGTACTTTTAAGTATCTGTTTAACTGGTGGTGTTGTTTAAGAAAGGTTTTCCCCAATTCTGGTGAAACTAGGATCGTGTGTTGCAACGCCATTTCTTAATTGTTGTTAATTAGTGTACCTATTATACCTGACAAAATGCTAATGAACAGTTGAACTATAAACGCACCTATTTGAAGTAAGTTTCCTTTTATTTTTGAATTTATTCTTTGGTTCAATCAAAGCACGTAAACTATTCTTATATTTACTCAACTTCCTCATTTCGTCTTTCGTTAGTTTATGATTTCCATTAAGTGTGTTTATTGCACACTCGACAACAGCTTTTATCTAGTCGTCGTAGGAAATGCAAGTAACGTACATCTTGCTTGGGGTTTATCGTCTTTAAGTACGTGAAGGATGTGTAGCTGAGACTCAACCGGATCATTACCCCGAACAGGTGCAAACACTTCTGTAGTTTCCCCAGAAAAATCTTTGTTCTATTCACAAATGATTGTTTTTCGATTGTGGCAAGTGCAAGAATACATAAGTGTTCGGATCTTTACACAGTCCAGGAACATCTTGTGAAAACTGGAAATGTTTTCGGTGTAGACTAGTAGAGCCAAGTGCACGATTTGAGTCATGCCTCTAGGATTCTTAAACACAACTATATACTTGCTATTTGAGGAAATATCACGCAACGATGGGTCTTGGTGAAACAAGTTATGTGTAATCAGTACCAGAGTAATGTCACGATGAAGCGATCATTTGGTAAATAGTTGGCTCATTTTTGTTGAATAGTCAGAGTCCATAAAATTGTCTAACACGATAATCGTATGTGTATTTTCAGTTTTTTCAAAGTCTGGTACACCTTTAGCAAATGATACGTTTTTCAAATGATGCGAGGCTTTGTTTACACTATGACTGCACACATTATTTTCAAAAGCAATGTAATAATGTTGCTCCCAGGACACCAACATTCGTATAACAAAAGTAGATTTCCCACAACTACTAGTTCCAGCGACGATTAGTGTGAAGGGATGTTGAAGCTCTAAAGTTATACTATAAAATGAAGTGTAGTGACTAAAAAGTCACTATTTATACTTATCGCTAATAAATAAATAAATAACGTCCTAATAAGCAGATGGAGGGAGTCAATGTTATACATTAGCCGGCGCTTCTTAAAGACAATCTTGTACTCCTTTGTTTCAGGCTCCGAAACTACTACCCACCATGTTTCCGCTGATCTTACGTGGATTGTGAACATGCACCTGTGGGATTTTTCCAGAATCATATCCCTCAATGTTGCAAAGTTTACAACCTTTGAATTCTCTTAATTCAAGGTTATACCCTTCACTTTGAATTTTATTGAACGTTTTCGGGTTGAGTGGCAAAATATCGAAAACGCATAGTTCTTTGGGCCATCCGGTACAAATTATTCGGTAAAGTAAATAAGTCGTACTTCTCCAACTCATGTGTGAGGTCACGCAGATAACTTTTTCATTTTTGGGGTTCGTTATCCTTCTGAATGAAGATGACTGATTCTGTATCATAGTACAATACAGACTGCCCCAACTTACTCAGATACTCGTACAGTTTTATCCAAGCTTGGGTCGACACGTAGGCAGCAACTGCCACGTTAACGTTTTTCTCTGCGGCAACGTTATCCTCGGAATATTTCCAAGAGACCTATTCCACGTTGCCATTTTGGAATATGACCACGTACTCGGACATTTAAAAAGCTCGTAAAACTCTTTCTCAAAGTCTATAATAGACGTCTGGGTCTTGTTTTGGTCCTGTGCCCATTTGTCGCACATGGAGTTCAATTTGATTATTGCCAATGTTCGTTGCCCGAGCTTCTTAAAATGATGCCTTGTCTAGATCAATTCCCTCTGCGCGTCAGTAGTCCTCAATGTAGCTGTCCTTGTTCCCTTCACTTTGAAACCAGGATTGGTAGCCAGGTGATTCCTGTTTCAATTCCTTTTACGTACTCAGCAAAAATTCCTCCGGCATCGGAATCCTTGTCAAAGCATGTAACCTTATATTCTCAAACTTCAAACATATCCACTACACCATTACCCATCTCTATGGCCTTACGTTCCTCATCAACTACCCATGTGCCAAATATACACCGCTCCTCATCAGTGTGTGTACAATCACCTTGATTCATTTTGTCGGTACTAGTAGAACACAAGGGGAACATCAGTTTGGAGTTGCATTTGTACGAAATAGCCGATATAGATAGATGTAGTTTCCTCGGAGGCAGACCCTACATTTGATGATATCCTCCCTATTCAAACAGTCAGTGGTACAGTCTGCACCCACGTAAACTTCAGGTTGACCTGATGGAAACTTGCCATATTTAGAAATATACGGGTACAAACTTATAACGTTCACATAGAGGATCTTCTCTCTCCCTATTTCTTGTTAGCTTCGTTTCTACCCACGTGCAAGGCATCTCGAATGTTTATTGGAGCGTTCTTCACACAGTAGTGTGAGCAAAGATCATTTTAAGGCCAGGAGTTTCGCGCAACAGTTTTCTAAACTCACACCCTCGGATCGAAACAACATTATAACCGGCGTTCTCGATTTTCTGCAGCCTCGCCTTAGTTTCCTCATACTGTTCTGCAAAGGTTCCTCAGTCTTGCCAATGGGTTTGTGTCGATTGGGCGTGCAAAACACCCATGTCAAAAGCACCCGATGTACTCAAAGACTTCATTAGTCTCTGCACAGTACCCAACAACTTTCACATTAGGGACACCAGCCAAATGAACTTTCCTCCCATTACCGGCATGAACAATATTGTTACGTGTCCGACCAATGTAAGCCAGCCATTGAAGAGTGTAAACAGACTGGCGATCCCCATACGGTAGTCCCCTCTCAGGATAATACTTACAGAATCTGGTTTCAGAAACATGGTATGGAACACCTTGTTGCAATTGGACGATATTGTGATAGCTTGCCGAAAGGGGTCAATCGTCACCATTTTCAAAAACAAATTCCGAAAAGGACAGCATGCCTGCCTCAGTACATTTACGTCGTCCATTCAGTAAGTCAACAATTTCTCCCTGTTGTTTAATGTTTTGTCCTTTAACACCGTATACCAGGCCGAAAATTGAGCTCGGTCATCACCAGATATGATGTCTGCCCCATAGTACTTGGGTTCGGAATGAGAGCCCACATAATTCAAATTGTTGCCGGTGTTGAAGAAATGGGAATAGTACCCCTTCTTGTAAGTGATATAAAAATTTTGGTATACTCTTGAGACTCAGTGGCAGATAGTTAAGTGAATCCAGAAAGTGTAAATTCTCCAAAACGATACTAAGAATTTTGCTACCTTCCATTATCAATTGCGGGGCCCATCTCAATTCCAGAAAACGTCTAAGTAGAAACTGTGTGTCGTACCCGCGAGAGTTGTGTGAAATAACATAAACCTTATCCTCGAACGGTCGGGACAGCCGGATATAATCAAACAATTTACATACGAGGTCTTGCCAGAACGCATGGATACGCTTTCCAGAGTTTACTATCGACACTAAAATCATCCACGGCTTCACATTTATAACACACTTGCTGAGCACATATCAGGTTCGGTACATGCTCATGTAATGTCGTTCCTATCTAAATAATTGACTTAGCCCATGTAAAGCATAATCAGGGAAAGACACTATAATCTTTGGTAGATATTCGCTGCCACCAGCCAAGCACAATTGGCAAACCAAGTTACCGCAGGGACTCAAGGATTACTAAAGAGAAGTCTAGTTCAATCTCAACCCAATAAAGTAAAGAAATATATTCTATTATAAAACTGAAATTTAGATAATAATATAAATAAAACACTAAACACAAAGCCAAATCGGTCAAACAGTATCAAACGTAACAACGTTATTTAAGCAATCAACTTGCCCGTTCTGCTCTATAAACCAAAGCGCGTAAATTTGGAATAAAGTCAAAATACAATAGCCAAAACGACTCAACTCTATAAAACAATCCAAATTGTCAATCAATATACCTTACCCTGAACAAACAGCAAGAAGCACAGCATTCTAGCGTTGTCTACAAAACTTTGTAATATATAATTTAATCGTTGGTCTTCTTTCGTGGACACGTGACGGCCGATAACAAATTCGTAACGAGTGAGCCCAGTTTACTACGTTGCACACAGCTTTATAGAGCACAGCTGACAAGTCATGCATTCTTTAAAGTATAATGCTCTGGTCAGGTCACTACCGGGTTCAGACTGGTAGGACTGCTGACTATGGCGGTAGCAACCCTACAATATCTTCTTGCATTCCGCAGTATAAAGATTTCAAAATTTCCATCAAATTCGAGAGCAAATATAACATGCATTACACTCAAAAGATCCATCACGCTTAACAAGGTTTTGCGTGTACTCCGTATCGAAAAAATCGTAAAAAAAATTGTCCGACAACTGGCTACGTTTCAGTGAAGCCACGTAGAAAAGTGGCCTGAAGGTTGCTTCTTATAAAAATTACAAAATTTCTTAAAATAATTAATTTTTCACATCAGCGGTTACCAAATAATTACGATTTCGGCATTCCTGTCTCCACTGACAAAACAGCTTGCCTTTCACTTTTAGTGTTACTTGATTCTGAAAACACTTCTCACTGAGAAACCACCTGTTACATGTACCACAATACTTGGTCTGATCCTTAGGACAGGGTGGTGTAGCAGTAAACGGAGAACAAACTTTGTCACATTTGCGCGTCTTGCCATATATAGTATCACACCCGTTACGTATATACTGTTTCGCCATAGCATCCTTAATGTTGGTAATTACATTATAATGCTCATTGTCCCTATCATATAGTAAATGTAATTTCATGGACGAAAGTGAATTTCCACTAAACATGAACCTACAGGTTTTCAAACCGTGAAAAACAATAATTGTGTAGTCCGAAAAGTGCTCTTCAAACTGCCGAATTTGTTGAAAGTCTCCGCCATTAACTAGAATAATACCGAAAGTCCTAAGAGTCCCAATCCTTTGCTATCCCTATATAATTGGTACTTTGGGTCACCATTAATTCCAGCCATAGCGATAATAATTGCATACCCCAAGCAATTCATAGCCGTCTGCACCACAACGATAATCGTTTTAATAACACTGATCACAATCAACGAAACCCCCTTCGTGTTTTCAGCCCTTTTACGGCTACCAGCAGGCATCCTAACATTTTCTAAATGCACTACGAAACGGTTAGTCAGATCAAACCTAGCATTGCTCTGAATCACTTTCACGAGTACACCCCAGACCACATCGGGCTTAAGCTGGTCCCAGCGACGCAAACTATTGCCAACCACTTTAGCCTGTAGATTCTCAGTATTGCGGATTCTCTAACCCACCAAATCTCTACCTGGCACGTCATCCACTAGGTAGTTCGTCAAGGCTGTATTGCATTCCTCAGACAGGTAGTAGGGTTTTGCTCTTCACTCGGGTTATTAAATTTAATTACCTAACTACGCCCGCGAGCGTTAAATTTCCGAAAAGATTTTGAGTTCTGATCCAAAATCCGGAAGGGTACCTGTTCCGACACTGGGATGTTTCTAGTAGTGGAGGGTATGTCCTCCCTGCATACAGAGGGGTTCTGAGCAGTGGGGATAGGCCTCTCTCTATTAGTAACTCTTTCTTTGCTATTATATTCTGATATGTAATAATACCACTTACTTGCAAGTAAATTACAAAACAGTAACCAAACTGTGTTGGTAACCAGGCCCCGAAGTGTGGTGTGGTGTGGCTAGCTTGCCTCGAAGAGAGTACCGTAGAATGTTGTAGCTACAAATCTCGTTCACAGGAGCAGGTCTCGAAGTCAAAACGTTGCGCAGTAAACACTGGAGTCAGAAGATCGTAACGACGCCAAGGAGGGTTCAGAATATCGTGGTGGGGGTCAGGAGCCGGAATATATTGCGCACCCCTAATGGCTTTTACGATTGTTATCTGTCTAATGGATTTGGCCTGAGGGGGTGAAAAGTAAAGTGGGCCATTAACGTGAATGAGTTTGGGCTGAGGAATGCACTTTTTTGCGATGATATATATCTGAAGGAATTTAATGGGTTTAGCCTGGGGCGTGAACAGATATCTAAGTGGCTTGCGAAGCTATCTCTCTAAAGGAATATTAATAGGGTTATGCCTTTGGCGTGAACATGTTTAGTCAGTAAGTTACTAGTCTAAGCGATACTGCACTGTTTGCTGACTCATTATCAAACTATGTGTTTGTAATACAACCCTGCTGGCGAACTTGTGTGCATGTTATAACCTGCTTACTCTGAAGTATAAAGTGCTGTGTGGTATATTTGGTTTGTTCCGTTCCAACGTTATGCGGCCAGTATCATAAACCATGTAAAGAAATTTCATTTCTACGTGTTTTATAGTAAAAATTAAATTACGCGTCTTATGTGAAAAATCTATTGCCGGTAAAGATTGCAGCGTTATTTATAAGCTACATACAGGAGATTATTTCGGGTTATCATCTCGTAGTGAGAAAATAGCACTAACGTTAAAGAAAGACAATTTCCAAAACTACCATCTGAACTAATATTCGCAGAAATTGTATCAAAGAAAATACAGTTATCTTCTCCGACTTACGAAATAGTAAGTGTGAATAAACGCGTTACATACTTAACTAATGAAGTACTCATGTCAACGCACGAACTAGTTAAAATAGCAAATGCGAACCTACACTCTTTCAATTATGATTACGGAATCTTGCCGCATCAGCCAACTCTTTTGAGAAATACAAATTCTTATAAAGTTTAATTTAAAGTTAGCGCGCTATCCGCCTTATTAAAAAATGTTGGACTTTAAAGTTAGGTATAATTTAAAACTAGCACCCCGGCAGCCATATTCAAAATGGCCGAAAGCACAAATTCAAATTTAAAGTTAGGTTAAACAATTTTTAAAAGTACCGCGCTCGTAGCCGTATTGTAAAATGGCGGACTTCAAAGGTAGGTTAGAACAAATTTTAAAATGGCGCTAATTCAAAATGGCGGACTTGAGTTAGCACATAACTGTCTCGTCCTACACGGCGCCATACCGTCTAG
>Ga0209755_10008786_pt1 | contig 10740 bp, 8 predicted proteins | sample TergutCo191P1_FD_187301 | JGI IMG/M metagenome (GOLD analysis project Ga0209755, IMG submission 187301) | Cornitermes sp. P1 segment gut microbial communities from Petit-Saut dam, French Guiana - Co191P1 (SPAdes) (version 2) | ecosystem: Host-associated > Arthropoda: Insects > Digestive system >... | reverse complement strand
TTCGCCGAAAATCGCCTTTGCCGTTGTTGGTCCCCCCGTGCCTTCATTGGCGTCAAAGGTAATTGTATATTCCGCAGGATTCGGATCTGGCTTTTGTTTGTCATCCTTATCATCGCAAGCAGTAAACCCTACAGCAATAACAAAGGCTAAAAAGACAAGAATTTTCTTCATAAAATAACTCCTTAGATTGATATACCTTATTATACAGTATTTTTCAAAAAAAACACACCGTGCTTGCAGTTATCGTGCGACACATATATCGTGCGAACCCCGCTATTCCCGTAACCGAAGTTAAAATTAGCCACACATACCGTAGTTTTATCAACGGAAAAAGATACACATTCAAGGCAGCAGTAGAAGGAACAGTGAACCTGCCGCAGGATGTTACATGGTCTGTTACGGGTTCCATGAGCGATAAAACAGTCATAAGCACCAAGGGCGCTCTTACGATAGCCTCTGATGAAACAAACACAGAATTGACGATACAAGCAGTATCACAATTCAATGCTGAGATTAGCGAAACTATAACTATTACGGTTGAAATAGTTCCGCCTCCGAAAAACTTTCTATCTGCTGAAGGCAGTATATGGGGCGGCGGTTTACGCTATGAGCGGAGTTTAAGCGATGTTTTTTCGTTAGGCGCAAACTTTTTCTGGCAAACGTTAAACGATACCGCTGATGCCGGCATATTGGCAGCAGCCCGTCTTTTCCCCGGAGATTCAATCTTTTTTCTTGAACTCGGTCTAGGATACGGCTATATGGAAAATGAGTATATATACATATTTCACCATGACGGTGAAATGGTAAAAGACAAAACAACCTACAGTAATTCAGGTTTTATGATGAATCCCGCAGTTGGTTTAAGTTTTGGAAGAAAGACAAGAGGATTTTTCGCGGATATATTTTTTAGCGTTCCTGTTGTAATTGGAGAAAGAGACCTGCTTGAAGGAAATGTTGACACTGGTTTCAGGTGCAGTATCGGCTTAGGCGGCGCTTGGTAAGCAAATTTATTAAGGATGTTGAATATGAAAAATAGGTTCAGCAGGAATAAATTATTATTTTGTAGAGGTAAGGGCAACAGGGGGAGCGGCATCTGTGCGTCCTAATGTTGCGACAGTTGGGGTGATGCCTCCCATAGAAATGGTGCGGATACAATCTGGCACCTTCACAATGGGCAGTTCAGATGGTAATGATTATAACGCAAGTCCTTCGCATCTGGTAACGATAAGCAAAGGTTTTTACATGGGGAAGTATGAGGTAACGCAGGAACAGTATCAGGCAGTAACGGGGGGGAAATCCCAGTAGTTTTTCAAGTAGTCCTGCATCAGGAGAAATACAGGGCAGACGACCTGTAGAGGAAGTAACATGGTATGACGCGGTAGAGTTTTGTAATAAGTTGAGCGTAATGGAAGGATTAACATCTGCGTATACAATAGAAAACAGAACACCTGCAACAGGATATCCGATAACAAGCGCAGCAGTAACTGTAAATTGGAACGCAACCGGCTATCGGTTACCGACCGAGGCGGAATGGGAATACGCCTGTAGAGCAGGAACAACGACAGCGTATAACACAGGAAATACGATAAGCGACAACACAGGATGGTATGATGCAAACAGCAAAAGCAGAACCCATGAAGTAGGATTAAAACCGCCTAACGCATGGGGCTTATATGACATGCACGGAAACGTATGGGAATGGTGCTGGGACTGGTACGGAAGTTATGCGAGCGGAGCGCAGACTGATCCCACCGGGGCTGCTTCCGGCTCCTACCGCGTGATTCGCGGCGGCTGTTGGTACAACTTTGGGCAGGACCTTCGTTCAGCGTTCCGGTTCAACAACTTCCCCTACGGCAGGGGCAGCGCCCTTGAGTTGAAAGCAGAGAACAGAGAATAAAGAATGTGATTTGTTGTCTTTGCGTGTTGCAAGAGAGAGAAGATTAAAGTGTTTAGTATTGGTCGCGTGTTACGCGATTTGGTTACCGCCGAACCAGTGCCGGAAGGTATACTATTAACATTTAGCAATATTCCATCAACAGTATCATTATCCTCTGAGCCGATATTATTTTCAAACATTATTTGATGGATTATCCTCTATGTGGATTAACTTGGACATTTGAACCGCATATGACTAATGAACTAAAGAATGTCGAGTGGTTAAAAAAAATGGTAATTCTTATTCTGCTTGGGCAGTTGCAGAAATAAATATTATTTATGACGATATTGCATGGTCTATTGGAATAGCTAAAACCCCAGAATTTTCTTATTCTCTGTAAAAAATATAGAGAATAATAAAAAGCAAACCCAACATCGCAGATATAAATTATGGCTAAAATCATTTAAAAACGCTAAAAACAATCTGTATAATCTGCGGATAAATTACAACTTGTAGGGATATGTTCAAGCATCCCTTGCAATTTGATTCTATAAATCATTCCATGAAAGGAGCCATCAATTTGTCCAGAAAAACACGTCTTCAATATTCATAGGCACATATCTAAAGGAAATTCCAAAGCTTTGTTTCAACCGGTTGTCGGGGTAATATGTTATTCCATAAGTAATTTCAAAGGTGGTTGACCATTTATAATCGCCTATTAATAAACCGGCTTCAAATCCGGGATTAAGGCTGAAACCCTTATGATGCAGCAATAAACCGCCCCAATCGCTGTAGCCGATTTCCAGAAACGCGTCGCCAAAAATCCTTATTGAAAAATCATAATTATCGACATATAGCGGCAAGGTAGTTCCTAGATAGGCCTTGCCTCCAAGCCAGTTCCATTCGGTCTTTCCCCCGGCAAAAGTTACGCCTCCGCCCACCCCAATACCTGCTGATAAAAAGGGAAGAAAGGGGTAATTTAAGTTTAATATCTCCCAACTCATTCCCCAATTTGAACCTTCTAATGTCGCAAAGGGACGGCTAAACATAGATGGCCAAACTGCTTCCCATAAATCCACGTCTTCCATTAGCATGAAAAGAATAAACGGAGAAGATAACTTTCTTTCAGCCGCGCTTAAATAGTTATTATGCATTTTTTTCTGATCTAACTGTCTTTCCCGATCCTGCGCGGCTTTTTCCCTTGCATTAGTCAGTTCCATCGCGGCTTCTCGGTCAATTAATTCAAAGGAAAGTTCAGGCATCAATATTATTCCGTCGTCTATTGTCCTATAGTGACGATAGCCGCCTTTGCTCAGGCTTCCGTCCTCCACATCAATTATTGAGACAGTGAACATATTTCTGTCTCCAAGAGGTCTTACCTGGGCGTTCAATACATATTGGGCGTTAATTGCCCTTCCAAGGGCTTTAGCGCCGTCCGGGTCGGTATCTCCGGACATTTGCAATCCAAGTTCCTGTAGTATGGTCTGAATAGCGCTTGTTCTTGGCAATACGGCATAATAGCCCGTATTAACTACTTCTACTGCGAGTATCTGGGCGAGCGTCTCGGCATCCTGCGCATTAACGCCTGAGCTGGCAATATTGAAGGGGATAACCGCCAGTTTTGGCAGTCCGGATGTGTTTCGTTTTGATGAATCTATAATACTTACGGCAATCTCGGGTATTAATGCTTCCACCGCTTGGATATTATTGTACTTCGTATAATTGCCTGAGATAAGTTCAAATGTTTCCACATTAACAATTGTTGTAACAACAAGATTACTGTTTCCAAGCCGTCGGATGTGACCTGAAACCACATAGTCCGCGTTTAAGAGCTGTCCAAGCTTCGCGATGGTGTCCGAATCCGTGTATCCCTGCATTTGAAAGTTTTGTTCGGCGACAAGCGCGTTAACGGTACTTGTGCGCGGCACTACGGTGTATGTGTTAAGAATGGTCTGTTCAAACGAAAAGAGAGTAGCGATGGTTTCTCCGTCTCCGTCAGCGCCGCCGCTAAACGGCAGTATTCCCAAACGGGGTTTTGTCCGAGATGCCGCGATTGTTGAATTGGCAAGCAATTTCGCAAGTTCCTTCATAAGCTCTGTACCGTCTGAAATTGAGCGGTAAGTCCGGTACGCTCCGGCAATCTGGCTGCCGTTCTCAACATTGAGTATTGAAGCTGTGAACATATTCATCGTCCCTAAACTGCGAACCTCGGCGCTTAGCACATATCTCGCGTTAGTTGCCTGCCCCAGTCTTTTTGCCTCTTCCTCGGCAGTATACCCGGACATTTGAAATTCCAATTCTTTCATCGCGGCTTGTATTGTCTCGGTACGCGGCAGCACTGCATACTTGCCGGTATTGATAAGTTCTACGGCAAGTATCTGTGACAGGGCTTCGGCTTCCTGCACATTGGCTCCCTGATTGTGAATAATGAAGGGGGCAATTGCCAGTTTTGGCAGAGCGGATGTGTTACGCCGGACAGCAGCAGTCATTTTCCGCGCAATATTCGGAAGCAGTCTGTCAACTCCTTCAATTCGCATATACTCGCTGTAATCGCCCGCTAGTTGTTCAAAGGACTCTACATGAATAATGGTGGTTATAACAAGGTTTCTGTTTCCCAAGCGCCGTATATGACCGGAAAGCACATAATCAGCGTTTAACATTCTTCCCAAGCGGGCAATTGTGTCCGAGTCAGTGTAGCCTGTCATCTGGAACTTCTGCTCCGAAATAAGAGCGTTTACAGCGCTTGTGCGCGGAACAGCGGTGAATACATTTAAAATTTCCTGCTGGTACGAGAAAAGTTCGGCAATTGTCTCGCCGTCTTCGCCCGCGCCGGTAAACGGCAGAATTCCAAGTCTTGGCTTTCTGCTGATATTTTGCGCGAGAAACACAAAGTCCTCGTTCTTTTCTGTATCAATTATTGTATCGTATCTATTATCAATAATTTGTGTTTTGGCTTCGTATGTTTCAAGTTCTACAGCATAGGCGGAAAACGAAAAACACAAGCCTGCCAGCAGAAACAATATACCCGCTAATCCGCGCGTTATTCCATAGCGCCTTCTTATATAAAGTGGAAATATTTTAATGACCATATAAATATAATAATAAATATGGGTGGTAATGTCTATAACGCTTACAACATGTGCGATGCTTGGCTCTGTTTTGGGATGAATTGGATGAGTGGGGGGAATAGCTCAGAGGACACTTTTTTTTAAAAATTCATTACGGAAGATTCCTTTACCGCCTGAAGCCCAGCCCATTGTTAATAACTTATTTAATAATATTTTTATATTCCCGAATTTACAACAGCGCAATTACGTCCGCTTGTTTTTGCAGCATATAGAGCTTTATCAGCCAGATCATATAAAATTTGTTTTTCTTTTATAGTTCCGCAAGGGGATATGTGCACACCAATACTAACAGTAACATAAGGAGCTATATCGGAACGTTCATGTTCTATATTCAGATCCCGTATCATCTGATTAATTTTTGAAGCAATCTCTTTTGCCTTGAGAACATCTTTTTCAAACCATAACATTGCAAATTCTTCGCCGCCTATTCTTGAAACATAAATATTCATGCTTTCATTAAGGTTATTTAAAGCCTTACCTATATTGCGCAGACATTCATCACCTTTAGGATGCCCGTAATGGTCGTTATAACGCTTGAAAAAGTCTATGTCCATAATCGCGAGACATAAATAATTATCTGACTGACGGGGATTAACAATAAACCTTTGAAAAGTCTGCATAAAATCTCTGCGATTTTTTAATTGAGTTAATTCATCTATGGTACTTTGATCAAAATAATTATTACGTTCATTTTCCAACTTATCTATGGTTAGCGTAGATGTTATCCTATGTATTATAATTTGCCATCCAAAATATAAACCCAATAACCCTGCAAAAAGAGAATTTGTTATGTCCATAATACTGCAATCAAGAGGCTTTACTAAACTGGTAATAACCATAAACATTGCCATTGCGCTAATCGTATGGATTAAAAAAGCCATTGGTGAGATATTAAACAGAAATAAAGCGCATATCAGAATACCCATAAATGATACTGCGTATTTTCCCGGATTTGCCCAAACACCTAAATATATGCCAAACACAATTACATTGATATAGTATAATGTTATTAAAAAATAAATAAATTGTTTTTTAAATATTTTCCCGCGTTTTTGCTGCTTACATAAATTATTTGAATAAATAGTAAAAAATAAGGCGATAATTGATGTGCCTACATAAAAAAGTGCGTTAAAATAATTTTTAGCGACAAATAACGGGTAAACGGAAAAAATAAGCGCAAATATAGCTACCGTTCTGTTTGCCAGGAATAACCTGTAAACATTGTCTTTAAACGCTCTATCCATACATTTTACGTATTCGTCAAATCCAAGTGAATAATAACGCCATTTATAAACTAATGAATTCATATATTATTTCCTATTTTGTCATATTAATATTAACATTGATTCTATATAAATAATTGCATTATGTCAAGTATTTTTTTGGAAATAATTTTTCCAGAAATTTTTGTCTAATGTCGCTTAACTACACCATGTTGAAATAAAACAATATACTATTATGTCTCTATCCCATATTTATGTGATAATGCAAAGTGCTAATCTTCTTGTCAATGCGATAAGCTGATTTTGCGGCAAATATAAAAGCATACGAATGGCGCTTTTACTTTATATTAGAGTTGTTCGATAACTAACCGAGTTGTCGAACAAGTCCATTATCAAAAGTTTTAAAATATTTTTTTTAAACTATTATTTTTAATTGCACAATATTGAATTTTTATGTTATACTGAAGAAGTATAGAAACTTTTCGGGCGATAGGAGAAACAGAGATGGCATTAGTGAGATCGAAATATATGCAGGTTGTTAATCCCGTTTACGCAGGAGACATACCTGCTTCAGAAATGAAGTTATCTTATATAAATTATGATTCTGAGTCAGCGGAAACGAAAGATGTCTCATCCATTGATGAGGTAATAAAACTTAAAAGCGATTCAAAGATATTATGGATAAATATCAGCGGTTTAAAAGACATTGAATCAATTAAGCGTTTGGGCGAATTACTGGATATTCACCCTTTAACTATCGAAGATATTCTGCAGACAGAACAACAGGCAAAAATGGAAATTTTTGATAAATACAGATTTTTATTGGTTAAAACGATTATGCAGAAAAAGAATACTCTTGACCGCTTAAATGCCGGAAAGAAAAAAAACTTCCTGTCTTTCTTGAGGAAAAATAACTTTAAATCTCATGAAATAAATACAGATGAATTAATTATTACTCAGGTTGGAATAGTTATTATGAAAAACATTCTGTTAACTTTTCAGGAGCTATCAAGGGGCGCGTTTGAAAATATAAGAAAAAAAATAATGGAAAATACCGGTGAGATCCGCAAAATGGAAACCGATTATCTTGCCTATTTAATCATCGATAAAATTGTTGACGAATATTTTAGCTCCATAAATCATTTGGAAGACCACATTGAAAATCTTGAGGAGCGCGCGACCAAAACAAGCGATGATACATATATAGAAGAGATACAAGAAACAAAAAAATACCTGCTGCTGATAAAGAAAGCAATCCTGCCGCTGAAAAACAATTTATTAATTATTTCTAGGCAAGAATCATTTTTTCAAACCGGTGAAATAAAACCGTTTTTACAGGACTTAATTGAAAATTTGGATCATGCCGTAACACAGGTTGAACATTACCGCGAATGGCTGTCAAGCGTTATGGAAGTAAATTTATCTGTTTTATCGTATCAGTTAAACAAAGTAATGAAAGTTTTGGCAATGATTTCCGCTATTTTTATTCCATTGTCTTTTATCGCAGGAATATACGGCATGAATTTTGATGTAATGCCTGAATTAAGATATAATTTTGGTTACTTCATCGTTCTCGGCGTTATGCTATTAGTCGCGACTATTATGATTGCCTTTTTTAAAGTTCGCAAGTGGTTTTAAACTTTTATACCGCAAACTTGCTTACTGAAACTTTTTGATTATCTCAGCGATCACTTTATCCGCGCTTTCGTAGGTAACCTGGCAGGTGCCCACCTGTTTATGACCGCCGCCGCCGTAAACCAGCATGATCGAGCCGATGTCTGTTGTGCAAGTACGGTTTATGATGCTGTACCCTGCCGTAATGGCAACATTGGATTTGTTACGTCCGTCAACAACCCAGACGGAAACATTTTGCTCGGGATAAAGAGTATAAATAACAAATCTGTTACCGGCATAAATTGTGTCTACACCGCGAAGATCAACATAAATCACACTACCGTCAACTTTTGAGTGCTCTTTTACCATTTTCTGAAAGAGTTCAGCTTGCTGATAATATAAATCGATACGTTCTTTTACATCTGGAAGCTGTAATATTTGGGTAATTGATTTTTCGGCGCATGCTTTGGCAAGAATCATCATCAAATCATAATTACTAACAGAAAAATTGCGGAAACGGCCAAGACCGGTGCGCGGATCCATCATAAATCCCAAAAGAATCCAGTCCTTTGGATTGAGAATTTCATCCGCTGAAAGATTGCCGGAATCAACTTTATTGACAAAATGAATCATTTCTTCGAACTTACTTAATTTAGCGCTTCCGCCGTAATAATCATAGATTACTTTCGCGCAGCTTGGAGCCTGTTTGGAAACGCCCTCAAAATAAGCGTCTTTCCCCAATCTTTCAGACTCGCTGGAATGGTGGTCAAACCAGAGCTTACAGCCCTTAATATAGGGAATATTCGCCAAGATATCATTATCTGTAGCATCAACCAAACCATCCTGGATATCCTTTGGATGGACAAATTTCCATTCGTCGATTAAGCCTAAATACTGCAATAATGCCCCGCAAGCCAATCCATCAAAGTCTGATCTGGTAAGTAATCTCATAATAAACCATCCTAATTTAAAATATCTATACTATCTATTATAACATATTTTTGCGAAAAGCAACGTAATAATTACGGAAATTGATGTAATTATTCTAAAAATAACTATCTTTTAACGGTAAAAAGCAGGCAAAGCCACAAATTGGCTCTTTACTCTTGAAAAATCTCAAAAAATTAACTATAATTTGAATAAATGCAAGTTAAAGAAACTTTAACCTCTTTATCCAAGGTTTTATCTCTTTCAGGCAATAAAGATAAAATAAAAGTAATAAATATTATAATAGACGAAGACATCCCGATTATTTGTATAAATAGAAGTTCAAAAAAGAAAAGGCTGATGCCTTTTAAGGTTTTGAATGATAATAAAGAGAATTTTTGGGAACATGGCAGCAGTTGGGAATACTTTTTGTCCGAAGAAAATATCAAAAAAATCCATGAAAAAGTCAATGATACATCAGGGGTATGGAACAAAGAAATTCCTGTAAATTCGAAAATACAGGCGGAAATGGATGAAGATGAAGACTCAGGGCTGAATAGTTACGGATCGGACTATCAGCATTATGCCGATATGACAAATGAAGAGCGGATTCAATGTCTGAATGATGATAAAAAACGTTTAAACGATCTGCTTTCGCAAAAAAACAGGGATGAGGCGGCTATAACGGAAGCCCTTGTTGACACAACAAAAGACGCCGCGATGATTAACCATGCCGCCCTTGAAGAAGCTCTGCATCTTGCCGATGATGAAGCAAAAAGGCTGACTCAGGAAATGGTAGATTCCACAAATGAAATGGTGAAGTCATCAGCTCAGCTTTTATCGGAAGATGTTTTCAACAATGAATTGATGAATACCCTTGTAGAAAAATCAAATGGCACTATTGTTCAGCACATGACGCGGGTCTACCTTAACGGAATCTCCTTTCTTACTTATTATAACAATCTTGTATCGACATCCAGCGCAATTCAAAAACTCCGCATCTCATTTCAAAAAAAATTCCGCAAGATGTATCATACTCTGCTTCCTCATATTCCGATTGACAATATCAATCTGGAGCGGGTATTTTACGGCGGCATGAGGGCAATCACTCCCGACCTGTATTTAAAGTGGGCTGTCGGTTTTCTTATTCATGATATTGGAAAAGCGTCCGCAGTAGAGTATCACGAAGGCAGCGGAAATTACGATCGGCAGATTGTTATTGATCATGTTAAACAAGGCTACAGAGCGATAATGACCAAAACAAACTACCCGATGGAAGCGAGCCTTATCACAGGTTATCATCATGAATATTACGGCGACTCTGCCGGTTACGGATATTTCCGCGCATATCTTCAGCAATACAGAAAAGTAAACCCGAACGCAAAACAAGATTATTGCATTACATACGAACTGGAGCCGATTCTGGATTATCAGGCTCTCGCCTACTTCCCCGCGAAAGTTCTGGAAATAATTGATGTTTACGACAGCCTAACAGACCCTAACCGCGTTTATAAAAAACCCATGACGCCGATAGAAGCTCTGGATATGATGCGTTCTGAATTTGTCGAAAAACACATAAAAATTGATCCAATTTTATTTTATATCTTTGAATTATACATTAAAGAACAGCAGGAAAAATAATATTGATAAATGAGCCTTCCTAACTGAACATCTCTATTTTTTGATCGTTCTGACTTCTTCCATTCCCATACTTTTGCTTTCTGTAAATTTCCTTTTGCCTATCGCACCTTACAGTTATATTTTCTTATTTGTTTTATTTAATTAGAGTCTGTCTATAAAGTCATACCGGCTAAGAGCCCGGCGGTCATAACCCTGAGGTTATATCCGATGACACTCCAAAAAACCTTTTGTCCATAATGTGCAATCCCTTTCCAGACGCACCGGCTGATGTGAAAACCTCTTTTCAAATTTGATATTACCGCTTCTATTCCGCTCCGCCAGCGCTTTAGAT
>Ga0209755_10008785_pt1 | contig 10741 bp, 7 predicted proteins | sample TergutCo191P1_FD_187301 | JGI IMG/M metagenome (GOLD analysis project Ga0209755, IMG submission 187301) | Cornitermes sp. P1 segment gut microbial communities from Petit-Saut dam, French Guiana - Co191P1 (SPAdes) (version 2) | ecosystem: Host-associated > Arthropoda: Insects > Digestive system >... | reverse complement strand
TTGAGAAGTTTTGGTTTGCAATTAAGCATGCAATAAGAAAAGTGCTGCCGAACTTTTGGCCCAATATTAATTCGGCTATTGATTTTGTCTTCCAGTGCTCGGGGAAATCTTATCTGGGTTAGCTATAGAAGCTTCATAACTCCTATATGATTGTTTTTAGCAGCCCAATGCAACGCTGTCATACCATTATTGTTTTTCGCTTCAACATCTGCACCATATTCCAATAATACCTGAGCTGCATTTATATAACCAGTTTCAGCAGTCCACATCAATGGTGTATCGCCTTCAGTATCCTTAGCATCAATATACGGACTTACATTTCCCTGTGTTTCTTTGATTTTATTGAGAACTAATTTTACTACTTCCCCATTATCACTACGAACTGCTGAATGTAATACAGTATGATGACTGCTTCTTGCCAATATATTAGCTCCCCTATTAAGACATTTTTCAACCTCACTAAGATTGCCTTGCTCTACAGCATTAAATAATTTCTGGTCAACTCCTCTTGCAAGCTCTCCAAAACCCAGTCCAAGTTCTCTCATAAACCTTTCAAAACTGCCTCGCTCTGATTCCTGATCAAATGCTCCAAAAAGCGGTCTAACTCTTCTCATAAGTACTCCCAATAATACTAGCTTTATACTCTACACTACATAGATACTTGTGGCATGCAATAACTTTCTTTTCCGTAAGAAATACAGACATCTAAGGTGAGCTTTTATAGTTCAGTAAATGATTTTTTCCTTCTTTTATTGCTTTTTCTTTTTACTCTTGTAAAATTCCCTCTTCCTTTCTATTTCTTGTATATAAGTTTCATCTGCCCATTTTCTTTCTCTCATAAAGGTATCATACGTCCTTTTTAGTCCAGTATACTGTGGACCATCTTGTACAACTTTACCTAATTTGTCTAACACATCCTTGAGTTTTTCCTCTTCACCTGAAGCTAGAAAAAAAGTAGCTAAGCATTTTAGCATCCCACTATTAGAGTTCGCCCCATTCCTATAGGCAGTAAACCAAACGTTCTTTAATTGTTCATCAGTGAGGTGTTGATTAATTGCAGGGATAGCAAATTTGGCTATCAAGGGACTCACTTCATCAAAAATTTCTTTAGCGTCTATTTCCTTATCGTAAGACTTCCACCATACGTCATGTCCAGTCCACTTCCCAACGATATTTTTAGAGTTAGCAAGATTTCTGTACTCAGAACTTTGTCTAGGAATTAAATCACTAATACGACTGCGCCAATGACCATCCCATTCTGAGGGGTATTTTTTTACTTCTTTTTCACCATAAAAACCTAAAAAAGCTTCAGCTAAAATATACGAGTAAATGCTAACATTGACAGTAAAGCTTGAACCACTTGGGTCTTTTTGAAAATTAATAATGCCTATATTCCCTTGTGGATGACGTTTATAAAAATTATTACCTCTTGTAGTAAAACCATGCGACTTCATAAATGGTCTCATAAGCTTCATAAACTGATTAAACACTTCTTTATACATATTCACCTACATAAAAACACAACCTACACGAAAAAGTTACAGCCTTTCTGCATTAGTCCAATAATTATCACAACTCTACTTACTGTAAATCCATATTTTATCTTGTTTGGACTATTGTAGAAAGAACTATAAACATATCTTACCACACTTTCTAATCTCTTTCTACATCGTTTGAAGACATGCTCTAAAAACCCTTAGATCGTTTTTGTTGTCTTTCCACTGTTGGATCATTGAGATGAGTTTCAGGTTTCTCCGGCTGACTGAATTCTTTAAACAGACGCGGACTAATTTTAAAGCGTCGTAATACAACAGGAGATTCTATCACTTCATTGTCAAACAGCCATTTATCTATATCTCGTTGACGGCGATGGTAAGGTGATTTTCCAATCTTTACTTCGTGAGCTTTTACGACCTCATCTCTTCCTGTTTCCTTATTGTAACGTAAAACAGCAACATCTAAAAACCGCCCCCCAAGAGGTGTTGATACATAATGATTTGTTTTTATTTTATACTCAGAACCAGGATATAGTGGCTGTACTACATTTTCTGCAAAAAATTTGCAGACCGCATTGCCAGCCAATCTGTTTTGCTGTAACCTCTTGGCACTTGTACGCGTTTGTCTTAATAAGGCTTCCTTGTCTTTTTGAGTGGCACACTCCCTAATCCTCCCTAAAATAGATACGCCACCGTAAACAGTTCGTGAGTGACCTCCCTCAACATCATGCCGAAAACTAGCAGGAACCCATGAGCAAGTTCCCTCTAGATCAACCTCTTCCGTGTCATCCCCAAAGCCCATATCGGTAAACGATCGTTCCAGCTTTTCCCTGCCGCTCAGTCGCAGTTTTAACTGCTGTTCATGTTCTTTTACCGCCTTTTCGGTTTCACAATTAACAACTTCATTAATTGCAGATAAAGAATTATTTAACGCTCTATCTAAACTGTTTACCGTATGTTCAGGATAGACTTCTTTGATTTTCTTAGCGACTAGCTTTCTATCATAACAAACTAAATGTTCACGTAATGGTCTATCATTACCCTCTAAAAATCTGTTGAGTAATTGACTAGCTTCTCGTCCAGATAATTCAGCTAATTCATCCTCAAATAGCTTCGATAACTGCTTATGACACGCTGCCTTTTTTTGAGCTTTCAGATCTGCAATAAGCCTAGGTATTTGGGGTTCAATTGCTTCTCTGTAAACCCTATGTGATACGCTATTCCAACCTGAATAACCGTGTTCAGCAATAATATCACTTCTGATGCTATTATAACATCTATCACAAGCCTCTCGAATTTCAGGTGAAAATTCAGTGAATTCTAAAGTGCCTATTTGCCGTCTTAAATCATTGAATAATTCTTGTCTTTTTTGCTCAAGTTTCTCTTTGGAAAACTTGCTACGCCATTCCTCAAACTGCTTAGTTATGTTTTCTCTGACAAGTTCTTTTAATTCTTGTCTAGTCGTTTGCCAATAATTATATTCTTTGGCTTGCCAAGGTTGTTTAGATTGTAAACCACAAAATTGTTTATAGTTTAAGCGCCTCCTAATTAGATGGACTTCTTCTTGATTCACTGCGCGTTGTGCTGCCATAACATTTACTAAGGATGCAGCCTTACTTAACTCTCTAAGCCGCCCAAATTCAGGAAAATAAATAGCAAATTCATCGTAATATTTGGTAAATTCTTGTGCAAAGACAAATTCAGGCGAGTAACGATGCGGCATGTCGGTTTTCTCAGCCGCCTTTAAAACAATTCGATAGATTTGACGTAAAGATTCTGAGTCATCGGTCTTAACCTTTTCCTGACTATCACGTTGTAGTTTGCTGAGACGAATGAGATCCTGTCTATCCTCTTTTAAAATAAAGCTATGTGTTACCTTTTGGTTTTCCCAAAAAATAAGCTCCCATGTATCTTTAATAATAATTAATGCTGAATCCGCAATAATCCTCTTTCCATTGTATAATTCCTGTTTTTGCTCTTGAGTTAATATATAACAATCCCAACCTTCATCCTCACCTTCCTTATCAACAAGGTTTCCTTCCGCATCACGTTTCATTTTGTGATGTTTAACAACCATACGAATATTTCCTAATGCAAATAAAACATTACCGTCCTTGCTAAGCCCTTCATCATCAATAGCTAGTTCTACCCCATCTGATTCAATCCAGAAACGACTCAGTGATTCTTCATGGTTATTGGCGTGAAAATCATAAATGACTTTTTTGAGATGGTCAGGAAGCTTAGATGTGATTCTATCCAAAGACCTTAATTCATATGGATCACGACGCTGTACTTCTTTGCCTACAGTTAGAAATTTCAAAAAATAATCTGTAAGCAACATCGTATGTAGCAACTGCGAATGATACAATCTCGAAGGTGTAAACCACATTTTATTGAAGGGATGATAAGGCATGTCAGGATCGACAGGATCTAAACTAAAAATAGCTGACGTTAAGCGACGTTGAAAAAGCTCGTTTAAATCAAAGAGCGTTAATAGACGATTATAATCACTTTCATTATCCTCGCAATAATCAAGAATAAAATCCATTTTCCCGGTTTTATAATTAAGCTCAACACCACGGATCGTTTTATAAGTCGGAATATTTGCTTTTTTTGCTGACGATAATATTGATGATTTAGGACAAGTCCAACCTTGCTCATCTAAATCAGTAAGTGGCCAAGGTGCATTGAGATTATAATCAAGATCGCCTGTTGTCCATCGTTTACTCACTAGTAACTCTTGCATTAATCGCTGACGAAATTTTTTCTCTCTTTCTGGATCGTGATTTTTTTGATACCAATTTTTTAAGCACGCCTCATATGCTTGATAAAAAACACGTGCATAGCTGTGATCAATTTCTGCTGGGTCTTTCTGATCATCGATTTTATCAATTAGTGCATGAAGCAATTGGCGCATTAGGACCAGAGTTTTATCTTCTTGTGCAATAAAATCAGCATTAGATTGTGGCGCTTGGAAAAAGGGAAATAAATCAGCTAGCCAAAGCGCCCGGTGCTGTAATGCTTCCAAAATCTCTTTAAACTCGGAATCGGTATAATGACAAGATAACAAGCATTTTACACTGTGCAGACCTGCATAAAGTTCAACATCTGGTGTTGCATGACGACCAACACCTACTGCTGCAGCACAAATTGTAGCTGCAAGTTTTTCATCTGCCATACATAGTATAGGGTTCGGTTCTTGCGCAGCAGCTTTTTGCAGTGTGATCCCAATCTGTAACAAGGTATTAACAGTAATTGCATGTTCAGCAAATCCTGCAAGTGCAGGCACCCAATCAAGCAAATGAAAGGCTTTTTCTCGATAAAAGGCTGCACGATCAGTTATGGTTATATCTGCACTTTTATTCAGATCTTTTTCTAAATTAAATAGAGAGCGCACATACCGAAGTAATTTAGCTACCTGATCATTTGATTTACTAGCACTTCGGTTCTCAGATAACTTTGATTTAAAACGTTCGATTAAACTTTCAGTTGCCGCTTGTCCGTTAAAAGCTTTTGCATATGATTCATCTAATACACTCTCTTCAGAGAGCCAGTAATAATGTAAAGCTTGTGAAAATAAGCTACGAAAATACTTACTTTGTAATAAGGGAGCCATAAAGCTCATGGATTGGTCGGTATTGTGTTTTGCGTACTCAGTAATTTTGTGTAATGAAAATAAGATCTTTGCAGATGGTGTTTTTTCTTCAACTGCTACTAACAAAATTTCATGAATGCCACAATATAATTGAAGTTCATAACCAGCTTGTTGTCCTAAAGTTTCTAGCTGCTTAATTTTTTGATAAAATGCTTTGCTTAAATCTCGTAAGTTATTTCCGGAATAATCACCTTGCAAAAAATTAATAAAATACTCAACCGCTTTTTCTGGCGATAGAAGCCCTATGTCCAGTTTTGTTTCCAAGTTCCCTTTTGCCTTAATAAAAGAAAATAAATCATCACCAGTGCAGGAGTAAAGATCAGAACGAAAAGCCTTTAAATATGATGAAGATGGATTTTGATCAAGTGGCTTCCAGCGGCATTGTCTGACAAATTGTGCATGTTGCTGCCTAAAAGACTTTGAAAATGCAACACCTGCTGTAGGTAAATAATCTAATGGTGTTAAGGGTATTTCAGTATCATGAGATGCATTAAAAATTTCCCATTCTTGATCAAATTTCTTCCTTTCAATCGGGTCACTTAAGGTTTGATAGGCTGCCGTCAACGAAGCCATTCTTTGTGCATCACCACCTTTGTCAGGGTGTTCAGATAACGCTTTCTCTCGATAAGCCTTTTTAATAGCATTAGTAGATGCATCTTTATTTACCTCTAAGATTTGATACAAATTACGCATTCCAACAACTCCTTTTAAGTTTTTGAATAAAACATTTTCACACCCATAAAAACATAACCCTAATCTATATAAAGGTATAATTTCTTTACCGTAATCACCGTTGAAAAGAAAGCAAAGCTCATCAAACATCTCTAACTTTAGCTATGCAGCTAAGTTCCTTTAATTACGGAAAGCCTTTGCCTCTATACAATAACATTTTATGTCGCGCAACATATTTTGCATAAAAAAACTATCATTATAGACATCAACTCTTGGACCATATATCTTATACCAAGTCTCATTGGTAATGGAAAAAGAGCTCTTTTTGCCTATAATTAGGGAGTTAAGCAAATTTGTCCTTCCAATAACAAAGGTTGGTATTACATGAATTTTGAAAGCAGTCTATTTAGTAGGCAAAAGGAGCTTTTTTTGTTTTACAAACATTTAAATTTTGTATAAACAGTTGCATACAGTGATAAATTTTACATATGAATGATTTTGCACAATTTGTCGGTTTTTTCACAGCTCATATGGTTTGGCAGTTACAGTGTGGTGAGAGTGTTGTACCACTAATTGCTATGCAAAATGCAGGCGAACGTCGATTTGAGCGAGTGCCAGATGATATCTCATACGAACGTGCGGTAGCTGTGGCCCGAGAAAGACTGCAGTCTATGCTTTCTCCTCCATGCGGTGATTATGTTCTATTTGCCTATGATGGCTTTTTGACACAGAATGATAAGCGTGATGAATCGCTCTTTTTTGAGGCATACGATATCAGAGATCCAGAAGGAATAACTTTTGTTCTTGCAATACCTTACCGTTCAGCACAAAGTAAAGAAGGTCTAGCCATTTACCGCCCTGTAGTAACAGAAACAGCAAATTTATCTGATATAAATACCTTTTTAAATCATTTTTATGAGGGAGCCCAAAGTCATACTGAGGGCTTTGAGTTTTGGAATGCGCATGTGGACACACCACTTATGAAGTCAAATGAACAGCTTTTTGCTACTATTATGGAAGGGGATATAAAGCAACTTCAAAGACTAGTAGAAGAGGGGTTGCATGTTAATTTAGCAGATCAGGATGGATGTACTCTTGTGCATCTTGCTGCCTTTAATAATAAAAAAGAGATAGTGGAATTCTTATGTGAAAGAGGGGCAAATATTAATGCAGTAGATAAAGAGCAATGTACCCCGTTACATTATGCTGTTTCGGAGGGTTATGAGGAAATGGTGAAGTTTTTGCTTGAAAAAGGAGCAAACATTAATGTAGCAGATCAGCAAGGTGGGACTTTGTTACATTTCGCTGCTTGGAATAATAAAAAAGGGTTAGTGAAATTTTTACTTAAAAAAGGAGTGAACATTAATGTAGAAGATCAGCGTGGTTGGACTCCTTTATGGCATGCTGTTCACCAAGGCAATAGAGAAATGGTAGAATTTTTACTTCAGGAGGGAGCAGATATTTGTACAGTAGATAAAGAAGGATTTACTCTTTTACATTCAGCTACTTCGGAAGGTTATGAGGAGATGGTGAAGTTTTTACTTACAAAAGGAATAAATATTAATGCACTGGATGAGGATAGACGTACTCCTTTACATTTTGCTGTGCATATTAATGACAAAGTAATAGTAGAGCTTTTGCTGAAGGAAGGAGCTGATATTAATACAGTAGATAAAGAAGGATTTACTCCTCTACATTATGCTATTCATAATGGTTACAAAGAGGTGATAGAGCTTTTATCTACGGGGAGCAAATACTAAGAGCCACTGCCATTAAGTTAAGGAAAAAGTGGTGGCCATGCCATTTGTCAAGCAACTTATAATCGTTATTTTTTAATCTTTTGGACTTGATTTTTCTAAAAGTTCACATGTTATTTATCACAACTACCAAACCACTTAAACAATTTTTGATCCAACTTTAACTACCCTTTCCTCAACTCAATGGCAGTGATGTTGACATGGACACTGTGATTTAGAAGGTAAGGTTGTTAGTAATGGTTAATATGTTATGAGCCAACACTAAGTGTTAGGTATGAATGAGTGCAGTTAATTTAGTACCAAGCCATAAAAACAAATTTACCAAATTTTAAAATGTAATGCCAATTCCCGTTACACAGAGAGCAATAACAAATACTGAAACAAGTAAAATAGAGTGGTGTTATCGTTTATTCGCTCTCTGTGTAACGGGAATTGGCATAAGTTACATGGAAAAGTATGTATGACAAACGCTGAATCACAGAGAAGCTGGATAACGGGAAACTGTTAAGTCCGGTTTTGAAGCCGAGGGGGAAAGGTGACTTTCTCTCCTTAGAACATGTCTTGAAAAGGAATGAGGAAAAGAATATGATGAGATAAATAGATAGGAGGTAAAGTTGTATCCAAGTGATATAAGTGACAAGGAATGGAAAATTTTAGAGCCCCATGTTGCACAAGGAGCGATAGGACGACCAAGAAAGCATAACAATTATTAATGCAATAAGGTATATAATGAGGGGTGGTTGCCAGTGGAGAATGCTACCAAAAGATTTTCCACCATGGAAAACGGTGTATGACTATTTTCTCAGGTGGCGTAATAATGGAAAATTGAAAAAAATACATGACATGCTAGTAAAAGAGGTAAGAAAAATGGTTGGTAAAAATGAAACACCTTCAGTAGGAATAATTGACAGTCAATCGGTGAAAACGACTCAAAAAGGGGATCCAGAGGATATGATGCTGGCAAAAAAATAAAGGGTAGAAAACGCCATATCATTGTAGATACTGTAGGTCTTGTAATTGCTGCTGAAGTACACAGTGCAAGTGTTCAAGATCGTGATGGTGCTCTAGACCTTTTTATTCAAGCCAAAGGAAAAGCTCCTAGGTTACAGAGATTTTTTGCTGATCAAGGATATACAGGAAAATTACAAAATCGATGTTTGTTGGAAACTGGATGTTTGCTAACAATTACCAAGAAATTGGTTGATACAGGATTTCAGGTTATTCCTAAACGTTGGATTGTTGAAAGAACCTTTGCCTGGCTTTCCAATTTCAGACGTATGAGCAAGGATTATGAACATTCTCCCCTTACCTCAAAAACCAATATCTTCTTTAATATGATTACTTCTATGCTTAGCTGCTTAACTCCTTTCAAGACAGGTTCTTAGGTAACAAATATATGAAACTTGACTTTGCCTATTAAAATGTGTAATAATTGAATTACGTAATTACTTTTTAATAGGAGAAGATGCTATTAATTTAACATTGGAACAGTGGAATGAGATACTAAATGCAGCGAGATCCGACAATAACTCAAATGGGGATGGTATACTTGAAAAAATAAAAGCGAAATTAAAAGAACAACATCAAGATATATATCGAGAATGGGAACAGAAACACTTTAATATACACCACCTATTCTGCATACGTATAACATGGTATAACTCTCAAGTGCTTGCTCTGTTGTATATAGCTGCCGCAAGTGGCCATGAAAATATAGTTAAGTACCTTATGGAAGAACAAAAGGCTGATGTTAATAGAGCAAATCACAAGAGTGAAACTGCTTTACATTGGGCTGCTGGAAATGGCCATGTAAGTGTAGTTCAGTACCTTATAGAAAAAAATATTGATGTTAATAAAGTAGATGAAAGTAATAGAACTGCTTTACATTGGGCTGCTGAAAATGACCATGTAAATGTAGTTCAGTACCTTATAGAAAAAAATATTGATGTTAATAAAGCAAATTACAATGGTGAAACTGCTTTACATGTGGCTGTTGGCAAGGGCCATGAGGTATTATCAAAGCTTTTAATAAAACATGAGATTAAGTTAAAGGGTTCCGAGGCACAAAAGCCAGACTATCTAGTAGAACGTAGAAAAATGTCAGAATATTGGAATAAATGCCTAGATGAAGTAGAAAGAATGAAAGAAGAAAAGGTCGATAAAGGTATTACATTTTATGATATTTTGACAAGCAGGGAGGCTAACAAGTTAATATCTTACGAACAGAGTAATGAGATGGTACGAGTTTCAGAAGGAGGTAGCTGTGAAAACAAATTCCCTATTTATACCTGTCTACTTAATAAAATAGGAAAGCAAAGGGCAGATGCTTTAAGGGTAGGTGAGACAATTATCAAAGATGTGAAACATGTGAAGTGTACAGATGATGGTAATGTTCAAGAGATCAACATAGCGCCTGCTGCTATGAATGTTGCTGAATATTTAAGTAATGAAGACATAGAAAACTTAGAAAAAGCAGCAAAAACTAAGGATAAAGAAGAGATATCTCAATCTCTAGGAAGTGATGTGCATGTAGAACTTGCAGCGAAAAAACAAGGTAGGCAAGCGTAAATTTAACAATTTAAGAAAGGCAGCAGTAGGAGTTGCTGGGGTATAGTTAGGTCTGCCATCGAGAGGGTTGGAACACCAGCTTTTTCATAGTTGTGATATTTTGTAAGCATGTCATTTTATGCTAAATTCAAAAAAGGCTGAGTAATAAGTTGTGCAACATTTTCAACTTTTTCGAGTTTGGTATTGGGCTTTAAAAGATTGTACAACGCAAAACCCATACAAACCAACCCAACAATCCCGCCAACTACCGCTATAATGTGCATTTCCAGGATGTACAACGCAACACTACTCACTAGTAACGCTGTACCAACAAAACCAGCTAGGATTCCTTGTCTTTGCTGCGTTGTTTTTGTTGATGATTTCTCTTCTACAGCATTACATGGCTTTATTTCAGCTACAGAGGGACTGTAAGAGGCGTTTAGCTCTTGTATAGTAGTTTCTTCGACATTGTCAACTATAGGAGTATTTTGATCTTCTATAGCTAACCCAGATAAGATTTCCCCGAGCACTGGAAGACAAAATCAATAGCCGAATTAATATTGGGCCAAAAGTTCGGCAGCACTTTTCTTATTGCATGCTTAATTGCAAACCAA
>Ga0209755_10008784_pt1 | contig 10742 bp, 7 predicted proteins | sample TergutCo191P1_FD_187301 | JGI IMG/M metagenome (GOLD analysis project Ga0209755, IMG submission 187301) | Cornitermes sp. P1 segment gut microbial communities from Petit-Saut dam, French Guiana - Co191P1 (SPAdes) (version 2) | ecosystem: Host-associated > Arthropoda: Insects > Digestive system >... | reverse complement strand
GGCAACTGGGGAGACCTAGGCGTAGATGGGTGGAAATTAATAGGATGGATCTCCAGGAGGTGGGATGTGGGTATATGGACTGGATTGGGCTGGCCCAGGATAGGGACAGGTGGCGGACACTTGTGAGTGCGGTAATGAACCTTTGGGTTCCGTGAAATGCGGGGGATTTCTTGACTAGCTGCAAACCGTTAGCTTCTCAAGAAGGATTCTGCACGATGGAGTGAGTAAGTAAGCTCAAACATCACTAACCCTTTGAATTTTGCCTACCACAACAATCACGTTATCAATCAAAATCAAAGTGCACTGTTTCCGAAGTGACGGACTTACTTTCTTTCGTGAATTATTATTATTACCTTGTCATCCATATGACCTTTTGTGATAAACTTGAGTGTCAACTGTGTTTATGTGATATATTTTAGGTTCACCACCCACCTGCCTTTACTCACTGGCGTGTATCTTGCTGTGGTTTTCTCTACCCATCTCTATATACGGTCAAAAGGGTCCCTGAAAATATTTGAGGTTCACGCTTCAGCTACCTTTACCAAATAGACAGCTGTAATATCCGGTTACACTTATCTAACGACGCACTAAATTTCCTCTCGATCGTGAAAGTTGCAGGCGGTATTTAAGGATCACCCTCCGGTTATCTTTACCCAGATATTCTGTATAATGAGTTGTATAATTTCATTTGTGGGCAGACTAACTTGACGCTAGATCGTGAAGGTTGCTGTGGTATGTGCAGGTTGTGGAGTAATTGCAGCTTTGTGCTTTTATCGTAAAGTTTAATGCAAGTTTCTCATTTTTCATACTTCGGCCACCTTTACTGTGTAATACATCGACTTGCGTATAGCGAATGAAGAGCCTCTGCTAAATACATAATGTATGATATGAAATGAACGCTCGATGTTGAAGTGAAATTTTGAATTGATTCACTGTTAAGTTGCGCGTACTCAGTGTCGTGTGGAGGGCCTGAATGAACTTCGGTTTTATTACTGTAGTGTGTCGAGGGCATCAGTTCTATGCTCTCATCCAAGGCCGTGTTAGGTTTTAATCCAGATTTTCTTAAGGTTGCGTCATAAGCGAGCGTAAAATTTATCAGCAGTCGTCCTTAACTTTCCTCACAGAAAGGATTTTCAACAGACAGTAAGCGAGAGAGATTTCTTCACGAACAACATATTTATTGCTGAATTTCTGCATGCAGCAGAGTCCTTCTTGAGAAGCTAACCGGTTCTAAGGCAGTTAGGAAATACCGCATATTTTATGGAACCCGAAGGTTCATAACCGCATTCACAAGTGCCCGCCAACTGTTCCGAACCTGAGCCAGATCAATACAGTCCATGTCCCCACATACCACGTCCTGAAGAGCCATTTTAATATCATCCAACTACGCCTGGGTCTTCCAAGTGGTCCCTTTCCCTCAGGTTTCCCAACCAAAACCCTCTATACACCTCTGCTGTACCCCATACGTGCTACATGCCCCACTCATCTCATCCTTCTCGATTTGGCCACCCAAACAAAATAGGGTGAGGAGTACAGACCAATAAGCTCCTCACTGTGTAGTTTTCTCCACTCTCCTGTTACTTCGTCCCTCTTAGGCCCAAATATTCCCCTCAGCACCCTATTCTCAAACACTCTCAGCCTACGTTCCTCCCTCAACGTGAGTAACCAAGTTTCACACCCATACAAAACAATAGGCAAAACTATAGTTCTGTGAATCTTAATCTTTAAATTTTTGTATAACAAACTGGAATACAAACGATTCTGCACCAAATGATAGCAAGCATTCCCTGACTTCAATCTGCTCTTAATTTCTTCCTGAAAAAAAAATTTTGATTTGTTAAGGTTGTTCCCAAATATTTGAAATCTTCCACCCTTTCAAAGGAATTATTATCAATTTTCATATTACGACTTCGCCTTGCATTCTGAATTCGAGACATGATCATATACTTAGTTTTATCAGCATTTACTTCCTTTCTAATCCCCTTACCAGCAGTTACTAAAGCTTCTGCATTTTCCTTTACAGTATGTACGCTTCCTCCCAGTACATTAACATCATCGGCACAAGGCAGTAGCTGATGTGTACCATTTAGTTTCAAGCCATCCTGGTTTACCTGAACCCTCCTAATGGCGTACTCTAAAGCAAAGTGGAAAATCAATGGTGATAAAGCATCTCCTTTCAAACCATTCCTAATAGGAAACATGTCAGACAAATTCTTGCCTATCCGGACTATCCTATACTTTTCATTCAGACACATTTTCATTAGCCTTACCAATTTCATGGCGATACGAAACCCGTTGAGAATATTATACAAGACCTCTCTCCTAACTGAATCATAAGCTTTCTTGAAGTCTATAAAAAGCTGATGCACTGCTTCAATGTATTCTAATTTTTTCTCAAGTATGTCACGAATGCACAATATGTAATCAGTATAATCAATAGTCGACCTGTTGCGTCGAAATCCACACTGATGATCCCCACTAATTTCCTCCGCATATGGAGTTAACCTTGACGGCAAGATTTTTGGATAAAATTTTGTAATCGCATTTTTTCTCGAGTATTTGACGAATGCAGAATATGTAATCAGTTGTTTACCTGTTGCGTCGCAATCCACATTGATGATCCCTAGTAATTTCTTCTGCATATGGAGTTAACCTTGAGAGCCGGATGTTGTATAAAATTTTGTACGTAATTGGCAAAAGTGATACGCCCCTATAATTACTACAGTCTGTTTTATCTCCTTTCTTATAGATAGGTACAATGATGAACTCCTTCCACTCCTCAGGAAATTCCTCCTTATTCCAAATAGAATTAATAAGTTAATGGGTCTCAGAGTGAATTTTTCTGCCCCCCGATTTAATGGAGTCTACTGGGATTTGATCAGTGCTTGGTGATTTGTGACTTTTTAGCTTTTTAGTTGCCAACTCAACCCCAAAGGCACTCGGCTCAGGCACCATGGTATTTCTGTGTGCCTAACATCGTTAACCCCCTTTACATTCAATTGCTGAGAGAGATGATTCCTCCACCTAGCCAAATTACTGTGGGAGTCGGTAACCAAATCGCCCTTCTCATCTTTTATAGTTCTAACCTGGTAACTCTTCGTAAAGTCATTGATCCCCCTGTATATGTCCGTGATATTATTGGTCCTACTCTTAATTTCAAGTTCATCAATTGTAGCTCTCAAATATTCTTTCTCTTTGTTACTGAAATGTTACTAGCTTCACGTCGTGCATTGTTTAGATTATCTACAATACTTTGGTTTCGATCCTATAACCATTGTATGTTAGCCTGCTTCATGTGAAAAACGTAAACATTCTTCATCAAACCATGTTTTGTGCTGTTTTCATTCGTACAGACCTAAAATCTTTTTAGCTGAGGTTTTGATATTTTGTTTAGTGTTTCCCCAAGCCCTGTTTATGTCCTCGCTCTCATTTAAGTTCTCCAAAACTGCAAACCTGTTTGAGGTCTTAAAGTGATACTGTTTCCTAACCTCCAGGTCACTTTGCTTCCTCAGATTAAATCTGTCCACGTCAAACGTCTGTGCTTCTTGTTTACTTACTGCCAGTCTCCCCTAACTTTTACAATAACCGGTTAGTGATCAGTATCACAGTCAGCTCCCCTTAAAGCTCGTACACCGGGTATACTCGAATGCTATCTCCTGTCTAATAATATGTGATCAATGTGGATGTGAGTCTTACCATTACTGAAGTTCAGATGTGTTCATGAATGTTTCGGTGCGGGAACATCGTGCTCTTTAAGAATAGATTTTTTGATGTGGCACAAAGTTTACTCTTGCAGCACCATTATAATTACTGCCCTGATGTAGGCTCTTATTCCAGCTGTCGGTTTGAAAATATCCTCTTTCCCGAATTTTGCATTAAAATCTCGTAACAGGTGTTTTGTCAGTTACGTAGAAAAATGAGAGAGAACCTGAGCTAATAAAACTGTATTTTGAAGCATCAGTGTTTGCCTCACTTGGTGCATCCGCTTTCAAAACTGATTTTACACCAGCGACCTTTCAACTATACATTGCATCCTATCATTAACACCTTACTCTCTTAACTGCTGATACTCTTCTTTGGTGTACAAAATTCCTTTTCTTATGAGATTTTCGTTTCCTTTTCCATAGAAAAATATAATCCCCAGCTCTTACATTGCCCCTTTGGTCCCACAAACTCCTGTACACCCACTAAATCTAATTTGTACCTCGATAATTCCCTAACTATTGTCGTGACTCTGACCTATACAGGCTCCTCACAGTACAAGCACCAAATCTCGTGTCCCTTTTTCCATTGCGTATGTTGTACCAAATGATCATTCCACGCGCGAGACGCGTGTATCCATTTCGTAACAATGCCAGTTTTTATGGCGGGGAGTTGTTGGCACCTTACCCAGCCCCAGAACTGAAAGATCACCCCTTGTCAGCTGTCTGGGACTGCTTATTCAATATATTCGAACGTATCTTTACCGGATTTTTTCCCTCCATCCGCAACCTGAGGACGCGCCATGCCGTGGTGACAGGGACCCACTTATCATTTTATCTGTATTTTATTAGCGGAATATCTCGTATACATTTCCCTGCGGGTGTAGACTTTTGTAGCCAGTATCGCAGATAATGTTACAAGTTACATACATTTACGAAGTCAGCAATATCGGTCGCATGTTAGTCGTTTGTTCGAAAGAGGAACACTTGTGAAAAATTTGTTTTTGACATTAAATGTGCATGGTCTTAATGGCCATAAATTTTCTGAAACGTCTTGGTATGATTGTTTCCTTCTCAAAATATAGCCTGTCTGCAGATGTGTAAAGCCTACCAAGTAGCCCAATGACACTGGACAACAAATTTTTACTGACGTTATGCTTCTGGGGTAATAGTATTCATTTCTTATTAATTTAGAGGCGCCGAGCACGAACATGGCAATGAAAACTCAAAATTGGCTACGGTTTCTAAGAAATCCACAAACGTTTATTATATATTTAAGAAATATGTACATCAGACATGTAACGATAAAACTGCGCTTCTTCTTGCTACTTCGCTTTGCCTATCGCTTGTGTAGCTGCTCAGGAGCATTTCTGACGAGCGTCCAGCAGCAGTCAGCCAACATGTAAGTGGAAATCTTTCCCTGATATCTTTCTCCATCGTTGCAATTTCCTGATGAAAAGTTCACCGTGCTCATCACTAAACATGCCGCAGTTGTTGGGGAAGAAATCCAAGTGGGAATGAAGCATGTGTATCTTTAAGGACATATTGCAACCAAGTTGTGATACAATGACAACATGTCCTCAATCAATTCCTTGTAGTTTTAAGCTCTGATATTCCCGAGGAAGCTAGTTGACACCAGACGAAACGCGTCCCAAGTTTTTTTCTTGTCACCCTGAAGTAGGTTGTTGAACATATCATCTCTGAAAAGCTTGCGGATCTGAGGACCCACAAAACCCCCTCTTTAATTTTCGCTTCGCTGAGTCGAGGGAATTTTCCAGCCAGATACTTGAACGCCGTTCCAGTCCGGTCCATGGCTTTTACGAAGTTTTTCATCATACCGAGTTTGATGTGTAGGGGCGGTAGCAGGATTTTGTGTCATTCTGCCAATGGTGGGTGTTGCACATTCTTCTCTTAGACGTTCAGAGATTTCCTTTGAGGCCATTCTCTCATCAGGTAATGCAAAGTCTTTGCTCGTCTGTCCCATTCGTATATCCCAGTTGGAGACCTATCAACAGAGACACTACCTTCAGGTCACCACAAATATGCCAGCCATACTTGCTGTATTCAAGATTTTTCAGCAGCAGCTTTAAGTTTTCGTTGGTTTCTTTCATGTGGACAGCGTGTCCGGCTGGAATGGATGGATGTTGGTTTCCATTAAGCAACAACACCGCCTTCAGGCTCATTTTCGAAGTCTATAAATAGTCGCCATTCTTGCGTGTCATGTTTGATCCCGAGGGCGTTCATCAGACCATATACATCGTAGCAGAACACGGTCATCTTCATTTCTGAAGAAGGCACCAACTGCTGAAGACGGCTGCGAAACGAAGAAATTCGGACATTTTTCTCGAGAAGATTCCATTGTTTAATTCTTGATCCCAATAACTCTGCTTTGCTCTTGGACAGCTCCAAACCGCGAGCAAGATCGTTCAGTTCTTCCTGTATGAGAATGTGTGGCTGTGGCGCAGAAGACCTACCGTGGGAGACGCGTGGTTCAGTAGACGCCGGCTACTCAGGAGAACCCGAGGTCGACTCGCCTTCGTCCTCGTATGAATCGATGGTAAATTCTTTCGGAGGTTCGGGAACGGAGATTCCTTCGCCGTGCGGAACTGGACGGAGAGCAGGTGGTATATTCGGCTACACTATTGTCCACTTTTCTTCGCGATGCCTCCAGAAACAGGTGGCGCCATACAGAAGTAGCAGTCAGTTGTGTGCTTACTTGGGTCCCTCCAAACCACAACAAACGACATCGCATGTCTTTTGCCATTCAGCCACTGCGAAAGATCTGTTGCACGTTTACGGCAGCATATGTGCGAGGCCCAGAATTTGTCTTGCATCCGAAATACAAATGATACGCCTTTTTCACTATCGCGGTGATGGCCTTTCTTTGCCTTGCGAACGTCACTTCATCGCGAATGTAACAAAAGTTACCTGCACTGTTAACACAGTTACGAGACATCACTAATGGTGGATTAACATTGCTGGGATTACTTTGCGGTGTTTATGACGCAGGAATAATACGGGTGTGGTGCACATGATGGGCTGATGCAATATGACGCAAGATTTTGAAATCTTTCAACGTATTTCGTTTTTAGTAGATATATTTACTTAACACAGACTTCAATACGGACACAAGCGACAGGCAAAGCGAAGTCGCAAATAGAAACCGACTTTAATCGTTAAATATCTGATGTACATAATTCTTAAATATATAAACGTTTGCTGATTTCTTGGAAACTGTAGCCAATTTATTCGTGCTCAGCGCCTCGAAATTAATAAGAAATGAATACTATTACCTCAGAAGTATAACACCAATAAAAATTTGTTGTCCAGTGTAATTAATGCCAAAAGTATAGTGTGACAATGTGTCTAGGAATATTAGAAAATTTAATTCAGATGCGTTCGGACCAATTCCTATTCGTTCTACCATGCTCACAGATGGAAGGGTACAGCTCAATGCACTTCTGCTAAATGCCTATGACAGCGTGAAGAACTAAAACACAATACTACACCTTTCGATGGAGTCGGGATACTGGCGTTGGCATAGTGACTAGGCTTTGGGTAGGACGCCTTAGTATTAGCGGTTCGATTCTTAAGAGTGGCAAGAAACTTTTGCTTCTCAGAGGTAGCAAGAATTTCTGTCGTCCACACCAACCCTGGTACTCACCCATCCTCCTGTCCCTTGGGTCCTGGGGGCAATGTGGCATAGTCGTGAACTTGACCACACACCTCTCTCTGATGCTGAGGTTAGGAATTCATAGAGGCGTACAGGGACATTCTGTTTACAGTTTATTATTCGTAGTTTCTGAAACGGGTATACAGTGAAGTAGGATGTTCGTTGGTCTTAACTTGTACACTGTATCACATGGCAGGAATTGTCGACCTAATTTTCCGAGGAAGAAGGTTTGAAGAAACTTGCACAGCGTTCAGATCACGAATTGCTGGTGTGTATTGTTAGAGTTTATCTAAGACGGTCTGAAATTTAATTTTGTCGAAAATAACTTCTGGACGGTATTGTGAGGCAGTAAGGCACATGTGAGGGTAATATGCGAAGAACAAACTAAAGAGCTTTATGTGTGCAGTTTTTTAACATTGCTTATTCTTATAAATTGATTATATCGTAATGTCAGCATCATGAGTTACGCTGTTGGCTTTTGTCGATTAGAAACCGTTGTCTCGCATTGTTCTGTTTGTTGTGCCTGGTGTCTTATGCCCTTGGTTTTATATTGACGAAGCGCCTCGGGGATGAGACTGTTTTGTGATTCGGTGTCTTTGGTGGGAGGGGTTTTTATCATAAACGAAAGGTGGCAACTTTTAGGAAAATAACTGTCGAAGTATCCTGGAATCGGCTTAGTAGGAGAGCGGCCTCAGCCTGTGACCCGAAATGCTCTCTCTTGGATGCAATGCTTACGTCGTAACTTCTGTGTATCCCCTCGTGCAACCAAATGTGATCAACATGATCCGCCGTCTTCTAGTTTCGTCTGTAGTATTGCCAAAGTTGTTCATCAAAACTGAGTGGGTTGATGTTCTGCTTCGCCGACACCTCATTTTCGCAACCGATACGCTGTAGGATGTGACACATGAAATGAACAACCAGTTACTACGTAATAGCCGTTCTTGATAATTCCAAACAATGTAACGCGCTGTGCGAAATGAGATGACGATAGCACCATAACAAAAGCATTTTCGCTACAGTCTGGTATCGACACGGTACCGTGAGAGCAAGCAATGTTGAATGCACCGTTGGACGAGGTACTTAATGTTGGGTACCTGTTTGCTGTGTACGTGTAGCCTGTGTGTATTCGTTTGTGGCATAATCGTATAATGAAAACACTTCAGTGTACTGTGTTGGTAAGAGCTCATACAGATACACCCACTGAACTTTTAAGTGACAAAGAGAAGTATCCTTTGTTCCCCCGAGATATGATTGTTTACCGTGTAATATCACACTATAGTTGAATAAAGAGGACCAACTTGATGTCACTTGCTTTATTATTTCATTATTTAATGCTCAAAATGTTTCGGATGTTAATACATCCATCCTCGGGAGCTTACAGCTTATTTGTTGAGTCATTTTATGGGTTGTATTGCTCTATAAGGATAGAGGGTTTTGCATTAGCGTACTTATTTAGTGGTGAGTGTTTAGTCGTGACGTGTGTGGGTTGTTTTAGAAAGCGTGTTTCTGTAAATATTGGCTGCTGCGGTGTCTTATGGTTATTGTGTTTTCTTTGTGTGTAGTATGTTTTTTGATGTTTCCTGAATATATTCTGATGTCGTGTATATGAGTTTACACATACCTGGTACGATGTGTGTTGGTGTTACGTTGTGGTGTGGCTGGGGTGGTGTGGTATCCGGATTAAGGCTGAAGCACTACTGGTCTGTTCATGAACATGTATCTTCCCAGTTGGTTAGGCACAGTGATGGGGAATGGTGGGACGTAACCAACATGTTTATGTATGCTGTATGTATGTATGCTCAAGTGGTGAATGGTCAGGTAAGCGAGCTGGCAAAGTTATATGACCTCCCTGACCAAACCATATCTGTGGAAACGTTTGGTCCAATAAAGCCTGACCTTGTGCGCCGCTACGTACCGCTGAGTTAATTCATTGTTAAGTAGTGTGATGAGTGTTGCTGTAAAAAGTTGCGTTTTGTGCATTTGACGTTATAAGCGTGTTTGTGTTGAGTGCGCTGTGCGTTTGCTATAGGGTAGCGAAATGGCAGACTTCAAGTAATGGAATGTGCATCAAGTTTTGTTTTACCCTGGATAAAAGCAGCCTCTGAGACTTAGGAAACGCTTTAAGAAAGTCTTTCTTGATAATGCCATAAGTAGAATACAGGCTGTTGAATGGTACCGACGTTTAAGAAGTGGATTTTGAACGTTCAGGTCTCCCTCATCAAGCTGGACTTACGAAAATATAGAAAACGTGCGTCGTATACCGCGAGGACAAACGGCATTCATTTAACGTATTTTTAAGCACTAAACCGAAGGGCGTAGTCTGTTCAAACATGTACCATATGAGAAACCCATATCATACGGTGCATGCTGATGCATTTTAGCCGAAGATTTAAACACGAGGCGGATTTGTGTTAAGTTTGTGCCCCTGTTACTGAATGACAGAAACAGTTCCGCCGCTGTTGGCAAGGACCTGGAAGACCAGGCTAGAAAGGTACTTCTTTCCTAAGGTATTTTAGTTCTTGAGGTTGAAATTTATTTAAAGGGATAGTTCCAGGATAGCGCCAAGATTCAAGGTGATTCGCAGGCGATTATGGTCAGCATTACGATACGTTCTTCACGTCTAGACGGCGCCGTAATGGAGGTAATCAATTCTCATGGGCCAACATAATTTGAAAGAAGGGTTCGACTCCATTCTGTTACAAAGCAACGCATCACTTTATCCACTGACATTTTTGTTTTAACTCGAACGCAGCAGAAACTTGCTCGGCATGGAATTCCATAATCGGAAAGGGCGATGGACTTTTTCTGTCTGTATTCTACGTGGCAGTGGTGCCATGCCATTCCTCGGCTCTAGTAACCAACAATAATACGCACCAGTCTGTTTATCGTTTTGTATTTACATGTTTGTATGATTTTCGTGTACATGAGGTATACATATTTCGTATGGAGGTATACTGTAGTTGCTAACTAATGAAGATGCTGTTTCTGTTGGAATTAGTTGCTTTGGAAAGTACGGTATGACTAGACATGCAGGCTAATTGGTCACTTGTTCTGAGCAAATATTTCTGGCATATTTTTGTTTCCTGTTTATCTGGGATAGCCCTCTTTAGTAATTAGGCTACATCCTGGACGACCGGGGAATAGGGGCTCGATTCCCAACCGGAGCGAGGAACATTTTTTCTTCTCCACACCGTTCAAACTGACTCTAGGGTTCGCTCAACCACCTGTGTAGTGTATACGTTGTGGGGCTGTTCCTTACTTACTTACTTACTTACTCCATGGTGCAGGGTCCTTCCTGAGCAGCTGACTGGCTTGCAGCTAGTCAAGAAATTCCCCGCATTTCACGGAACCCGAAGGTTCATTACCGC
>Ga0209755_10008783_pt1 | contig 10742 bp, 9 predicted proteins | sample TergutCo191P1_FD_187301 | JGI IMG/M metagenome (GOLD analysis project Ga0209755, IMG submission 187301) | Cornitermes sp. P1 segment gut microbial communities from Petit-Saut dam, French Guiana - Co191P1 (SPAdes) (version 2) | ecosystem: Host-associated > Arthropoda: Insects > Digestive system >... | reverse complement strand
CGCAACACCTATCCCACTCCGAACCTGCAAAAGCGGCTGGGGACTAAAGTACGTGAACTGTGCAATGGGCATAAGGCTTGTTGCCATTACTGGAGAGGTCGGAAATTATGAAGGAAAAAATTTATAGCCCACATTCAACACTGTGTCCTGAATCACTTATCGCGGTAAAGCAAGGTTGCGAGGGGATATCGGCATGTGTGTAGGGTGTTGGATTTGCAGATTTGATGATGAAGCCGAAGGGGAAGAATAATGAGCCTACTATCAACAACTCACTGTATTGCCTGTGAAGATAATGCAATTCTTAGGGTAGCAGGAATCAAAGGCGCAAGCCCCCACTCTTGCATCTGCAGCTTTACTGAAGAAGCACAGCTAATCATCATCGAAGCTCATAATGCAGATGGCTCACATATCAATGCAAGTTGGTGGAATGAAAGCGACTACGAAGCCCATCATGAAAATCCTGAAAACCTAATCAAAGATAGTAGCTATACATCTTTTTCTACAGACCATGATGTGTCATACGAAGAAGCAGAATATTTTGACGAATGCCTATTTGCAGGCACGCTGGAAAACAACAACGTTCTTATCGGATACAAGTGATAAGGAGACAGACAATGCTTACTAGCCAAACTATGACACTTGCTATGTTGCTGGACGTTTTAGACCAGAATTTAATCGTTACCATCGTCAAGGTAGAAGATGATAAGCGCACCTTTATCTGCAGCAAGGTATTGAAATACGTCCTGGCTGACCTTGATAGCTACCTCGACAATGAGGTGCGCAGAATCGAAGCTGGCGGCAGCTACAGGATAGGAATAGAACTTTACTAACCACCAAAAAATGACTAAGGGGAAGTACAACATGCTACCTCCCTTTAGTCATTTTGCCTAGTTCAACTACGGTTGGACGGCAAAGGGCGCCGCCCCTCCGACAGATTTCGCGCAAAGGACGCGCGAGATCAAGTCGGGTGAAGCAGATTTATTGCATAAATTTTTTCACAGGGCATTAAGGTCAAAGTCAAGATCAAGTTCAAACCCTTCCTGCCTGTTGCCACTTTGAACTCGTTGCCAGATCGCGCAAGTAGACTTCGGCTGGAAGCTTAATGCAGAACCTGAAATATCTCAAGGGTACGCAAAAAATTTTCAAAACTTTTCAAAGAGCGAAAACTTTTGAAAATTGGCAAAGGGCGCCTTGTTTTGCTTTTCCCCCTTGAGATATTTCAGAACCTGCAAACCCGTTCGCATTTAAGAAGTCTACGTGCAAGACGTAATAAAAAAGATAAGGTCTTGCTGATTTTGAAAGGGTCTAATCATGAGATGTATTGAATGTAACGCACAAGCAGTATTTGGCGGTATTTGCCAAGCGTGTGGCTATTCGGATTGTTGAGGATAGTCAACTGTTTGCAGTTAGCAAACACAGTAACAGGTACCTACATTTGAAAGGATTAATAACATGCCAACACTAGTAAAAAATGCAACACATGAAGATCTAATCTCTGAGCTCACAGAACTAGGCTATCGCGCCCAAGCATGTCAGTGGGGACTAGGTACTGATATTGAAGTGAACATTACTGCGCCTGAAAGGTTAAACATCGTCGGAATGCATGACAAGTTTGCAATCTTTATGATTGCAGAATCGAACTTTAGGGACTACCAGGTTCATATTGCTTCTTTCAACACATTTGAAACAGTCACTAAAGAACTTCTATCAAGGTTCCCTCCAGGATTGCAGTGCGCTCTTTGCAGCAAGTTAATGCCTAGTGCCGGCGAAGTCTGTGGCGAAGATATTTGTGCTGAGTGTTACCGAAAAGAATCCATCTACTAGAAAGGGGGCAATATCATGTTACGAGCAAGACAAAAAGACATCAGAGACTCTATTAACTCAAAAAGGTCTATTGACATCGAAGCACTTACACAAGATGAGTTCATAAAGTTTTTGAACGCGGACAAATCTCGTATAGCTTGTTCAACAGGTACATACGGGCTTAACGGCTTAGTACTTGAAGTGAAGCAAACTGGAAAACGATATGCAACTGTGACACGCTCAAACAGATTGCTTCAACTACTTTAAGGGAAGTATCATGGTCGAAAGAGCAGCCACTTGGCTGCTCTTTTTTATTGCCAAAATCCAAAATTATTTACGCGTCTGCGGCGGGCGGCATGTTGATTTTTCTTAGGACTTCCCTGTCGGCGGGGACCCCTGAACTTTTTGTCCTTCCCCACCGCCAACATGTGACATGGCAAAGGACGCCATGCAAGCAACCTGCCCACAGCAAAGGACGCTATGGACAGCTTGTCACATTGAGAAGCCCACGAAAAATCAATCGGCAAGCCGATTTGTGCCAATCTCTTATTTCTTCAATTCTGTAAATTTTCAGCAAAAAAATTCTTTATATAGGGTACAGGATAAGCGAAGCGGCAAAAAACGCCGATTCGCAAAGAGAACGCATCACAGGCAAAGCCTGTGAGCAGGGATTATTCAACGTGACAGATGGTGTCACGTTCGAGCCGCTTTTAGCATTTTTGGCTGGAGAGAGCCGCTTTTGTCTCTGTATAAATGCGGTCATGTCACGTAGGTGTCACGTTGTGTCACGTAGATGTCACGTAATCTGTCACGTTGCCATTTATCAGAAGAATTGCATAGAATGGAGTTACTAAAACCTACGACCAAGGAGATGATCAGCCATTATGGATGATGTATTGCAGCGTAAGAAAAATCGTGTTTACTTACGACTTTCAGATGATGATTACACCCGCTTAACTAAGCTAGCAAGCACTCGCGGCCACAAGCCTGGACGTGTTGCCCATGATTTGATGTTAGAGGCTATGGAGCCTCAAATCTTTAACGAGCGAGCCAGTGCTGTTGAGGCAATGCTTAAAGAGGCTGCGCTCAAAACAATGGACGACCAAACCAGGCGTCTGCTAAAAGAGTTTAAGCGCTTAGAAATAAATATCTTAGCCAACCTCTATGCCATGAGAGAGATTACCTGTACAGGCTTTGACATCACTCCTGAACAGTTTAATCTCAACTATTTAGAGCCTGCCAAAAAACAAGCGGTCAAAGAACTTCTCGTAGATCTAAAGAGATTCGAGGAGGCAGCAAGTGGCTAAAGCAGCGTACTTAAATATCAAATATGTGCCTCCGGGAGGCTCTGCAGAACACAGCCCGGTAGGAAGACATGTTTCCTACATCGGCAAAGAAAGTGATGCTGGCGTAGATCTAACACATACGCAAAGAGATATCGAAGCGGCTGTTGGCCAAGAGCTCTCAAGTCCTGAAGACCTAATCAAATACTTAGCGCAAAGACCAGGAGTAGACGCTCAAGGAGAGGCGCATGGTCTTTGGGGCAAAGATGGTGTAGCAGATCTCGACGCCACCATCAAAGAGATTGAGGGCCTAGAAAATGCAGTGCATTGGCGAGGTAGTTTTAGCATCGAGCGCATCACAGCAAACGAGATTGGTGTGATAGATAAAGAGCAGTGGCAAAAACACACTGAAGCTTCCATGCAAAAAACAGCAGAGAAGATAGGCATTGACTACAAAGACCTAGAGTGGCGCGCAGCCTTTCACAATGACATGAGCGCACAACCTCACGTCCATATTGTCTTTTGGGACAAGCTAGATAGACCCACAGAAAGATTGGGAAGCTACGGAGATCCTGGTCACATTCCTATAGATTTATTAAGTAACATTAGAGCTGAATGGACTAAAGAGTTCTACGGGACTTACAGAAATCAAATCTTTGAACAAAAAGGTCAAGCAAGAGATGTGTCAATGCTTATTGCAAGAGACCTAGTGTCTACTACCGGCAACGTAACTACGGTAAAGTCACAAGACCTGACAGAACTTGTTAAAGACTTCGAAAAGCTTTCAAAGATTATGCCAGGTACTGGACGTAGTGCCTACAAGTACATGCCGCCCTTTGTAAAGAAGCAGTGTGATGTGGTGGTTAACAAGCTCTTAGAACACCCTCTTATGAAATCTGAGGTGGATGCTTACGTGTCAAATCACGTTGAGCTCTCACGCCATCACGGAGAAGATGTAGGGATTCATTTGCGCTACAACATCAAACAAACCGCAAAAGAATTTGCAGACAGGGCACTACTCAAAGGTGCTGTTGAAGGTGATGTAGATATTTTTATATCGGCACTTCAGCAAGCAAAGGTTTACGAAAAGACGGCGCACAGGCTCATTTCAGAGGCCACAGGAGGAGATTTAAGCCCACAGGCAGTCCAAGCACGCTATATTGCGGTAGAAGACCTTAGAGCGCCTCTGGTGAGCTTATCTGGCAATAGTGAATGGTATGGCTACCGTTCGCGCTACGATGTTGCTGATGTGGACAGGCAAGAAGGCTCACTAGACCGTGCTGCAGCCTGGGCACGAGAAGACTTGAGGACCAGGCTTCGCTCACAGGTACTCACAAGTGCAAAAGAATGCCAAGGGCAGCTGATGGTAGATGAGATAGCAAGGCTTACTCCCATCATCAAAGGAGCCTCAAGCCTAGAGCATGCAAGTGAAGCTGACCTGGTGTTGTTTGCAAGATTTTTAAAAGTCGCAGAAATTTCAGAGGCAGATATTATTCAAGCGCTCATTGAGGCAAGCAATGATACTGTCACTTACGACCAAGGAAAAGCACTTGTTGAAAAAGCAGCACTGGAAGAAAAGTCACCAAACATCAAAGACTGGCGAGGCTTTAAATTCAGAGAGAGTATTTTGCGCCACAGCCACTACGTAGGTGATGGCAAAACGCTTTCAAAAGGAAGTGACATAGAAACCTATGTAAGAGCTCTAAAGACGGCAGGAGTATCTAAAGAAAATATCTATAAGTTGGTTGGAGAAGGCTTTGTCGGAGATGGTAATGTGGGGCAGAGAGAAGCCTATCTAAGAGGCCTTGCAAGCACAGAAAAAGTTGACTTCAAAGAGTGGCAAGCATTTAGAACGGTAGACAATGTGGCACACGCTCACACGCAGTATGCTGAAGATGGATTACTTACCGGAGCAGACGAAGAGATCAGAGAGCTCTACACCCATGCGCTGGTATCGACTGAACTGAGTGACGAACAAATCACAGACGCGTTTCAAAGAGCCGTAGGACATGATGAAAGTGCAACAGACACTCAAGCAAGAATACAAGAAGTGCGCGAACAAAGAGAGCCACACATATCTTCGAGCGACTGGTTTAAGGTAAAGCGCGCAGCAGGAAGGACCGCAAGAGCACAAGCCAGGATAGTTCGCCATATAGCCCTAGGAGGGGCAGCAAAACTGGCCTCTTCCCCACTGGCAACGCAGAGCTATCTCACAGACGCCATGAGAGCATGTGGCATAGAACAAAGCAAGGCAATAGAGCTTCTGTCGCCACTCTACTCCCCCACCCAGCAAGTAGCTCTCAATAGCACAGTCTCGAATAGCTATCTTTCAGACCAGATCGCAGACATAGACGTTTTCTGGGACTACATGGCCGCGCGCTCAGTAGGTGACAGCGCCCAAAGAGTCGCTTCTATGCAGCTGCTCAAAGATAACCCTCAAGCCCTAGGACAACTCATAAGCGACAGCATGCACTTTGCAGGATATAGCCATGAAGAAATTAATGAAGTGCTTATAGCAGGCGGAGCAAGCCCGCATCTAAACTTTGACGTCAACAGCATAAACTACGATGACGTGTGGAATAACCAGGCTGTTTTTTCAATAAGAGCCAGCTGGAAACTTCCCCTTAAATCAGGAACTTTGTTAGGCCATGACAGCGATAGCATTGCTAGATATTTTGACGGTCTAAGAGCTGCAGGCATTAGCAAGGAAACCTTTCTTGTAGCAGTCAAAGAATACGGTGGTGGAAGTGATTATTCAGAGCTAAACATTGACGTCTTAGATGCGAGTGTCCCTGACATGGATGAAGACATAAGAGCTGCATGGTCAGAGTTTAGAGAAGCTGACATGAGCGTACAAGCACTAGAGGGTCTGCAGTCAGATGAGTTTAGAGAAGCACAAGCACTTAAAGGCGCATCTGAAGACGAGCGCTTAGCAGTAGCAAAGGTACTCATTGGAGCAGGAGAGAGCCAAGAAGATGTAAGTGCTTTAATGCAAGAAACAAGTGGCAAAGATGAAGAGATTGCTGCCACTAATGCGCGCCTTGAAAAGGCTCAAGAAGAGCTTAGGGTAGAACACGCAGAGCGCGTTGAGCGCGAACGTAAAATGGGCAGGGCGACAGAGATTAAAGAAAAGGGTGCAGGTTTTCAAGACCTGAAAGTAGCTATAAAACTAAGTGCTTCAGCAAAGTTAGTTTTAGGGCAAAAAGCAGACCTTGCACAAGGACTAGAGCAGGGTGCTTTTAACTCAGTCCCCACCATGCCAAAGGCCACGCAAAAGTATCTGATTGAATCACTGAGGGCAGCTACATTTACGCAAGAAGAAGCAGTCACAAAGCTTGCGAAAATATATGTTGCAAGCCAACAAGAACAACTCAAGGCACAAGTCAAGGGAGTCTTTGCAGCAGCAGAGATAAGCAAAGAGGCAGCAAAGAATTTCAAGACTGCTTATGACGTGTGTACTAACCGCAACGCGATAGAAGCTAAGACACTTTTGAGTGGTGCCACCTCACAAGACAAAACAACCTATATCCAAGCCATGAAACAAGCTGGGTTTAATGAGCGAGAAACCTTGCGCTCATATGCAAAAGCAAGCGGTGCTAAGGCTAGTGATGAAGCCACAAAAAGCTTTGTGACTAAGGCTTACTCTGAAGGAAAGTTCGATCACAAAGATTGGAGCAGCCTCAAGGCAAACAACAGCACTAGAAGTTCATGGACTAATGCCTTAAGAACGAAGTCATTAACTAACCACACTGCAAGTGACCAGAGAGCCTACATTCAATCTCTGAAGCGCGCTGGAATCACCAAGGCAATGTTTGTGAAAGCCGCTGCCCATCACGGACTTGAAGGAAGCGCAGAAAGCATCTATGACAATGGTGCGAATGCAAAAATGACTGACTCTGAAATCACAAAAGGTTGGTACAACTTCAAGACAAACAACTCCATTATTTCAACTGCACCTTTGATGGTTGAGGCGCAAGCTCTAAATGGTGCTAGCGAGCAAGACAGAGAGGTATATACCCGTGCATTACTCAGAACTGGAATGAGTGAAGTTGATGTATCAAGCACCGTACATGCTGCAAGCGGTGGAGATGAAAACATCTCAAAAACTATTGCAAGAACTCAAGTGTGCGCAAAGATGACAGAGCAACTAAGTTCCAAGCAGTGGCATGCTTTCATGGATAGCAAGAGTGAGATATTTCAAGGCGGTCAAGGAATGGGAGCAGGGGCTGTTGTGGGGCAGTGCATGTCACTTCTCAAAAACCTTGCAGACTCTATCGGCAAGAAGCAAGATGTTGCCCAACCAGCAATGCAACTTGCAAAAGGAAAACAAAAAGGGGCAGGGAAATTTAAGACCGCTGACCTTGACTTGGAGAGAGGAATTGAGCACAAGAAAGATGCAGTTGTTGAGTCTGGAATATAGGCACGTATCAACGTTGGAACGTTACTTTTTTCTTACGTACCAACATTGGTACGTTAACATTTTTTGTAGACGTACCAACACTAATCACGAACAAAATCTCTTACGTACCAACATTGGTACGTAAGAGATGTCGGGCGTTTCTTGCGACTTTTTTCACGAAAAGAAAAGTTACGCATCTTCAACGGAGTAAGCAAATTTGATTGCCATTTAGTTGCACTTGTTATAATAGATTTTGAAGCTTTATAACAACGTACCAACATTGGTACGTAAGGAAAAGAGGAGAGATTTTTGAGCGGCGAAAAAAGAGGAAAGGTAATAACCTTTGCATGTCGAAAAGGTGGCGTTGGGAAGACGTCTGGCGTATTTAATTTGGCTGGAACTTTAGATGCCCTAGGGTACAAGGTTCTTGCAATGGACTTTGATGGACAGTGTTCTTTAACAAGGGCAGAAAGCAAAAATGATTCAGTTGAAGTTGTTGAGGGGCAAGATGTGTGGGCGCTCCTGAAGCCTGAGGGAGCGGACCCAGTAGAGCTCATTACCAAGGGCGAAAACTTTGATTTTGTGGCAGGCAGTAGAAAGGCAGACACAGCTGAAAAAAATGTTGATTCTGCACTAGCCACTTTTGCACTCAATACTGCCTTAATCGAATACAGGGAAATGTACGATTTCATTATCATAGATACACCCCCTGCAGCAGGAACATTGATAGGGCTAGGCATAAGCATTAGCGACATGGTAATTGTTCCGATTCACATGGATGATTTTGGCGTAGACGGCATCGAGACACCCTATGAAGTGGTTAAGGAACTCTCAAGAATAAAGATGCGTCCAACAGAGAATATGTGGATCCTTCCTAACGTTGTTGAGAGCAGAACCCGTCTCGACAAACAAATAAGAGAAAGCCTAGAAGAGAACCCAGAGTACAAGGATTTGCTCCTAGATTTCAACATTAGAAAATCTACAAAAGTTAAGGAAACAACATCTGTAGGACAACCGCTTGTCTACTATGCGCCGAAGGCAGCAGCAATGGAAGACTATACCAAGCTGGCCGATTTTGTAATTGAGAATGCCAGCAAGGAAGGAAAGTAAAAAATGAGTGAGAGTCGATTCAAGAGAAAAAAGAAAGTGCAACTCGGCAAGGGTCGGATTACTGACAGCACAAAGGATGTGGCGCCAAAAGAAGATAACGCCATAAAGAGCATAACGACTGGTGCTGATGCAAGCAGGAACTTTATTAGGGTTGCTGTTGTTGACTTGTCCCCGCGCCCTGACAATACAAGGCTCTTTAGCGAAAGTGAAATCGAGGAACTGGCGAGCAATATCGAAGACATTGGGCTAAAGCAACCTATTGTAATTAAAGAAACGAAGGGCGAGGAGAAGCCCTATCAAATCATAGTTGGACACAGAAGGTGGAGAGCATTTCAAAGCTTGCTCGAAAGTGGGAATACAGCATTTGCAACAATCCCTGCGATTGTAGAAGACGTCAATCTAAGTGAGTTGAAGGAAAGAAAAGCGTGGGTCACAACTAATACGCTAATCCGTACAGACTATTCACTTTCGGAGAGGCTTGCACTAATTGCAGAAGCTGAAGAAATTGTAGAGATCGAACGCAAAGAAGGCCTAGTTGAATCAGGGACAAGGACGGTCGACCTTGTGGCAGGCCTATTGGGAATCTCTAAAGGAAGTGTGATTAGCTACAAGAAGCTAAATGATCTCATAGAGCCTTACAAGGAAAAATTTGACCAGGGTTATATCACACTAAAGAGCGCCACTGAAATAGCAGCATTGTCAGAAAAGGAACAGTTAGCGATTCACGAAAAGAGCGCTGGCATTACAGATGGCGAAAAAATTTCTGCAAAGGAAATGGAGTCGATAGTTAAGAGTGTAGGTGTCAAAAAATCTCGACCAAAGAAGACCGTTCTCCAAACTGCGAAAAAACTCCAACAAGACGCTGCAAAACTTGAGAAGCTCTGTGCCACATCAGAACAAAAAGATATTGATAAAGCCTGGGAATGTTTCCTTGCTGCGCAAGAATCCCTGAGCAAAATTCTAGGAGATAAAAAATGAACACCTGGTATATAACAACATCAGAGAATAGAGAGAGCCTCATCAGAGACGGCATTACTGATGCAGAGTTTCACTCTGCAGGAGGACATGCTGTAGAGGTTGACAGGTTTTCAATGGAGGCACAAAGAATTGCTGGAGTTCATCCTCAAGTACTCATTCTTGACGCCATTGATCCTGCTACTGCTCAAGCAGGCATTAGTGCCATGATGCGCGTCCGCAAGTTAAAGCAAGAAAAGGTGCGCATAGTATTGCTGGTGCCAGAAGACACCGTAGCAGGTGAGAATATCATTGAGGCCGCCAAGAAATACAATGTTCGAGACGTAGTGCCCACAAGTGCAGAAAAGCTGATAGGAGAGCTTACAGAGGTTTTGAAGAGCCCTGTTGACTATGAAAAGTTTTACTCCACCTGGGAAGAGCCAGAAGAGGAATCTAAAGGTGGGTTCTTTGGATTTGGCGGCAAGTCGAAGACAAAGGTCAAAGTAGTAGAGAAAGAAGTCACCAAAGAAGTAGAAAAGGTAGTTGAGGTTCCTGTAGAAGTTGAAAAGGTAGTTGAGAAAGTAAAACTTGTTGGTACGCCCACCATCACCCTTGCTGGTGTTCAAAGCAGGGTAGGGACTACTCACCTAGCACTATCTATTGCTGAGTACATCAATAGCAAACTAAAGCTATCCTGCGGACTGATCATCAGGAAAGAAACATACGACTTTTTGGCAGAGTATTTTGAAGTCGAAGAAGTTCATAATGAGAGGTATGGCACTAACGCTTTCAAGCTAGGTGGAATATTAGTAGTGAGCGAAATAGTTGCCGGTGACATCTCTGCTGACGTCGACTCTGTTGTGTGGGACCTTGGGGTCTTTGATGCAGGGTCAACAGAATTCAAGCAAGGCGATGTGAGGCTTCTTGTATCAGGAGGAGCAGAGTGGGAGATGGGCCCTCTAAACGAAATTGTAGATTCCTTGCCACTTGCTGACTTAAAAGACATTTGTGCTGCCTTTACCCTTACGCCAAATGCACTCTTTGAAGATTACAAAGAAATGATGGGTGAAGTAGCTAATACGATTCGTGTTGATGTAAACCTTGAGTGGCACAACATTGCAGACAGAAAAGACCTTCCAGTGATTGCAAAAATGGCAGGGCTGTAATATGGCTCTTACACGAAAAAAACCTAT
>Ga0209755_10008782_pt1 | contig 10742 bp, 11 predicted proteins | sample TergutCo191P1_FD_187301 | JGI IMG/M metagenome (GOLD analysis project Ga0209755, IMG submission 187301) | Cornitermes sp. P1 segment gut microbial communities from Petit-Saut dam, French Guiana - Co191P1 (SPAdes) (version 2) | ecosystem: Host-associated > Arthropoda: Insects > Digestive system... | reverse complement strand
CGGCGCGGGTAAATTAACGCCGCTATATCAAATAAACGTCTTGTGAGCTACCACAGCGCGTAAATAAACTCAAGCCGTCAAGGAACCGCTATGGCTTTCCCGCCAGTAAGCTTGTGCATGTACACGGCGCTTTTTTTACTTTGCTATATCTCAACGCTAAATCTTTATTTATACTCCGTTAAATATTTTTCCACACTTGCTAATTTAACCGCCTGACAGAAAATTTCGAGCGCAGCTTTCAGCTCATCCGGCGGAGGGCATGTCGGAGCGATACGGATATTTCTGTCACGCGGATCACTGCCGTAAGGATATGTCGCGCCTGCGGGGGTCAGCGCGACTCCTGCTTGTGCGCATAACGCGACAATCCGCTTCGCGCAGGAATCAAGCGAATTGAAGCTGACAAAATATCCGCCTGAAGGTTCCGTCCACTCCGCTATTCCAAGACCGTCCAATTCGCGCTTTAATACTTCTGATACCAGTTTGAATTTCGGCTGCAGAATTGCCGCGTGTTTTTTCATGTGAGCCATTACGCCTTTTGCGTCCTTAAAGAAGCGGGCGTGGCGAAGCTGATTTATTTTGTCGGGACCGATTGTCTGCGCTGTTAAACGCTTTCGTATGTATTCGCAATTTGATTTGGAGGAAGCCATACAGGAAATAGACGCTCCGGCGAAACTCACTTTTGAAAAAGACGCGAACATGTACACTATATTTGGATTTCCGGCTTCCGCGCATAAACGAATGATATTCGGAATTGACGGCTTCTTATCGTCAAGATCATGAAAAGCATAAGCATTATCCCAATAAATGCGGAAATCATCCGCAGCGGGTTTAAGTTTCGCAAAACGTTTTACAACTTCATTGGAATAAACAATTCCTGTCGGATTCGAATATTTCGGAACACACCAAATACCTTTTATTAAAGGATCTGATGAAACCATTTTTTCTACTGTGTCCATATCAGGACCTTCATTGTTCATCGCGACAGGAATCATTTCGATATGAAAATAATCACAGATCGTAAAATGCCGATCATAACCCGGAACCGGACACAAAAACTTAACCTGTCCCTGACTTTGCCAGGGCTTTCCGTCTCTTACTCCATGTGACATATTTACGGCAACATTGTCAAACATTAGAGCAAGCGAAGAGTTACCGCCGACAATAACTTCCTCGGGAGTTAAATCCAAAAGATCGGCTAGAATTTTCTTCATTTCGGGAATACCGTCAAGACCGCCGTAGTTGCGGCAATCGGCTCCATTAATGGATTTATAATCATCCGAGGAAAGGCATGTAAGCATTTCATTACAAAGCGCCAGCTGATCATCCGAAGGAACCCCGCGCGTCATATTAAGTTTTTTTCCTTGTTCCTTAAATCTGGAAAAGGATTCATCCAGTTCACCCTTGACTGCCGCCAGTTCATTCGCGCTCATTTGTGAGTATTGTTTCATAATTCCATCCTTGATTTACTTTATACTTTTTATTTGTTTTAGACAATAGAACTGAAAATTATCGTATCAAAAACGAATCGAAGCCTGCTGCCTTCAGATCGCTTATTGTAAGGCTTGAATCCTGTCCTGCGGGAACGGTAACTGCCCACCTGTCGCCGCGCTGTTCTATCGCCGGAGAGAAGCCCGCTCTTCTCAGGTTTGCAGCCTGCGCTTGAGCGTTTGCTTCCTGACTGAAAACCCCGGTCTGCACTCTGACGGAGTTTTGCGTAACGATAGTCTGCTCTCTGTTCTCTATTCTCCGAACCGCAGGTTCGAGTTCTCTGCTCTCTGCTAACTGCGGCAGAGAATCGAAGCTGCTGACAAAAAACCAAAACGGACTTGGAGCCATTGCGGTCTGCTCGTTTTTCATTGCCAGTCTGCCTTCAGGAGTTTGAGGAAATTCGGAAGCGAGGCGGCGGCGCCACATTTCCGCCGGGGCGTTACGTGAAATTTTCCAGAGTAAGAAGAGAATCTCGTGCTTAATTTCCGAATAGGCGGGATTATCCGCGGCATTTTCAAGTGAAGAAGTGTCCGCGGATTGAATTGCTTTAATCCCCGTATCCAGAAAAAAAGCGCGGATATTTTTTGATACAAGCGGCTCGAGCGCGACAGCGGCTCTTTCCCACTCGCCCATCGCGGCAAGGCAATAGGCGCATGCTAAAAGAGCGTCATCGTCAACGTTGCCGGGAATGCTGCCTGCGGCTTCAAGCCAGTTTCTGGCGGCTCCTTCGATGTCGCCTGACAACTGACGAAGGCGGGCGAGACGCACAAGAGCGGCATGACGCTGAACCGGAGAGGCGCCCTGTCTTGAGACCTCTCTCTCTACGTTTTGAATTTCAGTTTTTATTGAAGAGCCGGAAACCTGTCTTGTTTCGGCGGGATTCCGGTTTGGGCTTTGCGCGAAAATATTTCCGGCGGTTATTATCAATAATAATAAAAATAGTTTAGGATGCATCACCTGCACCATCAATATTTTCTCCGCCGTCATTTCTCTTCTTTCTTCCGTCTAAAGACCTTTCATCTCTTCTCTTTTTAATGTGAATAACAAGCGGTATCGCGCAAAAAAGCCCCAGAACAAATGAAGAAAAAACTGTAATAAATACAGGAACCTCTTTTAGTTTGGCAAAACCAAAACTAATATCGCATTTATTTTCAAGATTAAAAGAAATAAATACAAGAAAAACGGCAAAAATCGCGATAAAAACAATTAAACGCCATGGAATCATAAAACCTCCAATTCCTTCGCTCTAAAAGTATTTCCCTTCAAGGATGATAGCGTGATTCTGCCAAAAGAGCCAATCATCGAAGCGGGGCCGGGAACAGCCGCCATTTCATCTTTTTCAGTCCTTGTTATTAATTCATCGGCATTTTTTCGGGAAATTCCTTCAATTAAAACAACTTCTGTGCTGCCAATTCTGCTTTTTAAAAGCTCCCCGGTATGCCTTTTTTGCAGGGCAATCACCCGCGAAAGCCTCTCGCGTTTAACATCTCCGCTGATTCTGCCTGGCAGGTCAAACGCCCGGGTTCCCTCACGCGGATTAAAATGGTACATGTACGAATAGAGGAACTTTACTTCTTCCATTAAATCGAGGGTGAGGCGCACATCATCTTCGGTTTCGCCGGGAAAGCCGATAAGGATATCCGTTGAGAGGGTAATCCCATGCATTTTTTCTCGAATCTCATTTACAAGACTGATAAAACGCTCAGCCGAATAGCCGCGGTTCATGGCGTTTAACACACTGTCTGATCCGTTCTGAACAGGCAGATGGATATGGCGGCAAAATATTTTGTTATCAGCTAAAACATCAATTGTTGATGAAGAAAAATCACGGGGATTCGCCGAAAGAAAACGTATCCATTTTATGCCGCTTTCCTCAGCGGCAAGCGCGATGAGTTTTAACAAACCGGAAAAATTAATATCGTCCTGAGTCCAATGATACGTATTTACATTCTGTCCAAGCAGGGTGATCTCGCGCACTCCCCTCTCTCCTACAAGACGGATTTCCTTCAAAATATTTTGAGGATCGCGGGAAATTTCCCTGCCCCGCACATAAGGGACAATGCAGTACGAACAAAAATTATTACACCCGTGCATAATCGGAATAAAACTGCGGAACTTCCATTCTTCCAAATGCGAATCAGAAAAAGAAAAAACAGCTTTTTCATCTATATTGAGATTAGCGCGTAACACATCCGCGCCGCGAACATTATTTTCAACAGCTTCAAGTATCAGCGGAAAATTACTGCGGGAAGATGTTCCCATAACATAATCAACCTGCGGAAAATCTTCTATTAGCTTTTCACCTAACCTCTGCGCCATACAGCCTGCGACAACAAGCGTAATTTTTAACTTATTTTTTTTCTTGAGCCCCGCGTAATGGGCAATCCGTCCAAGAGTGCGCTGTTCTGCCGTCAGCCGCACAGAACAGGTGTTAAGCAAAATAAGATCGGCGCTTTGCCCGTCCTCAGCTTCGCTCCACCCGCGTTCCTTGCAGACAAGAGCCAATGCCGCGGATTCCGCTGAGTTCATCTGACAGCCGTAAGTTTCAAAGTAATATGTCATATTAAAAAAGATATGAGTTCGTGTGGTTCGCGGTAAAAATTCTTACGACCTCTGTTTTAAGCCGCGGAAAAACTTAATCGCGTTAATGACACCTAACGCAAGCAAGCCGAATACGCCGAAGCCGAGAAGGACTTTTGAGAAACCGGATATAAACGGAATTGGAATCGCCGACAGCACTGTCAATGCGCCCGCGACTGTCAAAATTAAACCTGCTTTTTTATCAGCGGGATCTTTTGATGCAAAAGAGCCAAACCCCAGCAGGGTAACAATGCCTCCCACGATTAGACCCGGCAGCCAATGCCCTCCTGCGATGGCGTTTAACACGCCAAGAAAAATGCCGGCGGCGGTGTATCCAACAGCAGATACTCCCATTTTCGATAAACTTGTTGTTGACGGCATTTCGTCTCTTTTCATAATATCACCCATAATTTACTCCTTCATTTTCATGATTTTTTCAGGAAAACTTTCCAAGTTCCCACGCTAATTTTACCGCTTTAAAAATTCCAAAAACGACAAGACCAATCGCGCCTACAACAAGAAAATATCCGGCAAAGCCCGCAACAACTCCAAAGCGCGGATTCGCGAGCAGCATCAAAAAACCGCTGACAGCAAGAACAAGAGCGGGCTTTATATTGAATTTACGTCTTCGAATCATCATCGAAATACCAAAAGCAAGAGCAAACGCGCCGAAGGCAAGTCCCACAGGCCGTACGCGCATTCCGATAATTGTCAGAATACCGATAGCAAGGCCGCCTGCGATACACATAATTACATCTCTGCCTTTAAAGGGTAGATTTTCTGTTGAAGGATTCGCGTCCTTCCATTCCGGTTCATTTGACATTTAACACTCCTTAAAAAAAGCCGCTTCAGCAACATTTTGCAAAAGCATCGCTATAGTCATAGGTCCGACACCGCCCGGCACCGGCGAAAAATATTTTGCTCTGTCAGCGCATGATGGATCAACATCTCCGCAAATGCGATAACCTTTCGGCGATGCTGGATCGGGCACACGATTAATTCCGACATCAATCACACAAGCGCCTTCTTTTATCATATCAGGTTTTATAAGATATGGCTTCCCTGCCGCCGCTATCAAAATATCAGCCTGCAAAGTAAAACGCGCAAGGTCCTTTGTCCCTGTGTGGCACAGAGTAACAGTTGCGTTATATTCGCGCCGGATTAAAAGATTCGCAAGCGGCTTTCCGACGATATTCGATCTTCCAACCACAACAGCATGAGAGCCGCAAACCGGTACATTGTATTCGCGTAACAGAGCAAGCACCCCATTGGGAGTACACGGTAAAAAACCCGGTCTGCCCAAAACCATGTTCCCAACCGAAACAGGATGAAAGCAATCAACATCTTTGAAAGGCGCGACAGCGGCGTTAATTTTCTCTTCATTAATATGTTTTGGCACAGGGGACTGTACTAGAATACCGTGAACTTTTTCGTCTTTATTAAGCTCTGCGATAATGGAAAGAAGCTCACCCTCGCAAGTTGATTCCGGCAATCTTATATCGCGGCTTTCCATTCCCGCTTCGGCTAACGCCTTCTCCTTGGACTTAACATAGGAAAGACTTGCAGGATCTTCACCGACAAGAATCACAGCAAGGCAGGGAATAATCCCCTTTTCCTTCAGCGCGGCAGCTTTTATTTTCACGCTCTCCCGAATCTTCAATCCAAGCGCTTTCCCGTCCATTATAATTGCCAACCCATACTCCTAATAGGTAATATTACCATAAATCGTCCAAGTTTTGCATCAATAGAAAACCCGCCGTTTACAGCGACATTACTCAACCCAAAAAAACCCCGATTCCATTTAACCCCGTCAAGCGGCCACTTCAGCCCGCTGCTCTTTGCCTCCCACGGCCCATCCCCCAACGGAAACACTGAAACAACCGCCCCCTCTTCCAGAACCTCGCTAATATACGAACCTACCCCAAACTCTGTTCTTTGTTCTTTGTTCATTGCCTCAATACATCGAACATCTTCCGCGCCTGTAATCCAGCGCCGCGGAAAAATATCTCTTTCAAAAAGAGATCTGATGCCAAAAAGATGATCGAGCCTTCCGCCGCCGCCGCCGATTATCCAGATGTCATCGCAGCCTTGATCAACTGCGTGAGAAAAAGCGATCTCGGTATCGGTAAAATCCTTGTCACGCGGAAAGCGGATAACGCGCTCAGGCGGCAGAGCGTCAAGCCGTGACAGCTCGCCAAGCGAATCCATGTCGCCGAGTACCCAATCAGACCGCAAGCCCGCTTTTTCCATCGCGGCAAATCCCGAATCGGCAGCGATGAGAATAGCGCCTTTCGCTTCATTATCAATTAATCTTTTAATTGCCTCCGGCGCAGGACAATCACCGCCGGTAAAAATAATCCCTAACAAAACAGCTCCAAAAATTTATTTACCACGAACCAACACGAACCATTACGAACCGGAAAAGATAATGAAGATCAAGTTCGTGATAATCGTATGGTTTGTGGTAAAATTTCCATAAAAAAAGTATACTTAACAATAAAAGGAAATTCAATTGAAGCCGAATATCGATCCTATATTAAAAGAAATCGCCGCTTTGTTCAGCAGTGCGGGGAAAGAGCTCTACCTTGTCGGCGGCGCTGTCCGCGATATGCTGAGAGGGCAAAAGATTCACGACTGGGATTTGACAACAAACGCCCTGCCGGAAGAGGTGATGAGTATCATTAAGCGGGCTGGCGGCAAGGTGATTCCGACAGGGATTAAGCATGGAACTGTTACAGTTTTTTATAAAAAGCAAAGTGCAAACCCTGTTTGCGCTGAGATAACCACATTCAGAACAGAGTCGGATTATACCGACGGACGAAGACCGGATAATGTTCAATACGCGGCGACAATCGAAGAAGATCTTTCAAGGCGGGATTTTACGATGAACGCAATTGCCCTGCGCCTGCCCGAAGGAGAGATTGTCGATCCTTTCGGCGGAGCGAAAGATATAAAAGCGAAAATCATCCGCTGTGTGGGAAACGCTGCGGAGCGTTTCGGCGAAGACGGTTTGCGCCCGATGAGGGCTGTCCGCTTCGCGTCTCAACTCGGATTTAAGATTGAAAGGAACACGTTAGGCGCAATACCCGGGGCGCTTGATGTATGCGCGAAAGTTTCATGGGAGAGGGTGCGCGATGAATTTGATAAAATACTCACCTCGACAAAACCTTCCGTTGGTTTTCGCCTGATGGAAGAATCGGGGTTATTAAAACTTTTTTTAAAAGAGCTTGCCGGCTGCAGAGGCGTCGAGCAGAAAGGCTTTCATCAATTTGACGTGCTTGATCATTCGCTTCTTGCCTGCGATTACGCAGCAGCGAAAAATTTTCCTCACGAAGTGCGCCTTGCCTCTCTTTTTCACGATGTGGGAAAACCTGTGGTGCGCGGCATAGACGAAGTCGGCGTTTACACCTTTTACCGCCATGAGGAAGTTTCGGCTAACATGTGCGCCGAAATTCTCGAGCGCCTTAGGTATCCTAACGCTTTGATCGAGAAAGTCTGCCACCTTGTCAAAGAGCATATGTTCCTCTATGAAGAGCACTGGACTGACGCCGCCGTCCGCAGATTTATCGCTCGTGTTGGAGAGGCAAATCTTGAAAACGTCTATCAGCTTCGCCGCGCCGACATTTACGGCTTTTCCGGCAAAGAGCCGAACTATCGCTCTTTATTGCTGCTAATAGAAAGGGTGAACGCTGTATTAGCGCAGGGAAAAGCTTTCTCGCTTAAAGACTTGGCCGTCAGCGGAAATGACCTGATGGCAGCAGGGATCCCCGCCGGAAAAAAAATGGGAACAATTTTAAATGCGCTGCTTGAAACCGTGCTTGACGATCCGGCGCAGAACACAAGAGAGAAGCTGCTTGAGATTGCAGAGAAGATTTTCAGAGAGAGAGAATAACGCCTAAAACGGCGCCCAACTCCCGTCTCCGCTGTACCTGGGCCTGACTTGCTGTAACTTTTCTTGCGTTATGTTTTCAGCTCTATAATCAATCCTTTCAAAATCATTTAAGTTACTGTCGGTATCATTAAGCGATTTACGCCGCGCCGATCTATTTTTTGATATTAAACCGGAAGGCGCTGTGTTTTGAGAGGCAATTGTTTCCCATGCGTCAACAACATCATCATTAGTCGCGCCGAACATATCAACGTAGCCTGCGGCGCTGCCTCCCGGCATGGCAAAGGGATTGTTAACCGAAAGTAAATACTGACTCTCTATCAATACTACTTTGAAACCGTCGTTGTTTAATTTAAGAACAGGTTCAACCTGATCCGAAAACGCGTTCGCAATAACCAAATTCGCGGTAGAAGAATTTGTAACCTCGCCGACAATAAGATATGAACTTTTGGCAGGAATGGTTTTTGTCAGATTGATTTTTTTCCAGTCCACGCCTTCCGTACCGTATTGCAAAGAGAAATTTTTCAGGTCGATAGAGGCGTTGGTATTATTATACAGTTCGATAAAACTGCGCCCGATCGCGCCGTCGCTTGCAGATGGCCCGACCTGGAATATAAGCAGTTTTCCGGCATAGCTGCTTTTCGGTCCCGCATCTGTCGTTTCACCGGGAATGATGGGAACCGGGTCTTTCCGCGGTATTCCGGTTATTGGATTCCACGCGCCCTGTCCGGAGTTTCTCGGCCAGAATTTATACAATTCGGCATCCGTCATACCGTTACTGGCAGTGTGCGCGCGAAAATCAGTTTGATCAAAGTCGATAGAGTTATCGTCATTATCGGTAAGAGAATTACGCCTGAGGCTTCGCGGCGCTGTAGCCGGATAGATGGGCCTGTTGGTTTCAAAACCTTTTACAGTTCCGGATCCCACCATGTCAACATAGTCTTTTGCAAAGAGCGGATCATTAAAAGGATTGTTAACGCTTAAAATATTGTTTTGATTTTTAAAAACGGCAATCATAAAATTATCAACTGCGATATTAAAATCGGCGCTCTGATCCGGCGCTGGAACAGGCGCCCGATAGATACCCGTCCCGCTGACATTTCCTACAACAAGAAACGAACATTGTTTGGGAATTACACCATTCAATTTGATAGCTCTTTTCCATCCGTCTGAATCGCCGATATGCAGATAATAATTTCCGGTTGTCAGGTTGATTGCGGCAGAAGTGTTGTTGTAAAGTTCTACTAATGATGTCTGAAACCCGCCGCCCTGATGATTACCGATAGAGTTTGCCTGCAAGATCATCAGACTTTCCGTCGGAGATTTAGGTTCTGTTACCAAAGGCGCTTTAGGAAGATACCATGCGATGCCGGATCTGCGGGGACCTTTTTCCCCTTTAACCTCGTTTGTCTCGTTGCTGTAATTAATGTTTTCAAAATCTAATTCATTATCATCTGTGTCGTCACGGTAAACACGGCGCAGAACCTGAGAACCCGTAAGCCTGCGTCCGACACTCGATTCAAATCCGCGTATTAAGTCTGTTCCAACAGTATTAACGCCGCCCAACATATCTACATAGCCGGCAACTTTAGTTCCATTGTTATCAATATTAAAAGGATTATCTGTAAGCGGATTTTGCAAAACACTTTCTATCGGAGTCGTACTGCTCAATAAAATTATTTTTGCCGCTCTGTTGTTAATCCTAAAACCGGGTACATTCATATCTCCTTGCGGCACTTGCATAGGCGCAGTCTGAACGCCGGAAACCGTCCGTTCATCTCCCCGGATCAGGAAAGAATTATTTGGATGTATGCTTCCCGAAAGATTAATCTTTGCCCACGCTCCGTCCTGCTTTACAGAAGCCGACGATGTGTGCCCCGACGCGTATTGCAGAGAATAACCTGTCAGGTCTACCGCCTGCGTTCCGGCATTGTACAACTCAACAAAGCTGTGAGAGATGGTATCGCGATCGTTATTCCAAACCCCGACCTGCAAGATTAAAAGTTTCATTACAGGATCAGGATGAACAACGGGCGGCTCTTCTTCCCCGGGGAAATCGCCCGGAGGCGCCTTTACTTCGGGGCATGAAACCATTAAAGCGAATATAGTCAATGATATAAAAAGAAGCCATACTCTCATCATTAATAGAATTATATCTCTTTTTCGATAAATAACAATTAAAGATTTAAATTTAACCACGAACCAGCACGAACAATCATACCTTCGGTATGCACGAACTTTTGCTTCGATTCTATTCGTCAAAATCCTTAATAATTTCTTCAAGCGATTTTCCGCTTTTTAAAAGCTCTATCATTTCTTGCCTGCCTTCTCGTCTGCCTTCCGCTCTGCCTTTCTGTTCGCCTTGACGTTCCGCATGGACTAACCGGCTCTGCGTATCCAGTTCATATTTGTATTCGCTCATCAGCCGAGACCGTTCAATCTCATCCTTGCTGACATTAATTAATACTTCTCTATCCGCCATAATCCTTAATAATTTCTTCAAGCGATTTTCCGCTTTTTAAAAGCTCTATCATTTCCCGCCTGCCTTCCGCTCTGCCTTTCTGTTCGCCTTCCGCTCTGCCTTCCGCTCTGCCTTTCTGTTCGCCTTGACGTTCCGCATGGACTAACCGGCTTTGCGTATCCAGTTCATATTTGTATTCGCTCATCAGCCGAGACCGTTCAATCTCATCCTTGCTGACATTAATTAATACTTCGCTTGCCATGGCTATACCCTCCTCTCGCGTTATTATTTGATTTATTTTTTCTCGTTTTGTTTTATCGGTTA
>Ga0209755_10008781_pt1 | contig 10742 bp, 13 predicted proteins | sample TergutCo191P1_FD_187301 | JGI IMG/M metagenome (GOLD analysis project Ga0209755, IMG submission 187301) | Cornitermes sp. P1 segment gut microbial communities from Petit-Saut dam, French Guiana - Co191P1 (SPAdes) (version 2) | ecosystem: Host-associated > Arthropoda: Insects > Digestive system... | reverse complement strand
ACTTTCAGTTTTAAAATATTACGCCGACCCCCTGTTACGCGCAGTAAAACCCGGCCGCGCCGAATACGCCGAAGCCGTAAGACTCCTCGCGTTCTTGGAAAACTTCACCCCGATTCCTCCGCAGTATGTGCCGGGAACAAGCATATTGAGGGAGTTTATCGGGGACAGCGAGTTTAAGTATTGAGGAGGGGAGGTATGTGTAATATTTTTTAAAAAAATGTTGACAAGAAAAGAAAAATGAATTATATTATCTCTGATGCTGTGCTGAGGATTCGAGAGGCATAGCGGACAATTTAGCCAAAATGGGTATAGGCGGGCGTAGTCTGCCTAAATTCTTGGTTTAAGGGGTTCGTTATGTTATTATTCCAATGTAACTATCTGCATCACAACAACTTTGTCAGTTGTCTCTGACAATGATTAATAGTGACAATTTATATCCACAGTAACATTTCGTACTATTTATTTTATAGGAGGAAGTTTTATGATTAGTAACTTTATTCTCAAACAAGCTGAACAGAATAATTTATTTGATTGCATTCTTGATATTGGCTGTTTAATTAAACAAACAGGAGGAATTAGCGATCAATTTGTGGAATTGGCAAAACCTAAATTACAAATATTAAGTGAAAAACTGGAAATAGATATGCCTACAACGGCATTATTCGCCGCTTTATTGAATTTGTATAATGGTTCGAATATATCATTATCACAATTCGCAAATTACTTAAAAATTGATAGTATAGTCGTATTTTCATTAATGGATAAATTAGAAGAATTGGAACAAAAAGACCTTATACAAATTTGCCATTATTGTGTAGATCCTTTTTTCCCCGGTGATACGATTACATTTAATCTTCCTTATACCACGCTTGACGCATTAAGACGCGGAACACTTCATGAATTATCTACGGTAAAAACATTGTCAATCGACGGCTTTTTCACGGAATTAGAACAGCTCTTTGAAAAAAGAACTAAAAGAAAAGCGTCATACCAAAACACAAAAAGAAAAATTAAATTTTTATTGCAAAACAATCTTCAATTAAATTTTGTTCAAAAAATCTTAAACCTAAAATTACTTGATGATGATCTTGCTATGTTACTTCACTTTTTTCATTGTACAGTAAATAATAATGAAAATGAAATGAATTTTTTTCACCTTTCAGCGTTATATGAAAATAATTGTGATTTTACAAACATTAAACGCCAATTAATGAATGGCAGTCATGTATTAATACAAAAAGGATTAATTGAAAATATTTGCAGTGACGGTTTCCATGACACGGAAGCCTACAGTTTATCAGAAGAAGTAAAAGATGATTTCCTTGCAGAATTAGATATAGTTAGTATGCCGGTAAAAGGTTTGATAGAATCCGGTTCTATCGCGAAAAAGAAACTATTTTACCCATTAAAAACACAAAAGGCTATAGATGAATTATACAAGTTATTACAGCCTTCATATTTTACAGATGTCCAAAAAAGGCTTCAGAATAATTCAATGAGAACCGGATTTGCCTGCCTCTTTTCAGGATATCCCGGAACCGGTAAAACAGAAACATCATATCAGTTAGCAAGAATGAGCGGTCGGGATATAATGCAGATCGATATATCTAATACAAAAAGTAAATGGTTCGGCGACAGTGAGAAACAAATAAAAGCTGTTTTTGATAAATACCGCACCTGCGTAAAAAATAGAGTGATAACGCCGATACTTCTTATCAATGAAGCTGATGCAATTTTTGGAAAAAGGCGGCTCTTGAATAATGAGCACAGCGGTTCTGCTCAAACAGAAAATGCCATTCAAAACATTATTTTGCAGGAAATTGAAAATCTTAATGGTATTTTAATTGCTACAACCAACTTGTCAAAAAACATGGACACAGCATTTGAACGCCGCTTCTTATACAAAATAGAATTCGAAAAACCTGAACCTGTTATTAGAAAAGAAATATGGCTTTCATTAATCCCTACTCTTTCAGAAGAAAAAGCCTTAAATCTTTCTGCTCGTTTTGATTTTTCAGGCGGTCAGATCGAAAATATAGCCAGAAAATGCACTGTTCATCAGGTTCTTTCAGGTAATATTCCATCATTAGAAGAAATGATACAATTTTGTGATGAAGAAACATTTTATAAAGAGAATACAAGGCGAATTGGATTTGCCGCATAAAAACTATTTAAGGAGAGTATTATGAGTTTAAACATTACATCCGCTTTTCGGTTACGGAACAAACTTAAAGAACGAATAAAAGAACTGACCAAAGCCTGCGAAAGAGCTTCAGTTACCAAAAATGCCGGCACTGAAGAAAACACAGCCGTCTTTGACGGTAAAAGTTTTGCCGATTCAATTGCCTACGTTAGTCTTCTTATGGCTACATTGAAGGATTTTAATCTTGCAATTGAAAAAGCAAACGCAGTCAATAAAGAGGATATTATAACACTGGAAACGCTGAAGGCAGAATTCTCGTTCTACAGTACAATAATCAACAAAGCCCGCAGCGCATCAAAGTTTGAATTTGAATATAATCCCGATGGCGGCAGAGATAAGGTTGAGTTAGAACTGGTTTTGGATCGAGAAACCTTAGTTTCAAATTATAAAGAACTAAAAACGAAAATTGATACACTTGAAGAAAAACTTGCTAACTCAAACTTCACTGTTAAAGTAGATTTTGATCAGGAGGTAATAAACAGACTATTATAGAAATTATTGGGAAGGGAAAGAACACTGTTTTCGCTTGCGGGGACAGCGAGTCAGCTTAGCCAATCAAAACATAAAGAATAACCTGATAACGCTATATAGGTGCGGCAAGGCAGTCGCAAAACTTTGGGCTTATTGCTAGAAGTTTTTATCCGGAAAAACATTATCACTTACGATTTGGATATAGATGAATAACAGGATTTAGCTTTTTATTAGCGAAAAATATAAACCTTATATAATGTTTTGGTTTTAATGGAATATATTTCCGACTAAGCATTTCCCTTCCTTTTTTTATTTACCAATATAGGAGATTCTTTATGGAAGAAAAATATTTTTGTAAATACTGCGGTGATTCCAATGCCGTACTAATGTTTTTAACAAGCGGTGTTTGTTCGAAAAGCCCTAACAGAAAGCATCAAATTTATCATGGTACTAAAAGAGGACGTCAGGGTGGAACAGAATTTAAAAATTATGAGATTAGTAAATATAAATGGTCCAGATATTACGGAAAAAACCGCCACTACTTTTGCAAATATTGCGGACACCCTCATGTTACAATTGCCGAAATAACAAGATTGTCATGCACAAAAAGTCCGACCGGGTATCATCAACCTTATGAAGGGGAAGATAAACCTATTTATATTTGCAAATAATGTGATAGTTTCTCACGATCAATAAAAAGCCTTACAAGAGGTTCATGTCATGCAAGTCCGAACAGGCATCATCAGCCAACCGTATAATAAGGAGTATTGTTATGATTTATGAAAAAACAGTAGTTGTTACCGTCTATGCTTTTTTAATAAATATATCGAACGATTTATTGATTCTGATGAAAAGGCGGAGATGTTGCAAGAGAGATTTTAGGATTTTTTGAAATAGAAAGAAGGAAGTGAATAAAAAATCAATGAAATACAAACAGCTTGCCAAAACGACAAATCTTATTCAAAATATACGAGGAGAATTATCTAATGAAATTACGAATACCTTTTGAAGACACAATTCCTATATTGAGGACTATTCAACAAACAAGAGCTCAACAGACAATTAATGATGGTTTCTGGGAACCTTTATATATTCCGCCTAATGGTGAAAATGGCAATTATGGTGAAATGAAAGCGCAAGCAGTTTGCTGGCTTTATTGTTGGGCAATGACAGGAAAGGATGATCCTGTTGCAAAAACACAATCTGAAAATGCATTTAATGAAATATTTGAAATACAATTTAACAAATATCCGAATGAATTAAATGGTGAATTCCATGAATGGGCTCGTGGTGTTCGTTATAAAAAAAAACATTATATAAAATATGAACAAGAATTGATCCGAAGGTTAAATATAACAGAGGAGTCCAATATGGCACAGTCAAACGAAATCTTAAATATTGTCGAATTACTCAAAAACAAAAAACAGATTATACTACAAGGCGCGCCGGGTGTTGGGAAAACATATGCCACCAAGGAACTAGCTTTGAGAATCATTGGAGAAATTAAGTCAGACGAAAATCCGGATCGAAAGGCAATAATAGAGCGTTACAATCAGGCTGTTAACAGTAAAATCATTTATTTTTCCACTTTTCATCAATCCATGGATTACGAAGACTTTATTGAAGGGTATAAGCCTAAAAAAGGTGAACCTAATGCATTTGATTTAATAGACGGACCTTTTAAGAAAATATGCGAATTAGCGGCATCTGCCTCAAACATGAATTATGTTTTGATCATTGATGAAATAAACCGCGGCAATGTTTCCAAAATATTCGGCGAATTGATAACCTTGCTTGAAACAGACAAACGAAAAGGATGTGATGAGGCGTTGTCTTTAAAACTTACCTATTCACAGGAAAATTTCTCCGTTCCCGGAAATCTCTTTATAATCGGCACCATGAACACAGCAGACAGAAGCCTTGGGCACATAGATTACGCGCTTCGAAGGCGCTTTGCATTTTATAAAATAAAATCCAATATTCAGGCAATAGAGAATTATTATGAAAAATACAAAGAGGGACCAAAAGAACTTGCGTTAGATACTTTCAAAGAGGTAAAAGCTTTTTTTGCTGAAAAGGGCAGTATAAATGAAGATATCGACAAAGAAGACATCATGATTGGACACAGTTACTTTATGGCGGAAAAAGAGACAGATTTTTTGTTCATGTTAGAATATGAAATTTTACCGCTCATTGATGAATACCGCAAAGACGGCATTATTACCGCCGAAAAAAAAGACTATGATGTATTTATTGAAAAGTTGAATGGATAATATATGCCTTGTTTTGAAGCTCGCGAGCATGAAGTATTACAGAATAAATTATTCCAGAAAATTGACGCACCAAAATTGTTTTCACAATCTACAAATAGCGGAAATATTTCCAATGTAAAAGCATTTGGACTAAACAATGAATTTGACAACAAATGGAGGTTTAGCTACTATATTGGACTTGATTACCTTGACGATGAAAACACAATTGCAGTACATGTGAAGCCAAAAATTGAAAACCTGGATTATTGGAAAATGCTCCATGACTGTCTTAAATGTCCTGAAGCTGCCTGTCATGCATCCAAAATTTATGATATCCGTATTAACAAACCTTTCATTGAGCCGCCGCAAAATGAAAAAACACGTAATTCATTTATTTTACTTATAATGCACCATTATCTTATTTTACTTGCCGAACTAATTAAAAAACCGATGGTAAAATCTTATGTTGGCAAAAGGGAGAACTTAAAATCAAAAATAAAAGGGAAAATACTGCTTTCAGAACATATCAAGAAAAACATATCCAACAGACGGCATTACAGAATCATGTGTGCTTTTGATGAGTATTCGGTTGATTGCCTCGCAAACCAACTCTTGCATAGCGCATATAAAATTTGTATGGAATACAAAAACAGATCATTTGATGAAAAAATAAGTTTTTCAGACTATAACTACATAGAATCATTTTTCCGGAATATTAGTTATATAGAAAATCTCTTTGAAACATCAAAAATCAAAACAAATCCGTTATATATTGAATATAAAGATGCATTATATCTTGCGAAAATTATTTTTCAACTTAAAGCCTATAACGAAAGTACAAGTTCCAAAAAAGAATTCAAAAAAATACCGCCTTATATTATTGATATGTCCATGTTGTTTGAAGTCTATACGCTCTATAGATTAAAAGAATCAAAATTGGACATAGGGTATCAAAAGCAAGGAAATTATGGAAAGGTAGATTTTGTAGAATATGGTGATAAATTAATAATTGATACTAAATATAAAACAATTTATAATGATGAAATAAACAACAAAGACAATTATAGAATTGAGGACATACGGCAAATTGCCGGTTATGCCCGGGACATCAATTTATTAAAAGATTTATATGGCGCGGCTGGCTGGGAAGAAAAAATACCGGAATGTATTATCATCTATCCGGTCATTTCAAAATCCGAGGATTGTATAGCCAAGGTAGATTTTAAAAAGAAAGAGCCTATAAAGCAATTTCACAAATTTTATAAATACGGTATATCTGTTCCTGAGCTATAGGTAAAAATATAGACAAATTTTTCGGGTATTTTTACTTAAGTAAAAAACTTTTTTCATTTCCCCTATTGATTATTTTAAAACATTTCGATATATTATCTGCGGAGGTAAAATCTTGGCTTAGTTCATAACAATAAAGATCAAGTTAGATTAGACGGGAGTGATCTGTCTAAAAATCTTGATCGAAGGAGTTGTTATGAAAGAAAAGCGAAAGATTGACGAAAATGAGTACCTAAACTGGTACTGGGATCCGTATCGTAGTCGTTGGATACGGATTAAACCTCGAAAAAAATCCTTAGAAATGCAGAATTCTCAACCATGCCTAAAGGCAGCATCAGGAGATGTTCGAAACACACCGGAGTTAATAACTCAGGACCTTAAAAACACCTTCTGCAAGGGAAGGTATCGCTCATGGGAACTTACCCAAAAGCAGTAAAATAGGGTTTCCCCACCGGATAAATCGGTGGGGACAGCATTTGTAAGGTTTTAAACTTTATAAACCTATTTGCTAAAAAACCAACTTAATAACAATAAAAATTATTATACCCAAAATTATTATCTTACCTAAAGGGTTTCTAAGTATTGAATTCCAAAAATTATGAAACATATCATCAAGCCAATTAGACATACAAAACCTCCAATATGTTATAATTATCTATATGATAATTATAACACACTATAAGATAATATGTCAATTAATTATCTTTTAACTTCCTATCTATAGCCTTATCAACAGCACCTTCAATTACTCTATCAATATTATCTAAAAAAACCTGTTGAAGCCTTTGAAAAGTGTCCTGTTCTGATGAGGGTGAGTAAAAAAGCGTAACAGCATCAATTTCAAGGGCTTTGGCAATCCGTTCAAGTATCTCAGGGGATGGAAATTTATGCATAAGTTCTATCATTGCGACAAAATTTGTGGAAATTTCAGCCCTTTCAGCCAGCGCAGATTGAGTCATTCCGAGCCTTTGTCTGTTATCCCTCATGTTTTTTGCTAAAATTTCCCTAATATTTCCCATTTTGACCTTATCTATAAGTCAATTTTAATTTACAAATCAAGTTTGACAAATTATCTTATTGTCTATATAATTTATCGTATTGATAATTTCCTGTGATTTTTTATAAAATTCACAGGAAAAATAGGGAAACTGCTCGTTGAGCAGGAAGTATATAAAAGCCGGTGGGCTATAAACACAAAAGGAAAGTGTATGAAATATTCTAAACCGCAGATTGTGGCGCAAAACAACAAGCAGGGAGTGTATGCAGCAGGCTGTCCGGAAAAACCTGCTGGTTGGTGTCGTGAGTGTGAAAGAACTAAATAACTGATGCAAGTGGCGTTCCCTTTTGATTCGGGAGCGCCTGTAAATTTTTTATTTGGAGGTTTTGATATGATTGCTGTACATTATCATGAATTTCAAAAAAACATTTTGAAGGATTGTGAAGTACCTATCCTCGTCAATGGACAGGACACATTTGCCATCGTTAAATTAGAGCCAATTGATTTGTTGGTAATTATAGAGAAATCTAAAGAAGCTTTTTATGCAAAAAAAACATCTGATGATAAAACTTTTCTCGCTATTGATAATGTTTTTTCTTTAATTAGAAAAAATTCTATTATCGAAGGTATGCCTGTAAAGAAATAACAATGAGTTTTTCACTAACAAAAAATCAAAGGAGTCCCCATGCTCTACCGCCAAAAATCCGATACTTTTATCCGCATCTATGACAACATTGGCTACATTACCAGTAAAAGCGATTTCAGCGATAGAGTAGTTGATGCCTCCGGCGCTGTTTTTCTTAAAGTCCTTTCCAGAAAACCAAAAACAATTAAAGCGTTATGCGAAGAAATTGCAAAAGATTTTATTGATATTACTCCCGATGATATAAAAAATGATGTTATCGAATTTTATTCAATTCTTGAACAGGATGGTTTTATCGTCAGCGGAGATACAGAAGCGGATCTTGATAAAAAAGATATTCGTTTCTCTTATTCTGCTTTAGAACCTAAAACAATCAAAACTGATTTTACTCCTGTTATACAAAGAGCGGCAAAAAGCACTCAGGATTTTTTAACCGAACATTTCAAAGGAAAACCGCACTTGACTTCAATGCAGATTGAACTTACCAGCCGCTGTAATGAGCGCTGCGTTCATTGCTATATACCGCATGAAAATAAAACAGACGATATTGATCCTGCGCTCTTTTATGATGTTCTGGATCAATGCAGAGATATGGGTGTTTTGGGATTAACTCTTTCCGGCGGAGAGCCCATGTTGCATAAAAATTTTTGCGAATTCTTGCGAAAAGCAAAAGAATATGATTTTTCGATAAATATACTCAGTAACCTTACATTATTAAATGATGAAATCATCAAAGAGATGAAGGAAAACCGCCTTTCCAGTGTACAGGTTTCGCTTTATAGCATGAATCCTGCTATACATGATTCAATTACTCAGCTTGAAGGCTCGTTTTATAAAACAAGAGATAATATTTTAAGGTTGATTGAAAATGACATACCATTGCAAATAAGCTGCCCTGCAATGAAACAAAATAAAAATTGTTTTGCCGATGTATTAAAATGGGCGCATGAACATAAAGTAAGAGCTGAGACCGATTATATAATGATGGCGTGTTATGATCATAACACAAGTAATCTTTCAAATCGTCTCGATCTTGATGAAGTTGAAAAAATCATAAACGATTCAATAGAATTTAATCTTCATTATCAGGAAGAAATATTAAAAGCTGATTTTGAAAAAGTAGAAGCCCGCGATATTTCCAACGACATAGTCTGCGGTGTTTGTATTTCTACTATCTGCATGGTTGCAAACGGAAATGTGTATCCCTGCGCCGGCTGGCAGGATTATATATGCGGTAACTTACACGAAACTCCTCTTAAAGAGATATGGGATAATTCTCCCAAGGTACAGTTTCTGCGAAACTTGCGAAAAAAAGACTTCCCGGATTGTTTAACCTGTGCTGATAAATCATTCTGCGCTATGTGCATGGTGCGTAACGCCAATGAAGATCCTCAAGGCGATCCGTTAAAACTCAACAGACACTTTTGCAGAGTGGCGGCGCTCAATAGAAAAATTGTGCTTGATTGGATATGAAGATAAATTTACTAAAAGCCTTAGCTGTCTTTGTTATATGGCTGCTCGCATATAACACCATCGACTCTTGGGGATCAGCTTTGAGCATCGTGGCTCATATGTTAGGTGTCGTTATACCAATTACCGTAGTGTTTCTCTGTATTGCAAACCATTTCGGTATTTATATTAAAAAGCCAAATGAGATCGATATCGAAGATTATTTATATGATAGACCTTCTGATCGTTCTCAGGGGTTTCTATCCTTTATTAATCGATTTAGAGATTCTAATTTGTTTACTCCGTCTCAGCCGGAACATCCTGTTTCTCTTATAACACCTGCACAAGTCAGACAGCTAAAAAAGCTAAGGAAGCATATCTCCCTTGAAGATGCACAGCAGTTTCCCCGTATACGTATATCAGGCGGTGTTTTAGCTAATGTAATACCTGATGCCGGTATTTTCACAGCAAAGATTAATCGTCACGGTTCAATTCAAAACTTAGTTGTAATGCTGTCAACCCTCAACGCTGTTTCACAGTTTAAGCATTATTGGGATGTTTATAGTTCTGATTCTAAATTCTTCTGGGCTGAAGGTTATTTGTTGCCGTCACGAACCGGAATCTGTTATTCGGTACTATATGTAACCTCATTTCGTCTATGTAATAATAATATAACATTTTAAGGAGTTGGATATGCTGAGTATGTTAGATAAAATAATTATTATTTTCATTCTGACTTTACTTATCGGTATGTTTTTAAATCCGAATGATAAGAAACAGGTGATTGAGACTGAGGAAACCGGAACCTCTCAATCAATCGATCAATTGGATAAAGCCGAATCTAAATCGACAAGCAAGTCCCTTCTCGCTATAATTATTGAAATTATCGCCGCATTGTTCATACCTGTTGCCATTTTCCAGGTCATCGTTGACCACGGTTGGATTCGTACACACTCAAATGAATCAGATAATATCCCTCCTTTTCCATAACCACCATCACCTGTTACAAAGATACATTTATATGTCACATAACGTTCTCGTCTGTTCATGTAATTCGTTGTGAAATATTCTTCCTCTGGGTTCTTTGCGCCTTTGCGCCTCCGCGAGAACTCTTCTCTAAATACCGTTGCGTCTTCTGAGATTAATGACGGCTAATAGCTACGCAGCGTCGCCGAATTTATCAGGCAGCCGCTGTTGTTAAATAACAATAACTTTCTTAATCCTGAATAATATTTTTTACTTTTAAAACCGAAACACTATCCACACGTTTACCCCAATTGATACTAACCCCCAATTCCGCTATTCTTACGATATATGGATAAACTCATCATCAAGGGAGCGCGTGAGCATAACCTTAAAAACATCGACCTTGAACTGCCTCGCGACAAACTTATCGTTATTTCCGGGCTTTCCGGTTCGGGCAAAAGCTCGCTTGCA
>Ga0209755_10008780_pt1 | contig 10742 bp, 12 predicted proteins | sample TergutCo191P1_FD_187301 | JGI IMG/M metagenome (GOLD analysis project Ga0209755, IMG submission 187301) | Cornitermes sp. P1 segment gut microbial communities from Petit-Saut dam, French Guiana - Co191P1 (SPAdes) (version 2) | ecosystem: Host-associated > Arthropoda: Insects > Digestive system... | reverse complement strand
ACAAAGATGATTGTATATTTGAAGAAGAGTTGCATTTGGTCATATATAAAATACGCGAACCTTTTGTCCATGACGAGAAAAATCAGGATAGAATGGGATTTTGGGATCACGAACATATTGATGGAGATATGCTAGCCGATATAAAGCAAGGAAATATGCAGTGGCTTGATATTTAGCAGAATAGCGACAATGGCTGGCGTTGTAGATTTCTATATTTGCGTTTAACATCAACAAGTGAGGTCAAATTATGATAGAAAGTAACCAAAGTTTATTAGAACTCTTTGGCTCAAAGGTATTCAGGATACCTGATTACCATTATGCTTGGGACGAAAAACAACTATCCGCACTATGGGAAGACCTAGAAGATATTCCCGAAGATAATGGAGAATACAAGAAACATTATACTGGAACTATTTTTCTCAAAGAAACTGCAAAGATAGAAAGATGGTGTAAAGATACATTTTATGATGTAATAGACGGACAGCAGCGTTTAACAACAATCAGTATCTTATTGTATGAACTGTTAAAATCATCTCCTAACGGTCTTTCAAGTACTAGCAGAGAAGATCTATTTAAAAGATATATTGCCATATCAAACAGTACAAATGAGTGTAAAGTTTACAGATTAAGTTATTCAAGGGAACCAAAAAATCAAAATTATGAATTTTTACTTAGTAAAATTTTTGAAGATGAAAAAATAATACTTCCATCTGAATGCCAAAATAGTTATACAAATAATCTAGAAAATGCTAAAAACTTTTTTAGAGTAAAAATAAGTACCTTATCACATGAAGAAAAAGAAGTTTTGTACAATAAACTTACGACTTCGTTGATATTTGATCTTCAAATAAGTGAGGTGAAAGATGAACAAACTTGAGATTTCTAGAACGGCCCTTAAAGCATTGGTGCTGAAAGTCAGAGATGCTTGGCCTGAAGCCGCAGAATACTTGAAAAAGGAAAGTCTTTCGGAAGAAGATATAAAAAAGCTATGCTTCCAAGCTGTGAAAAAATGTGACATTAGTTCTGAACACAATGATGACAAAGGTCTCTATTGGGTTCCAGAGAAATTCAAAACACAGGAATTGTGCATAGAAGCTGTGAAAAATATCGGTAGCTCACTTAAATATGTTCCAGAAAAATTAAAGACACCAGAAGTATGTTTAGAGGCTGTGAAAGAATATGGCCCAGCCTTAGTATATGTTCCCGAAGAATTGAGAACTTTAGAAATTTGCTTAACGGCTATGAAGCATCATAACTATCTTATTTATTATATCCCAGAAAATTTTATAACACAGGAAATGTGTTTGGATGTTGTGAAAAATAATTCTATATCACTTAAATATATTCCAGAAAATTTGATAACTCCAGAATTAAGTTTGGAGGCTGTGAAAAAACATGGCGAAGTTATCCTGTATGTTCCTGAAAACTTGAGAACGCAGGAGTTATATTTAATGGCAGTGAAATCTTATTACAAGGCTCTCAGATTTGTGCCGGAAAGTTTGAAGACTTTGGAACTATGTTTGACTGCTGTAAAAAGTACTGGTGTGGCTTTAAAGTATGTTCCTGAGAATTTGAAAACACCGGAGATGTGTTTAGCCGCAGTGAAATCTTGTTACCACGCCATCAGGCTTGTGCCAGAAAGTTTAAAGACTTTGGAACTGTGTTTAATGGCTGGGGAACGTTGTTACGAGGACAGTGACTTTGATATGGAAGAACCGGAAGATCCTATGGATTCTGTGGAGATGGATATTTTGCCATTTGTTCCAGAGAGTTTACGAGAAGATGTTATGGAGAAGTTGAGGAAAAGGTAGCCACGCCATTAAGCTTAGAAAATTTTGTATATTACCATTTATGCAAAACCAACACTTGATAGATGAAATGACCGAGCGGCTTAAAGAATTAAAGCCGTATAAGGTTATTTTGTTCGGGTCTTATGTCAAAGACACTGCGACAAAAGACAGCGATTTGGACGTGTTGGTGGTACTGGATTCTAATGAGTTTGCGAAGACTTTTAAGGAACAAAACGCAAGATACTTATTAGTTTCCAATGCCGTTAGGGAAATAAATTATCAAATTCCTATGGATATTCTGGTTTATTCCAAAGCGGAATACGATTATATGAGAGAGCAAAATACGATTTTTTTCAAAGAAATAAAAAATAAGGGAAAAGTTCTTTATGAAAGATGAGACAAATATGAACATTATTGTAAAAAAAGCCGGTGAGGTTGAAAAAAATGAGATGGAGTCAAAACCAATATGGGAATGCGATATTTCGGAGTTTGACTGGCATTACGATAGCAAAGAAACTTGCTTGCTTATAGAAGGTGAAGTAACAGTTTCCTACGATGGCGGTAGTGTTTCTTTTGGGGCAGGAGATTATGTTGTGTTCCCGAAAGGGTTGTCCTGCGTGTGGAAGGTTTCGAAGCCTGTTAAGAAGCATTATGAGTTTAGCAACTAAGGCAAATGATTAAGGCTAGATGCCAACTATAAAATTTTGTAGATTCTCCAATATGAACGGATTGGATAAAAAAATATTTTGGCTATCTACTGTTATAGAAAAATATGCCAAAAGCAAGAGCATAAATAGAGTTCAAGCATTTAAGGAAATGCTGACTTCCGGTTCTTTTGATTTTATAGAGAAACATTATAATGTGGAACATTTACTCTCATTTGAAGATATTATAGAAGATATTAACGGCATTAATGCAAAAATGGCAATTTGAAATGAAGCTCTATCACGGAACGAATTGCCACATAGACATAATTGATTTATCAAAATGCCGTCCCTATAAAGATTTTGGAAAAGGTTTTTACTTAACCGAGTTGGAACAGCAAGCTAGGGAATGGGCACTTAGAATTTCTGAAAATTTTGGGAATAAACCGAAAATCATTGAATATGAATATATTCCAAATTCAATTCCTGATTTAAATATTTTAGCATTTGAAAAGCCATGCCTTGAATGGGCTTATTTTATTATGAATAACAGAAACCGCAATTTACAAGAGGCTTTTGGAAAATTGGACAATCGTAACTGTCAATACGATATTGTGGAAGGACCAGTTGGCAATGATGATATTGCTGTTACATTGAACCAGTTTATTCAGGGGCTAATTAGCGACGATTTGCTTGTAGAGAAGTTGAAATACAAAAAGTTAAATCATCAAATGAGTTTCCATACGGAAAAATCTTTAACAATTTTAACCAAGACAGGTGAATATGACTTATAAACATTTTACCGAAGAAGAATTGCAGGAAAATAGGTTTGAATATCTGAAAACATCGCTCGCAGCCGGAGTTGTTCAAATTATTGCGGAAGAAGAACATTTAGAATTGAAAGAAGCTTTTGCTAAGTTTTATAGCTCTCCAATTGCAGAAAAGTTGGAGAATAAGAAAACAGGTTTGTATTTGGAAGGTCCGGCGTATATATATGAATTGTATAGAGAATAAAAAGAAGCTTTTTTGGATAAATAGCGACAATGACTGACGTTGAGGCTTTGTATATTCCTTTTTATTAACATCAACAAGTGAGGTAAAAGATGTCAGAAATTGAATGTTGTTTTTAGTGAAGATGAACTTCTTGGTGGATATCATTGCTCAGAAGGGCCAAATAATAGGCATCGACTAGCGCCTGCTGGTATGCGCTGTATTTTTTGCGACAGAGAAGGCGAACTTCTTAATGAAGCTTGTGGTGCCAGCCCAACTGAAAAGCATCAGTTAACTTGATGGGTAAGTTGCTTAAAGCTTCAAATTTAGGAAATATTATGCGTTTAGCTAGGGGGTTAAGCTTGCTTGGGAAGATATATTATGATAATAATTTACTATTTTTGCATAAGAAAATTTAAAATAAGGAGTTCCCAGCATGAGCATAGACGTTCAAACTGAAACGCGAAACATAAATACGTTATTTTCAAGTACAACTTACTATATTGATTTTTACCAAAGGCAATATAAATGGACAGATGAGCCTGTAAAACGTCTATTGAACGATATTTTTTATAAATTTGAAGAGGAATATAATAAATACAAAGATTCCGCTTCGGATATAAATGAAGTAATACATAAATATGCGTGGTATTATCTCAATACTTATGTAACTAATCGTGTTGATGGAAAATTATACATAGTTGACGGACAGCAACGATTAACAACTTTAAATCTTATTTTAATCAAACTAAAACATCTAGCTCATAAATATAAATCTGATCTTGAAGATTGGATTAAACAAAAGATTGCAGGACGCTCTGGTTTTAAAGATGAATTTTGGATGAATCATGAAGCGCATATAAGTTCAATGCAAGGTTTATTAGATGGTTTACCAACAGACAGAATAGATACGAAAAGCGGTTTAACTGCTCAAAATATGATAAACAATTATAAAGTTATATCCTCTTATATAGACAATAAACTTATAGACCTAAAAATTTTTGAAAGCTTTACGTTTTATTTTATGAATCGGCTTTTTTTAATAAATCTAAATATAGAGCAAACCGATGTACCTATGGTTTTTGAAGTAATAAATGATAGGGGAATAAAACTCAAGCCTTATGAGATTTTAAAAGGAAAACTTTTAGGACAAATATCAAAAAAAGAATTAGAAACTCTTAAGCTAAATGAACTATGGGACGAACAAGTTTCAAAGATAAATTTATTTAGTGAAGATGAAATCGATCAATTTTTCACTTATTTTTTAAAAGCTAAGTTTGCAGACACTAAAGGTGGAAGTAATCGTTATGATAATGATTATCACAGGATTATGCTTTCGGAAAATAAACTAAACTTGGATCATAACGCACAGGAAGTAATAAAATTTTTACAAAAAGATTTTGCATATTATACAAATCTATACCTTAAAATTTTATCATTTTATAATTTTGACAATTTTAAAGAAGACTTTGCTCATATTTATTTTAATAGCTTAAACGACATGAATATGCAACGGTTATTAATACTATCTTCTTGTGATTTAAATGACTCGCAAGAAGATGAAAAGATGAAATTAATTTCCTATGAAGTTGATAAATTATTTTGCCTGCTTCAACTTCAAAGAAGTTGGGATAGTAATGCTTTTACAGAAGAAATTTATAGAATAAGCACTGAGATAAGAAATAAGAATTTATCAGAAATAAAAACAGTTTTTAACAAGGCATTACTCGAATTGCTTAGTAAAATTAGAGGTGTAGAAGCATCAATGCCTCTATCTTACGGCTTTTTTAAAGAAACTGGGATTGAGCTAGGAAATCGTTTCAAACGTTATTTCTTTGCAAGAATAGAAAAATTTATCGCTGACAATACAAATTTAAGAATGAAACATACCTTCCATGATCTTATAAACAATAAGGGCTCTGTAAATGGTTTTCACATTGAACATATACTTGCAAAAAATGAGGAAAACTTTTTATTATTTGATAAAGACGAAGAAAAATTTGAAAGTGAAAGAAATAGACTTGGCGGCTTATTATTGTTAAAAGGTAGGGATAATATTTCTAGCAATAACGAAGTTTACGCAAATAAATTGAAATCTTATGCCAATACATTGTATTGGAACGAGACGCTCCGTGAAGATAGCTACAAATCAAAGCATGATTTCACTAGCATGATTGAAAAATTTAGTCTTAAATTTAGAGCAATGAATGAATTTGGGCAAGCTGAATTAGAAGAAAGACACAAATTACTATATGATATAATAAATATTATTTGGAGATAATATTAGATTTGCATAAATTGTATTTTATATAAATTTACGAACAATTTTGTAGAAGAATTCAAAATTGCGACACCCACTGTCGCAACGCATTTGTACATTATAAATCATGAACCAATGCACCAAATGCAACCGCTCGCTAAAACCCGCCGCAAAGTTTTGCTCCTCTTGCGGCACGGCTGTACAACCCACCCCACAATGCGCAAAATGCGGAACTCATTGCGAAAAAGACGCTAAATTCTGCTCAGAATGCGGAAGCGTTGTTGGGATAGATGCAGCTTTGTTTGGGGAATTCGTTGATGACAGAGACGGCACACGATACAGAACCGTGAAAATAGACGGCAAAATCTGGATGGCGGAAAACTTGAACTACAATGGAAAAAGCGTCTATGACTGGGCTAACGCCCGGAACGCTTGCCCAAACGGATGGCACCTGCCCAGCTTTAGGGAATGGTACGAACTCCTGAACACTAACCGTGCAAACAAAGATTTCTACAAAATTTTCGGTGTTTGCAAACACGACCACTGGTGGTGCGCAGAAGAAGATAGCAAAGAAAGAAGCCTCTCGTGGCACATATCGCATAATAATGGCTTTTTTTACAACAATTCACACAAATTATGCCTATTGGAAGTTCGGTGCGTGAAAGGAGGTGCCCATGATTGACTTTTCAGTTTTTTTCGCAAAACATGACGATTTCAATTTACGATATAGCGGCGGTTTTGAACTGGATTATTATATATGCAGATATTTGCTGACAATACAAAATAATAAAAAACATTTTGCAATGGATGAACATTTTTATGGAAGATTTTTATATTTTCTCGGAACAAACTACTTAGAAGCTGCAATTAATTATGCAAAACAGCATTATAACAAAACACTCCCAGAAACTATAGATGAAAAAAAAGAAAGTAAATTATACTTGACTTGGAAATCATTATACGAAATTCTGGATTTTCAAGAATGGAATTCAATGCTGGTATTTTTGCTCAAGCTAATCGTTCGAAAAAAACAAAGGCCAGAAAAAACTATTTTTGAAAAACGATTGGATTTAATATGCAAAACGCTGAATTTATGCAAAATAAATAAAGAACTCCTGCGTTTTATATATCTATTTGATTACAACAGCTCAGTAGCAGACTTGCTCGAAGAGGTTAGCAAAGCCATAAATGCTACCCCACGCAAAATAAGTTACGCCGCAATTGGCCTGCTCACAAATTATTCCGAAGAAACCGTTTTGGATGCGCTATCCAAAGAACGTGGACTGATAAATTTAAATATCTTAAACAGTTCCGAAAAAGGAAACTTTGGCATTCCCATTGAAATAAGAAAATATTTAAAAGGACTTGGCTCCGATAATTTCATGGATATATACGCCGCAAACGACAGCAAACCTGCTTTGCCCATTGAAAAATTTGATTGCCAAAAAGAAGCAAAATTTATAATAGACTTGATATCCATGCACAAAAACAACAAACCTCTGCATATTTTGTTCTACGGAACGGAAGGCACGGGAAAAACAGAACTCGCAAGGGCAATAGCCGCAAATACAAATTGCTCCCTCTTGGATATCGGGCGAGGAATTAAAAAACAAGTGCTTGAAACAGATGAAGATATCACAAATGCGCTGACAAAATTTCGCATAAGAGCTCTGACAATTACAGAAACTGCGCTGAAAAACAAAAGTAATTTTATTCTGCTCGTTGACGAAGCGGATTATTTGCTAAACTTCTTTGAAAAGGGCACTCTGAATCAAATAATGGAAGATATGCGAGTTCCTGTAATCTGGATTAGCAATAATCTGTTTTTTGTTAAAAAATCAAGTTTGCGCCGTTTTAATTTCAGCATAAAATTCAAAGACAACAGCGAAAGCATGAGACTCAAAATTTGGGAAAGCGTGGTGGAAAAACATCAGGCTGGCGAGATTTTCACAGCCGAACGTATAAAAACTCTGGCTAACAAATACAATGCAAACCCAGGCGGAATAGAACTTGCGGTTTCCAGCGAAATGCAGTTCGCAAAAAACGGCAAACAGGAACAAGTAGCTGAACTTGTGCTGAAACAACATCTGGAACTCTTATGCACGCAAAGCAATTATAAAAACACGCAAAGCAAAGCTCCAAAATATGACGAAAACGTTTTGAATGTACATGGAATGGAAAACGCCCTGCATGCCGCAAAATGCTACGCTCAGTGCCTGAAAAATAAAGAAACGGAAAGCAATTGCACCATGCTCTTGTATGGGCCTCCAGGAACTGGCAAAACGGAATTCGCAAAGCATTTGGCAAGAATAAGCGAGCTGCCTTTCAAGGAAATAAGTTACAGCAAAATATCTTCTTGCTATGTTGGTCAAACGGAAAAGCAATTGGCAGCGGCATTTGAAGAAGCATCCAAAGAAGGCTCGCTGCTCTTTATAGACGAGGCAGACAGCCTGATTTCCGACCGAAGAAGCGCAAATCATTCATGGGAAACCACGCAGGTAAATGAATTTCTGGTTCAATTGGAAAACAGCAAATGCCTTGTTGTTTGCTCAACGAATTTCCAAGGCAAATTGGATGCTGCAAGCAATCGCAGATTTCATTTTCATTTGAGATTTGATTATCTTAAAAAAGATGGGATTTTTAAAATGGCGCAAAACTTTTTCCCAGAATTTGAAGACGAAGCCTGGAACGAGCTTTGCTGCTTGGAATGTCTGACTCCTGGCGATTTTTACGCTGTATATAAGCGATTGCAGTGGTTGCCGAAAAACGAACTCTCAGCTTCGCAGGTTACAAAGGAGCTAAGCGAAGTTGCCCTTGCAAAGGAGCCTTATGGAAATAGGCGCATTGGATTTTTCTAAATTCTCCCTCATGCGCTCAACGGACTCTTTAAAATGGCAGAGAATGCTATCTGCATACCAGTTTTTCATTCAGAAAAAAGGCAAGCAGCAGACTGTTAAGGATGTTGAATTTTTTCTGAAAAGCACGGGCATAGAAGTTTGCACCCGAGATGTTCAGCGAGATTTGATGGAATTGAAAAACAACGGCGTTTTGGAAAATATCGGGAAGGGCAAAAATTTGAGATACAAAATACCCGCTATGCACGCAATAGACTTTTATAGCGATTTATACGAAAATGATATTTTTTCTTTTTTGCTCGTATCCAGAATCCTGTTTTGGATGTTTGGCGAAAACATAAGCATTGAATCTTTGGAAAAAGCAATTTCAGATAGTTCACGAAAACAGATTGGGCTTCATGGAAAAGATTTGTATGAGCATCTGTCTGTAAAAATGAGCGGCTTGCTTGAATATGTTGGCGAGCAGAGCGCAAAGAGAGGAAAACCAAAATTTCTGCCAACGGTTATAAAAGGATTGCTTGAGCAGAGAAAATTGGAAGTTGAATACATAGGCTCAGTAGATGAATTTCCTAAAAAAATAACATTGGAACCCTGGGCATTGATTGTGTATAAATCAGCGTTGTACATTCTGTGCCCGGACAAATCGGTAAAATCTGAGTGGAAAACTTTCAAACTGTCTCGCTTTCAAAATGTTAAAATTTTGAGCGAAACTTTTGAAAAGAAATCCGATATTTTGAAAAAAGAACTCGATAGAATGAAATACAGCGGAACAATTTGGGATGCAAAAAATAGCCTTGAAGAAAAACCTGTTTTGGTAAAACTTAAGTTTGGCTGGTATGACCGCTTGATTTTGCAGGAAAATTTATTCTTAAACAATATGAAAATAATTGAGCATAAAAACGCAGATAAAAACAAGGCTTGGATAGAAGTTCACATGAAAAGCCCCATAAACAAAGATTTGCTGGCTTGGATTCGTTCTTGGGGTTATGGAGCGAAGGTTATTGCGCCCCAGGAGTTGAAAGATGAAATGGTTAATTATGGGAAGTGGCTGGCAGAGGCTTAACTTGCCTGCATAAAAATTTTCTATTTTATGCTTTATGCGCAAAATTTTAAAAATTATCCTTTCATTAGGATGTATCGTAGTTCTGACAGTGTTTTCCTGCTCCTCAGACGATGGCAGCGATGTCGAAAATTTAGAAAAGGAATTTCAAATTTATTTGAATAGCTCCCTCTACAAAGGAGACGGAGTTATTAGAGCTGAGGTTTGGGATAATGAAAACCGTAAATATGACTACCTGAACATTGGGGATGTAAAAAACGGTATTGGAACGCTAAATTTTCCAGACGCTATTTCCGCAAAGTATTATCACACACTTAGAGCGGAGTTCGATAATTCAGTATCTATTTCCCCGACAACCGCTAAAGGCACTTCTCTGATATTTTTTTATGTGATAAGCGGCAAAGACGCTTATTTTCTTAAAGCTGAAAATGCAGATGAAACCGAATTCATAGAATACAGACATCTTGCCCAAGAAACTACGGTTAGCGGCCAGCAAAGCGATTGGGGAATAACAGTGCAATTCAATATAAACGCAAGCGAAGGCTGGAACGCATTTTATGTAAGCTGCACAAAAAACTTTAGCACCTGCAAAGCTAGCGAAAACTCAAATTCAGTTAACTTAAGAGGAATAAAATGGATTATGGAATACGAAGGAAACAGTTCCGATTACGGCGGCGAAGCTTCGGAAGATAACTAAGATTTCTAAATTAGACCTATGAGCGCTAACGAAAAATCCTTTGTGCACCTGCAGGTACACTCCGAGTACTCTTTTCTGCAAGCACCGGTAAAAATACCTGCATTGTTGAAAAAAACAAAAGAGCTGGAACAAACCGCAATTGCACTCACCGACCATAGCTTTATGTTTGGCATTCTTGACTTTTACATGGAAATGGACAAGTATAAAGAATTGAAAAGCGTAAAACGAATTCTTGGAAGCCATATTTATCTTAAAACAGATGGCGCAAAACTCGGAGATAAATCTTCTTACAACCGCTTAACGCTTTTGGCTGAAAATCATGAAGGCTACAAAAATCTCGCTAAAATTACAAGCGAAACTTATACTGCCCCGGAAAAATTTCAGGAAATTCCAGCTATATCTTTAGAATTTTTGTCTGAACATAAAGAAGGTCTAATCGCAATAGC
>Ga0209755_10008779_pt1 | contig 10743 bp, 7 predicted proteins | sample TergutCo191P1_FD_187301 | JGI IMG/M metagenome (GOLD analysis project Ga0209755, IMG submission 187301) | Cornitermes sp. P1 segment gut microbial communities from Petit-Saut dam, French Guiana - Co191P1 (SPAdes) (version 2) | ecosystem: Host-associated > Arthropoda: Insects > Digestive system >... | reverse complement strand
TAATATTAAGCTTTTTTATCTGTAAATTCATGTTGAAGTAATGTAGATCCTGCAACGGATATAACAACAGGTGAGTTCTTGAGAATTGACTTATTTCAGTATAACAAAATTTCACTATAACAAATTGATTTCTGAGGTCCCCAAAATTTCGTTATACTGGTATTCTACTGTATTTGCTGATGACACAAGCTGCACAATTCCAAGTAGAAATTTCAAAGATTTCTATTCAATGTCAAATCTAGTTCTCTCACATATGATCAAATGGTTTGCTGATAATAAGTTAGTCCTAAGTATAAACAAGACAAAGATAATGAAATTTTTAATAAAGAATTCATCACATTCTACATTATATATATTGGTTCTAAAGAAAAGTAGAAAGAAGAGATGTTAATACAAAATTTCTTGGTTTGCAAATTGATAACCACCTACACCGGAAGAATCATATTGAGGAAATAATTCCAAAGTTAATTTAAGCATGTTACACCATTAGGTCAATGGTCCACATCAGTAACATTAACACTCTCAAATCAATTTACTATGCATACCTTCATTCTATTATATAATATAGAATAATTTTTTGGGGGTAACTTTTCCAACAGTGGGAAGACTTTCAACTTACAAAGGAAAGTCATCAGAATTATGGCTGATGCAAAACCCAGAAGTCTACTTAAACAATTAGAGATTCCACCTGTTCTAAGTCAATATATACTTTCATTAATGAACTTTATTATCAATAATCACAAAATTTTTCACACAAATTCAACCGTACACAATATCAATACAAGGAATAAGTACCATCTTCAGAGACCAAAAGCCAACCTATTTTGTTTTCAAAAAAGTACATTTTATGTTGACATCATAACTTTGAACAGTTTACTATGTAGTTGGGCAATCCTGAAGAACGAAAAGGCAAAATTTAAAGCGACCTTAAGAAAATACTTACATGCATACTCCTTTTACTTTGTAAATGAACAGTTTAAGTGTAAAGACAATATATTGCACTGTTTTGTAAAATGTTTATAGTCATTTACACTGTGAAATTTATGTGCATATTTGTGTATTTGACTTGTTTCACATCCTACTGTGTAACACACTTTAGGGCCCATGGGTATATATATATATATATATGTATGTATGTGTGTGTGTGTGTGTGTGTGTGTGTGTGTGTGTGTAAGCATCCATGCCTGGCAGACCACCAGATAGAAAATGCACTGAAGCTTGAAGTCACACAACATGTGAATGTCAACATATACAATAAGGACTGAAAATCTGACTTTTCAAAGCCAAGAGCAAAGTAAGATAATGTAGGGGAGCCAGAGAACTAATTAAACTGAAGACATCAGTGATGCTCTCATCATAACTGAGACAAGCTGGCCAGAATGGAGGTAGTTCCATGTCATGAGGTGATGCAACCAGATGATTAGTCACTTGACTGGCATCTTAACTTCAAGGTAAAATAGGGTAGTTTGAAACTGGCTAGATCAACAATCCCTACAATTCAGAGATCTTACAGGAAATATAATTATTAAGTTCCTGAGCATTAACACAGGTGAAATTTTCCAGTCTAACAAAACCACTTCCAGCAAAACAGGACAGAAAATTTTCCTCAAGAAATGAACCCTCTCAATGCTGAATCCATGGACACAAAGTACATACTTAAGTTTCTCATTCAACAAGTAATTTGGGTTCATGCTTCACAAAAATCAAGCTACATTGCTTTATTGCAACAGTAATAGAATCAACAAGAAACAAAATATAACAGCCAGCCTGTGCATCTAAGAACTCACTATGCAGTCATACTGATGCCTTATGTAGTGTGATAATCAATTCAGATTTAGGGTGTGTCTGCACATCTCAGTAGTAAATGCTCAAATTTCATTAGTCTGACAAGGCAAAAAGCAATGCTCTGCTACCAGCATGACTTCCAGATTCTCTGCTGCATGATACTCAGTATTACCAATGTGTGAAGTGCAAATGATTACATAGCATGACAAAATTAACTAAAATGGACACTTACTTAATAAAAGTCACAGATTGGTAACATAAATAAAACATGTAAACATACACTTTGATGACCACTATAATGTATGTGAAGTTTTCAGGCTTTAAAACTAAAACCCACCGTTATGATATAAAACAGAATACAACACGAACACCTGTAATGGTGAATCACTATATGACATAGGCTATGATTACGACAAGGTACCAACAATAAGCAGCAAAACCTCCCACTAAATAAAATGCATGCATGGTATTACCAGCTAAGGTAAAAACCTATAAAATGACTTCTGTGAACAAGAAAAGACAGTATGCCAGATTAAACCTTCTGCAACCCTCAAAAAAGAAGGAGAACACACAGAGATAAACATAATTGAAAAGTGTGGAAAAATTTCAAGATCCCCAGCAGTGAAAGTTGTTCAGTTCACACACACCTGCTGGTGAATCTGTTGACCTTGGTCAGAAGTGGAGTGGGGTAGAGAGCGTCGTATCTTCTTGAGATGCTGTGCTTGGTGTTGCAGCTGCATATGCTGTTGGTACATCTGTTGCTGTTGTGGGGTCAGATGTTGAGTGAACAATGACTGCTGTCCAGACAGAATACCCAACACGGTTCCCTGCAATGATGATTCACTCAATCAACATGGTATATTTGTGTTACACAGTTGGGTGATGTCTGAATATTTGCTGTCTGCTCAGAACAGCCAAAACACTTCCCTGTAAATATAATTCATTCACCCTGTCTGCTGACTGATGAATACACAAAGCATTCATCACAGACATGGTACATTTGCAGACTACGTTACATTTTGGTTATGCAGTCAGATATAGTGTGGAATCATTCCCCACATTCCCTGCAAATGTGATTCGGCCACTGAAGATGTCCTAATTTTGTTGTGCAACCAGGTGCATTATGAAGAGCAACTGCTGTCAAGGCAGAAGGACCATCACAGTTCCCTGCAACTGTAATGTTCACCAATGAAGTAGAACATCAAATAAACATCAAACACACAACAATATTTGCAAGAATGACAAGATACCTGGACTGCTTAACCCTTTGGCATCGCGATTTGCGTGGCAAGAGACCACCTTTGTGTACAACATTCTTTTTCCTAGCCATTTAAATTCTTGTGCATGGTTTACAAACACTGTTAATATTTAGAACAAAACAACACTAAGTAATGAAAAAAGTGGGAAATAAGACAGAGATAATTCAGCATGTCTTAGAAAATGCAGTATGTATTCTTAGCTCCGGAACGCCCAAAATAAATTTCTAGAAGATGCAAAAATTTCAGTTTGCTCCAATTATATTTTCATTTGAAGCCTTGGTTTTGCTGAGGGAGGTCACATGTAATGTAGGCTTGCAATGGCTATCCTGAGAACATGCAGTTGTAGCAGTTACAGCTCTCTGTCTTTGTCAAGCCCATATGTCTGTCCTTCTCCTCAGTAATGAAGCAGGCTCAATGCAAGACAGTGCTAACCGTATCTGTTGGCAACAAAATGTCTTGTTTTGGAACAAAAAGGAAGGATCAACATACACAGGAGATCCCACAATTAAGAAACAACTGAAGAAGTGATTTCTGATCAAGAAATATAAATTAAATTATATCTAAAAATAAATAGAAGGATTTTCCTTAGTTTTTGCATCAGCATAAAGACAGTTTGGGTTTGGTCCACACTTGCTCCAACCTTCCAGCTGTGATGCAAGGAGGTGAGAGTGACAGTGCAATACCAAGAAAAGATAAACACTGGTTAACAGTAATCTAGCCTTCCTTCAGGTAGCCTAAACACTAAGAGCTCTAAGTGAAAAAGTCAGCGACATCATCCAAACCATCTCTGGAGATCATACAGTCTCTTATTCAATGGGATTTTGAGTTATTTCTGGGGAGTAAAGTGGCTGGAGCATCAACCATGACAAAAAGTCTATTTATTTCAAAGTTAACGAATGAGTTAAGCTATGCTTTAATCTCCTGTATGTTTTCAAGGCACTAAGAGCAAACTATGTAACTGGAAGGGGATCTGGCTGACCGACACAAAGGGCACTTGAGTCAGGCGGGATTTTAAAAACCATCCTATGCAATCCAGCATGGACTCTAAAGGTTAATGAAGAAAGCTAACAAAAACTCATTTAGATATGGAAGAAAGACAAAGCTGGTCATGACCATCACGAAACATGGCAAAGTAAGTCTTATGACAGATACCCTCCTGAATATTCCAAGTTAAGAGAATATGGACTACTTGTCTAACCATATACTGTGCCACCTGTACCTTGATAGTCCACATTCAGAGACACCAGGCTATAAGATAAATATATAAAGAAAGAGCACAAACATCCCCATCATCTCAACACCCTGATGACAATAACAGAGACATCTACAAAACGCTGGCTAATAACTCATGTTCACATGTCCAACTGCACAAGAGCACTTCAATGTACAATGTTACTTGACTTACTCTGCACATCCAGAATTAAATGACCAATTATACTGAAAATCATAATAGTCCAAGCAAAGGAACATATGATTCACTTTTGTACTTGAGTGCTGTTAAAAATGGACTTATAATTTTACCTGTATACCAGTTTGCTGTTGTTGCTGTGGTTGCTGCTGCTGTTGTAGTTGCTGCTGTTGCAAATGCTGCTGTTGTACCTGATGCTGTTGTAGCTGCTGCTGCTGCTGATGCAACAACTGCTGCTGCTGCTGCTGCTGTTGTTGTTGAAGTTGTGTCTGCTGCTGAAGTTGTAGCTGTTGCTGGAACTGCTGTAAATTTTGGTGGGGATGCTCTTGGTACATTAAACTTTGCTGTAGCTGCTTATCTGTACCAGGATTCTCATCTGATGGTGATGGATGTGGAGATGTGCCACCCAAGCCTGAAGTAACAGCAGTGCCATATTAAGTCTGATATAAAAATAAACCTCATACTATTAACCATCCTGAAGTTAAAATATGGGTGTTAGCCCGTAGAAATAAGAGATTTACAATCACTGTTTGCAGTTGATAAATGATAAAAGCTGTTTTCAAATATATACAGTGACACAGGTCCACATGTCTTAGAACTCATGATCCTCAGTCAACTCACCAAGGGCCTTGCTAAAATCAGCCAACATGCCACTGATTGTGCCAGTGGTTGGCTTGGTGACAGATGCAGTTGCTGACGGCTGCTGCTGAACAGAACAAACTGCATCTAAATGGCCACTTTCCTGTAACAGTTAAATCACCAAGAGCACATCATGAGGGTGTTAGTACTCTAATAAAAAGATAAAGACCACTTTCTACATACGAGGGTCATACCGAAAGTCATGAGCAATGTCGCACAGTTGGCAACTCTGCAACATCAAACGATTTAGTATTGATTGGTAGGTGGCGCCAACTACTGTCATATCTTTGAGTGAGGTATGGCGTCAGGAGATTGCATCATGTGACTATAAACAAGTGATACAAAATGGCCGACGAGGTTTCGTTTTGTCAGTGTGCCGTCACTGAATTTCTTGTTAAAGAGATTCCCTCTCCTGATATTCACCACAGACTTCAGTGTGTGTATGGAGATGTGTGAATGGGTGCTAGCAGTGTTAGACGATGGGTAAAGCGTTTTAAAGATGGGAACACGAGCATCCAAGATCAGCATCATAGCGGTTACCCTCGAACAGCCTCAACTGAACCCAACAAGAAGACAGTTGATGAAATCATTAATGAAGACAGATGTGTGACGCTGGACGCAATTGCAATGAAACTTGGAATAGGGCACAAAGCAGTTTAGGAGATGATTGGAAGCTTAGATTATCAGAAGAAAGGTCATTCTGCAGCACCATAACACTCGGCCTCACACTGCTCTTTTGACCTTGAAAAAAACTGAGAATATGGAGTGGGAAGTTCTCCCTCACCCTCCTTACAGTCCTGATCTGACACCCTCCAATTACCATTTCTTTGGTTTTGTGAAGAATCATATGCAAGGCCAACATTATGAGACAAACAAGGCACTCCAGACAGTTGTGTGTCTATGTCTTCGGGCAGCTGGAACAGAGTTCTACCACAAGGGAATATTCGAACTTCCAGAACGGTGGGAAAAATGTGTACAGAGAAACGGGGATTATGTAGAAAAATAAGCAGGATGTCTATGGATTAAGATGATGTACTTGGTTTTTACATAACAATAAATTTTAAGTTACAAAAAAATTGTTGCTCATTAGTTTTGGTATGACCTACGTATTAACATACTTACTTATATCACTCTGAATGGTTACATTCATACTAGTATCATTAAGAGTCCTTCGATAGATTACTATAACGGGACTGCAAGTGTTGCACACTATGATGAAGAGAACAGACTTTACCAAGACATTCTTTACTTTCAAAAAATCATTTGATTTTATGGCAAACAGGTGAATGTAATGTCATTCACATGCAGAAGAAAAGTAGGATCTTCCTTGCACCAATTTTTGTGAAATTAAAAAATGTCCATCAGCAGTATGTGCATATCTCTAATACCAAATTTCACCCAAATCAGTCTACAAATGTGGAACATACAAACACAAATTCACCTACGTCCTGATGCAAACTGTAGTTGTCACTGTACTGATTCTCACAAAATTCATGATCACCCTCTAAACTATTGTGGGCATCTACTGTATCTAATTTTATTCAAATCACCTAACGAATATAGAAAATGCAAAAGTTAGCATCAACACTGCACAAATTTTCATGCAACTCACAGTTGTCAACAACACTACATGGAAATCTCCTACACCCACTTTCACCACAGTCACCAAATATGGGAAGTCAATCTATTCCCTTCAGTAGAGTATGACTGATACTGGGTCAATTTTCAAGACTCATGATTACTTAACTTTTTTTTTAAGAACTCCTACATCATACTTCATGCAAATCTAACAAACAGTTTAACCAATGAGGCTGGCTCCATATTAACACAGTCTCCACATAATGCATTCCTTTCTTTCTGTACACAGAGTTCTTAAAAACTGTATGACCTGCCCTACTGACACCTCTATGTCAAACCACACATAAAAAGGGAACAGTTCATCACCTATTTTAATTTTTAAAATTATGCATACTTGCTGGTCAAGTGCAGGAACAAACTGCCTCAAAGTTTGGAATCCTCTACGTCAACGCATTCAACATACTGCATCTCGCAGTCATCATCATCCCATACATCACTTTTCTCATCACAAACTGTCCTAAAAAGTTTAAAGTTGGTGTCATGTGCCTTACACCAGTGTGTTACAACTGATATTTTCAATTAGCAAGCGGATGACAGTATATATTCAATGGAAGTACAAATCACTAAAAGCTTCTTGTTCTTATCTGCCATAATCCTACCCAATGGATACATGTGATCTGTCATGGAGGTGATGACGTGACTGTAGCATAAAAATAAAATGACAAATAATTTCCACCTAATGCAAAGGGTAAGCTGTGTGGAGCTGTACCTTCATCTTCCCAGACACCTTTAAGGTACAGTACTTCATGAGTAGTGGCACACATGTACATGCACACGCGTGTGCGCACGCACACACACACACAGCATATTTAGGCACACATGCAAACTGCAAAAAGCAGCTATTAGCTTTGTCGTGTCTGTCCATCTGTCTGCAACGATGACTCTGTTGCCACTGGATGGATTTTCATTAAATTTGACACTTGTGCATTTTTTGAAAACCTGTCACAAAAATTTAAGTTTCATTAAAATCTGACATGAACAGCAAGAATTTTACATGAAGACCAACATACATCTTTAATCATATCTTGCTCAGTTCTTCTTAGAATAAGAAATGTTCCAGACAAACCTGTAGGGAAAATAAAAACACACTTTATGTTACATAATTTTTTTTAAAAAATCCCACCTTTTATGAGGATATGTGGAAAAATACTGTATAAGGTGGGCAGGCCACAGTTGACAATAAGGCACATGTGCATTGCATGCTGGGTACCTATGGCTATGGGCACATACGCAGTACATGTAGTACATATTACTTTTCAACTGCAACAATGGTTGCAAGAGTACACCTCAATGTTGCATTACATATACACCGCTCATCTTGTTTACCACATGTAAGATGCGTAAGGGTATAAAAAGTCATGCAAAGTGAAGATGTAACAATACGACAGAACTGAATACAGTGGCTGAATTGAGAAGGTAATAATTGCTAACTATTTACCAGCTGATATTCAATAACAATGCAGAAGACACATACCCTCAAGATATGATTAAAATAAGAGTTAAAAATTTAAATAAAACAGTGTAAGAACAAGAAATGATAAGCACATTATATCTTCATATGAAGGAAAAAGAATTGGTAATCAAAAACATACTGCATGAAAGAAGAGAAATGGGGCATGTGTATCAATGGGAGATGTAACAGGTTCCTCAGCAGCAAGGGGACAGGGAAGAAGAAGAAGGAAGGAGGAGGAGGAGGAGGGGGAGAAGGGGGAGGGGGAGGAGGTAGTACTGCAATTTACACAGGGCATGCTCCTGTAAGGGGGCATCTGCATACTATGGACCTGTTTGATGGGGATCCAATCTATAGATTCTGCGGGATGGAGACTGAAACAGTGCTGCACATTATTTGCTGCTGCAAGGTGTTGGCTTGTCAGCATTATAATGTCGGTGGGAGGCTGATTGTTGAATCCAAAGACATACACACAGCTTCAGTAAGGGACCTTTGCCTCTTCATATGAGGCGCAGGGTTAGTGAATCTGTGCTGAATGAAATATTAGGGCTGCACAATAAGCCTATGGAGGAGGAGGAAGAGGAAGAGGAGTAGTAGTAGTAGTAGTAGTAGTAGCTGCAGCAGCAGCAGGAGGGGAAACACAAGGAGGAGGAAGTGGAGGGGAATTACACAGTTTCAAGAAGCTGTTACCTGGAGACCTCTTTGTTGCTGGTTTTGTACAGTTTGTTGTGGTTGTGGATGTTGCTGCTGCTGCTGCTGCTGCTGCTGCTGCTGTTGCTGTTGCTGCAGCTGCTGTTGTTGCAGCTGCAGCTGTTGTTGCTGTTGCTGCAGCTGTTGTTGTTGCTGTTGCTGCTGCTGCTGCTGTTGTTGTTGCTGTTGTTGTAACTGATGTGTTTGCTGCTGCAGTTGAAACTGCTGCTGGAAATGATGCTGGTTTACACTGTCTTGGTACAATGAACCCTGCTGCAGCTGCTTCTCTATGACTGGTTTATCTTCTGAAGGGGATGGATGTGGAGATGCACCACCTAAGCCTGAGTAAACATCCTCTGTCAGACTTAAACACAGAGCAAATATAATCCAGTAACTGCAATCCACCTGTGCAGTGCAAAGACACACTTAACTCCAAATCATAATTTCTTAAAAATGTAATACTGAAGTCTAAAATATCTACCTCCTCCCACAGCATTAAAGAATGGAATGAACTGCTAGCTCACTTGAGTTCATGTTTTAATGTGAACAACTTCAAAGAGAGTCTGTTTTTTGAGGGAAATGTGTCTGTCCTTGTTGTCACAAAGCATGCATAGGGCTTTAAAATAGGTTCATGCAACATCTCAACCATGACTTGACAGCACATAACATGGCAAATCCATTATTATGAAATGCAGGTTTGTAGTGAAAAATGTTGCTTGATTTTTAAGCTCATAGTTCCGTGCATCATAATTCAATATTAATACAAATTCAACTAGATGTAACAGTATGCAGTCTGATTTATTCTACTGCAAAATCACTCTACATGTTTTGGGTGTCCACAGCACCCATCACGAGTACTAAAAACTGTAACCGCAGCCTCTGGTACAGGTCATATCAGTACAGCTACAGCTACGTCCCTCCGTGGCCAGGTCGGGACTCACCGATATTATGACCTGTATCGGAGGCTGTGGTTACAGTTTTTAGTACTCATGATGGATGCGGTGGACACCCAAAACATGTAGATTGATTTTGCAGTAAAATAAATCAGACTGCATACTGTTGCATCTAGTTGAATTTGTATTAATAGTGGCTTGATTTCTCTAATCATAAACATTAACACTGTTTCACACAAAACAGCAACTTCAATCACTTTTTAAAGATGCTCTACAAGAAGATGAAAAATAAACACACAGCCAATTGATGTTTCTATGCTTACTTATTCTAACTAATAAAAAAATATCTGTTGTTCAAAACTGCACCCAATACTGTGAGTCTTGAGGTCTTGAGAGTAGTAAATATTAGGATTGCAGTCTCAATACTGCCTCCATCTTCAAGATAGAAGACAGTTATTTAATTATTGTGCCCTGAAAGTGGAGATAAGAGGGTAATCCAAAATTTTTGTTAGCAGGAACCAAGAGACACAATGCTATAACCCACACGTGTTACAATTAAGACCACATACTATCTTATTCTTATCAAAATACTAACCAAGAGCCTTGCTAAAATCAGCCAACATGCCACTGATAGTTCCAGTAGATGGCTTGCCTCCTGTTCCCATTGCTGTGGACACTGCTGATGATGACAGGGAGGCTGATGCTGTTGATGCTGGCTGCTGTGCCTGCTGAATGGAATGGGCTGGATCCAACGCCCCACCCTCCTGCAACAGGAAGTAAGCCTGCCAACTTATTGCCTTAGTTTGTCATACATCCACTTCATACAAAACTGTAGAGTGTGTAATTAAAAAAAACAAAGTAGTTTTAGTCGTAAGTCTTAAGTCCACTTCCCTTATTGCAGACTTTCACTCCTACATTTTGTTAACATATTTAGATCACATATATTTGTAACAAAAATAATGTTTGTAAACCAACAATAAA
>Ga0209755_10008778_pt1 | contig 10743 bp, 7 predicted proteins | sample TergutCo191P1_FD_187301 | JGI IMG/M metagenome (GOLD analysis project Ga0209755, IMG submission 187301) | Cornitermes sp. P1 segment gut microbial communities from Petit-Saut dam, French Guiana - Co191P1 (SPAdes) (version 2) | ecosystem: Host-associated > Arthropoda: Insects > Digestive system >... | reverse complement strand
ATTATTTTGAATAGACTCCTGCACAATTTAGCCCAGAATTTAAATACCCCGTAAAAAAGCCTTCCCACATCACAGTATGAACTGGGGTTTAAATGCCCCCACGCTGAAGGGTTAATACAGTGTATTATTATTCCCCAGTGGCTGTAGTGTTCCACAGACTTTTACTACACCAAGCTATAAAGTTTTCTACATATCCACCACATACCATACCTCTATATAACACACACATAATTTATGTTTTTAGAGTTTTATTTTCACCTGTATGGAACAGAGAATGGAGCCACATTTCCTTCAATTGCAACCAGACTTCCTCCTTCTACATCAACTTTTCCAAAGGATAAAATGCTCTCACACAAGTATTCCTCTTGGTCCAGATTCAAAGTAATTTGAGGTACTGATCTATGTTCATCTCCACTGAAACACACAATCCACAACAGTCACTAAATGCACGCTAGACTACCTCACTCCCTCTTGTGGTAGCTGAGAAGGATGGAGTCCAATGACATCCTTCTGTGATGTCACTAGATAACCTTGTATCAATGACGTACATTGGATTTGGCAGTCACAAGAGTTTAGTAAATAAAGTGACTAGTTATTGAGTGGATGGCTGGGGTATTGGGACTTCAGTTTCTGTTACACCATCCACAACAGCTAAGCAAAACATCTACCTCCTATCCAGTGGGTACTGATGGACATTTCCCAGTGACAGAACCAGAGTATGAGACTCTATCACTTCCACCCATCTTGTGCCAAAGTTAACAATGCCATGAGTAACTACTTACTTTACTGGAGAAAGACACTTTCAGAGAAGGAGAATCACAAGCCTGAACTATACCATTAACTCTAAGGAGTACAGTCCTTCTAGAGATACTCACTGTCACTCAGCTAACAAAGAAATTCCCCACCAAACTATGGAACTGAAAGGTTCATCATCATGTTCACAAGATCCTACCACACTTGACCCAATACTAAGGCAGTTAAATCCAGTTGTATGAGTTTACTGGAGTGTGGGTTTAAACACAAGTCAGCATTTGTGGCTATTCCTACCTACATAAAATTACATTTCGGATGTATATAAGTATAAATACACACTGCTGCACTTGACAAAATTCATATATATATATATATATATAAACACACACAAACACATATGTTAGACTGTAAAGTGGCCTGACATTGAAGGTGAGAATAAAAGTGTATTATTATTATTTTAAATGATTATGAAGATGATAAGAATGACAAAGAACACTGGTATAGGCATGTACCAAAATCAGTAGAAACAAGTCATGAAGGTAACGTAAGCATATTATGGAATCGAGAAATGAAAACCAACAGAACCATCCCTAACAATAAACCACACATAAATAATCTGACAAAATGAAAAAGGAACATGCATGCTAATAGATGCTGCAATTTCAGGAGACAGAAATGTGATTAGGAAAGAAGCTGAGGATATTGTAAAATATAAAGACCTTACAACAGAAACAGAGCACACACGGAATTTAAAACAAAAATAATACAAATAATAATAGTGGCAACTCGAACCACCTCAAAATCATTCAGAAAATACATGAGCCACATAGAAAGAGACCACAAAATAAAGGAACTACAGAAAACAGCCATATTGGGCACCACACGCATATTTCATAAAGTACTAATGTAAAATTACAAAAAGATTTAACATGAGAAATAGCATTGTATGTGCCACAAATTGTAACTGCAGAACAGCTGGAACACTATACACCCTAGAAACATGTTTGTTTCAGGTAAATAATTGCAACAATTTTTTATTATTATTATAAAATTATAATAATTATTATCCCACAAGGACCTGTTTTAGGACCTTGGGTTTTAATACATTTATTAACAACCTCTGTAATGTAATTAAACATTCTAAATATTTATTATTTGCTAAGGATGTTAAAATCTTTCATGCCATAAATTCTGTTGATGACTGCATTTTGCTGCAATCTGATACAGAATGTACAGAAGGTTGGTGGTGTCCTGCTAACTTAATGAAATTAAACAATAGCAAAACTAGGGTTACTGCTTTCACTAAGAAAACAGACGTTCTTCATTATACTTATAAATTATTGGACTCTTCTATAACCCATAGAGACACTATCAAAGACCTCTGGGTAAAATTTTATTCAAAACTGTATTTCCACGTACATCTACATTTTCTCCCAATCCATAAGGATGCTGGGCATAATACTAAATATAACCTATTCCTTTTCTACTCTTGACAGTTGATTAATATTGTACTTAACTCCAGTTAAACTTAAACCTGAGTATGCGTCAACAGTATAGAATTCCATAACATCTACTGCTACAAAAACCTGGAACACATTTGGTGGAAGATTGTAGCCATATGTCAATATCATTTCTTTACTGACGATAATGTCACATATTAGGATTTACTTAAATTTCTAAAGCTTCATACCCTGTACAACGGAACACTTTACCTTGATGCACCATTTATTGTTTAAAATGCTGCTTGTCTCTTTTGAATATTACTGGTATAATTCCTCATAATTTTAGAAACTCCTCACTGTTTACCAGATGTGTTTCCGTTGCTAATCACACGTGCTAAGATGCTGATTACTTTAGGAACACCATTACTTGTTTAGAACAAATTCTGCAATAATTTGTAACATAAAAATATCAACTTCACTGTGTTTTGGGGGGTATGGCTTTTACCCTAGTACTTTTTATACTGCTTTTCCTACCATATTGTCCTTGTTTTGTTTGTTTAGTGTTTGCTTTTGTGTATTTGCACTGTTTTTGTGTCTTTGTGCTGGCCTTTCAATAGGCACTTGTGCTATTAATGTTGCACATTAATATATTGGATTTAATTGAATTATTATTATTATTATTGTTGTTCATTATACTGTTAAGCTAGCATTTTCATAAATGAGATTATTATTATTATTATTATTATTATTATTATTACTACTGGCCATTGTTCATCCCTGCTGCACTTAAGGATATAATGTTGGATATGCTACAGTAAAAGATGTGGCTGTCAAACATGGTAAGGGATATGTCAGTCTCCCTGCTAACAAGTGCTGCTACACACATCAGGTTTAGCACATACCCATATATATATATATACACACACACACACATACCTCTGCAAGGCACCTAGGGAGCCTGTGCAGACGAGGTGACACTGCTGTAAGTGCTGCAGAATGAAACAGAAAGTCTGGCACAGGAAACATACCTCAGCCATACAGATACCACTATAACTAAGGAGACTTAAGAAGACCTGGTCTTCACAGACTAATGCACACCCAATGCAACCTCAAACAAGTCACTCATCAGTACAAATGACATACTGACGCCAGGCTGGACAAATATTACACCTCTCATGTGTATACAAGTTACAGGAAGAGCAAACAATATACCTCGGTAGAATACACATGGGTCTATTGAGAATAATACAATGCCTGATCAAAAGTGATACTGACGATTTAACACTAATGAAGAAAATAATGATGCTGGCACAAAGAGAAGGGCCAAATGTAGCAACCATTCCAGTGATGACAATTCTAAACCAGATAATTCTTAGAAGTTATCCTTGTGCAATGCACTTTCTTGAGGATAATTTCTATTCTCCAGTATTCAGATAAAGCACTAGTTTACTACATGTTACATGAATGTCTATTATCAGGTACTGAAACTACAGTTGTGAGACACTAATCCTTGACAGGTATCAAAATCAGGATAACTGCTTCTTCTCTCTAGGTACCTGGAACTGAGTTCTTTACCCACATACAGTTGTATATGTACAGCAGAAACTTCTTCCCTGTATGTGGAAGGTGAGACAGCATTTTGTCAAGGGTCTTTTTTGGATAAGGGTCATACTGTGAAGCATTCTAAAGCTGTGATAAGTTCATTCACAGTGAATGGAATATTATACAAGTGTGTGATTGGCAAAGACAGGCAACAGTGCTGCTGCTACGTTGTCCTTAACACACAAGACGCAGTAACACAATTATCAGAATTAGAAACAGATGAAAAGCATACCAACATCTGCCGAACATGTAATGTTTGCACGGCTAACACAGATACCAGGTATGGGGATATAATTGCATTAACCAGAATTCACTGCAATTTGTATCACACATTTGAACAAATGGACTGGGAAAGACTACAAACACAAGCTTGGGGGTACTTGAAAAACATCACATTATGAGTTGGAAATGAAAGTATCAGAGAGCCAACTTCCAAGCACATATGGTGTCCCAGCATTTGTCTGTCCACCAAGAGGCAGTTAAATGACTTCGGTACATAAATAAGGGACAACAGGATGTGATGTCCAGTACAGTCCTTGTAAAATACTCTGCCATGAAGTCAAAGACAGAAATTTCCCATTTTTAGAGGCAAGTGAAGGAGGAAATACCATTAGTCAGCACATATGAAGTAGCAGTTTGCATGTTGGGATATGATTGGTAATGGTGTAAAATCAGAACCTTTAATGGGGTGTGGTCACCACCTTGTAACCCAGGAAAGACATTTGAAGTTGGACTATCATACCTGGAATATGGAAAGCAAGACCCAGTGCAGATAAAGATTATGACCCAAGGCAGAGGAACATTTCCTGAAACAACATGGACTTATCTATCTTGATATATCTAATTCGGAAACCTCTGGACAAGTGATAAGCTTGTTGCAGAGACCTCTACCTGATAACAAGCAACACTCACAACACATAAACATCCATGCTCCTGGCGAGATTTGAAACTCCAATCTCAGCAGCTGCAGGCTGACGCCTTAGAACCCGGCAAATCTCAGTAGTTTGCTAACTTTTGATAAGTATGTAGGCTGCTTCTGAGACTCTGTATATCAAGACCCAGCACTCCTACACAATTATTCTATAACGAACGGCTTACACATTAACTATCTGACTCTTTTACACCATACAAACTGTGTGTAAAAGTAGCTAATTTAGTTTTATGTGGTACTGTTTTGGTTTGATTCCCTAATGATGGCTTCTTGTGGATCGAAACATGTACGAATATTCAGCGTGATATTATACTATAAGTATCTAAGGAGCAGTTTTGTGCATTTTGTTGGTCTAATGTCACGAACTACATTCCCATTCTTTTAATATTATCATCTCATATATAAACAGGGCTCTTCCACTCAGATTTTGTAACTACATCTTGTATGTATTTATTGCCACCTACCTCATTTTCCTTCATTTCATTACCCCAACAATATTTGGTAAACAATATAAACTATAAAATTTCTCACTAAAAATTTGGAACACTGACAAAATTAATCCCAGACTGCAGGCATAGTGTGAAGTATACCACACAGTAAGTCTGATTTACAAGAACATTTTAATTCTCACTACCCAGAGGATGGAAGGAGAACTTACGTGATGCAGCTGCTAGGTACAGAGCTCTGTGACTGCAACAAAGCTACCTGCTGACTGTGAAGAACTTCAACTTGTCGCAACAGCTGTTTCTCACGAGCCTGCAAGGCTTCAGTCAGCCTAGCAAATGTTCCACGAAGCTTAGCTTGGACCTCCGACAAAGACAAGGAAAATAATACATTCTGTACACTGACATGTTTGGAAAGTATGCAGTTTGCAGTTATATCTGGACAAAAACAACGTTCATGAAGCACAGTCATTCTTGGAAACCTAATGGTTTCCCTGCTAATGAAGAAATATCCCGTAATTTGTAAAGATAAAAGGTCAAGGTCATCCCATGACATGCCAACACAGGCACAAAGGGGAGACAGAGGTGTAACTCCAACCCATTCCTAACCTTCATGCTAGCAGGAGCAGTCAGCATCACAAACTGGATGTTTTATTCCCAGGACAGACCTGGTACACATTCTACAGGAGGCTGGGTGGGCCTCAGGGCCAGTCAGGACAAGCATGGAAAATTTCACCTCCACTAGGATTCAAACCCTAGACCATCCAGCCCGTAGCAAATTTCTACACCAACTATGCTGTCCTGGATGACACACCACTATTTGTAAACCCCAAAAATGCATTAACATATTCATCGCAGTTCAAACCTCTCTTAAAATTACGTGCTTACTTACTCCATGCAGCCGAGTCCTTCTTGAGAAGCTAACCAATTCTCAGCTAGTCAATAAATTCCCTGCATTTTATGGAACTTGAAGGTTCATTACTGCATTCACAAGTGCCTGCCACCTGTCCCTATCCTGAAACTCATCAATCCAGTCCATGCCCCCACATCCCACTTCATGAAGATCCATCTTAATATTATCCTCCCATCTATGCCTGGATCTTCCAAGTGGTCTCTTTCCCTCAGGTTTCCCCATCAGAATCTTGTATACACCTCTGCTCTACACCATATGTGCTACATGTTCCACCCATCTCATATTTCTCAACCTGATCACCCAATAATATTGGGTTATGTAGTTATGTTATGTAGTTTTCTCCATTCTACTGTTACCTCATCCCTCATAGGCCCAAATATTCTCCTCAGCACCCTATTCTCCAATACCCTCAGCCAACATTCCTCCCTCAATGTGAGCGACCAAGTTTCACACCCACACAAAACAACAGGCAAAATTATGGTTCTGTGTATCTTAATCTTTACATTTTTGGAAAACAAACTGGAAGATAAAAGATTCTGCACTGAATGATAGCAAGCATTCCATGACTTTAATCTGCTCTTAATTTCTTCCTAAATAGAATTTTGATTTGTTAAGAATGTTCCCAAATATTTGAACTCTTCCTCTCTTTCCAAGGAACTATTATCAGTCTTCATATTGTGACACTGTCCTGTATTCCGATCTAGAGACATGAACCTGTACTTAGTTTTATCAGCATTCCCTTCTTGACCAGTCTCCTTACTAGCAAATACCAAAGCTTCTGTGTTTTTCTCTATAGTATGTATGTTTCCACCCAATATATTAACATCATTAACATAAACAAAAAGCTGATGTGTAGCAATTAATTTCTACTTTTATTATGTGAAACACAAAGTAACAGTATCAAACATTGCAAAATCTCCACTCAATTAGCAGCCATTAATGCTAGGCATGTGAAATTCTCTGTGGATCTAGACGTTAACTATAACTACACATTTTGCACATACATTATTTTGTGTTGACTATTGTACACATTATAATGGCACATGGCAAAACTGCAAATATGTACACTTCTGTCCCTTACCTTACTCCACTCCACTCACGTGACAATCCTCCAGCAGTCCTCAAAGCTGCATCTGAGCTCCATTTTATAAATTAATTTTCTATAAGTGAGTGAGGTTGACATATTTAAAAGGGATATATGAGAAACAATCCTTGTGAAGCACACAGTTCAACAGGTTCTACTTGATAACACCATACATGGCCTGCATACTTTGTTTAGAAGAAGAAAAAAAAATATTTTCCATTTGTCATGTTTACTATGAACTGTTACTGTGACACATTTATTTCTATGGTATGGAACACAAATGTATATCACCTACACCACAGCCGTCTTCAACATTAACATATAGTACATAAAACATAAATTCAAGATGTCACAGAAATATGTAACTTTCATTGCAAAAAGGTGCCTTAAGCACAAGCATACAGACATGGTGGGAAGTACAAAATTTTGTATTAAAAGAGTGTGTGCTCTACTGCATGTTACCTATGGCATATACACATATTTGCAGTTATGTCTGCAATTTACACGTAGTGGAAGTCTTGATCTTTGTCTACAAAATGGTAAATGCATTACTGTGAAGTAAAAGAACTCACTTGGCATGCTGTTAGCTGCAGCAATTGGTGAGACTGTGCTAAGCAAGTTGCAGGGTTTGTCAGACCTGCACTACTGCTTGATGGTGGACTTGTCTCATCCTTCTTTTCTATCATGACAACTGTCTAGAAAGTGATAATGTTGATCATATAATTTGTTCATTACAACACTTGAAATTTTCAGTATACGGGCTTGTATGTGCAGCAGACTGAAATGATAAAACTTACTCCCCTCAAAGGAATTTACTGCCTTTTTCTTCAGGGTCATAATGAAGGAAATGTAGTGACAGATGGTGCAGAAAGAACTATAACTGACAGTCATGAGTCCTTAATATCAGTGCAGTCATGAACTGTGATCTTTCAGAATGGTACAAAGGTAACTGCGGTGGTAATTTTTACCACTCAAACACTGTTCTATACCCACATTACTTCACAATGAACAACTTTTCTAAATATCATACCAATGACAACTACAATGAAAAGTGCTGAGGTTATGCTACAACACCTGGCAGGGCAGAATCAATCAGAACTAAATGTGTAGCAATAAAAAATGGCCTTATTATGTTTAATTTTGTAGGATATAACATACATTGTAACACAGAAAGCCTTTGAAAATAAGCACAACTATTTACATCATAACTTTAAAATATGATGACCACATACACACTTTGAGAATGCTGTCTTCTGGGATGGTGCTTTGCGGTGGAGGCAGAAAGTTCCTTCAAAACATCAGCAAATTTCTACCAGACTACTTCATGCCTCATCTGAGAAGATCTGTAATCTTCTTAGTCACTACTGTTACACTTTCAAATCTGACATACTGTATTCTGCATACCCCTGCCCTTAACCCAGGGCTGCACAAATCACAGGCTCTTGGTCGTTGTGATGACTAAATTCTGTACAGTTACACAATATTTGTGGATCCTCAGTATGGAACTCACTACATGTCACCTGTCCAAAATCTAGCATTTTAAGGTGGCTCCTAGATTTGTACCAAATATGTGCACCCCAGCTGTAGCCTGTCACTGAATTAGGGTTTAAATTAAGGTTTTTAGTTCCTCACAAACCATTATAAAGTAAATTATACAAACTCCCTTCACAGTACCAAAATATTCCAATAAATGTGTCAGTTCCCTCAGATCTGGAATACTCACTAATGTCTTGATCTTGGGATATGCTATGAAGTTATGCCAGAACATACACTAACACACAACAGCCCATACTGAAGTCAATAACTTTGAGACATATCAAATTACTTATCCAGTACAAATTTCCAATTTTTAAAAAATCTGGAGCAGAATTTAAATTTATTTTATATAATATGTGAGGAAAAAATATCTGGGTTCAGTTCTATAACACAGCCCTTTTTTTTTTAAGAAAAGTGAATATGCATATTAATTATATGAGAAAGTGCCTAACCATATAAAGGAACTGTACAGGAACAAGTTCTTTAGAAAGGAGTCAACACCCCATCTGTTAAAACCTATATTTTATTCAGTAGAGCAATATGTAATGTCAAATGTGGCTGATACTAGCCCATGAGTGACCGAAGAGATGATGAGCTTTCATGTATTAGTTTATTTATTGTAGGTATATGTTAATGTGATTTTTATTAAGATTTTGTTTAATTAGATATACACTGCATGAATAAAATTCACCTGCCCTACAACAGATGACTGATTGAAATGGACGAATAATACACTAAAATCAACTAACACTACTCCTATACGACTACAATAATAACGTATACACATATATCAATGTGTTCCCTACGTGTGGCTGCCTACAGGAAGTAAAACGGAAAGGTACATAATCCATTCACTGTCATTATTCATAGACAGTGTTTTAATATTTAATGGTAATTTTTGGTCTGAGCCAAACTGATATGTATTTTTCCATATACACGTCTTCTTATTTTGTAAAGAATTCAGGCACTGAGTATTCGATATTTCATCACTATAAACATACAGAGAGGTATTCCTCTCACGAATTTCCACCCCTTTAACAACTTAAAAACACTATTCTATACGAAATATGTCGGAATTAATGCCTCCCCTACTGAAACTTGCTACTTACATATGCATGTTACAGAAACTTCAGTGCAGGGCGTATAAAAGACAGCGCCCTCAAGATGGATATAACCTCAACACACATAAACAAAGAACTTCAGAACTCACACTCCTTTACAAGTTGCAGTCAGGTACCTCACCTTGTTACTTGTTACTTCTTTCAGGTTATTAAAATGCATTCTCGATTTCTGAAACGTTCAGTTACATATCGTAGAACCGAAACGAATTCAACAGATATTTCCAACAATTTCGAATCACCTATCGACCGCTTCACGTATGTACTACACACATTCCAATCATCTGTGGTATATTCGGTGTTGGATAATCTGTGGTACAGATCACCTCTATTTATTTATTTCGTAATTGGCATGCACGGTACCAATCAAGACTAGCTGAATGAATGCTTGTGGTTAAAATAATATGAGCCTGTTCCTGGCAGCTTACATATATCAACATGTTTTCCGTCTACTGCCCCGATACAATGCGGAAAATGCCACCTCTTTTTGAATTCTGTTGCTACAAGTTTCCACTCGTTTTCTCTTTGAGGAACCTGCAATGAAAACATTGCAGTCAGGTAGAATGGTAATATAATAACACATATTTCTTTGCAGGATGTCAGGGAAGGTGCCTCAAATCCAGAAACTGAATCACGGCCTACTCCTACGGACCGAAAAATGGAGCCTGCAGCTATTCAGGGCAATAATTCAGAAAGAAGGAAGGCTCTCAAAAGAAAACTGTTGGCATATGCGGAAGAGAGACACAAGAGATAAATCATTAGAACTTGCATGTGACCATCTTCGCTCCATGGGCGACAACGACGAAATTCTGGCAAGATATTGGGGCATGGATTTTAAGAAACTGAAACCAGATCAGCAAATTTATGCAAAAAAAAAAAGTGATTGATATACTATTTGAAGGTCAGCTGGGAAATCTACAC